>OGKA01001008.1_pt1 | contig 26195 bp, 23 predicted proteins | sample 1572211 | NCBI WGS metagenome assembly OGKA01 (sample SAMEA2582125, study PRJEB24529) | metagenome | biome: Human gut stool | place: China | collected 2011 | reverse complement strand
TGTGTTCGTAAGGAAGTAGCCTTTTGGGAAGTGCTATCTTTTTGTACAGAAGAGATTGTATCAGTACATGTAGAATCACTGATTACTGTTTCTTTAGCAGAACGACTACTTCCACCATTACAGGAGTTTAGCATGATCCCTGCTAGCAACAGGAACGGAAGGAGGAGTGAATGTGTAGAATGCGTCATTATTCTTTCTGTTTTGTTTCAGGCCTAAAGGTCTTCAGTATATATACTTGCGTTGGTAAGCTCTATAAAGGATGACAGAGGAATTTACTTCCTCATCAGTTTGAATGTCTTTTCTTTGGTACCGCTCTGCAGTGTCAATAAGTAAACACCGGTCTGTGGAAGATAGACTTTGGTTGAGAAATACGTATCAGGCAGATTCGTCTGGCGGCTGACAATAGCGCCGCCAGCCGTATAGAGCGCCATATCCAATGGAGCTGTTTCGCTCAGTTCCACCTGTACGCTGACATATCCATTCACCGTTGGATTAGGACTTACACTTACATTCGCAAAGAAGTCACTGTTTCCGTCGGAAGGATTCATGGAAGGAATCTCTGTGATACCTGTCTTCGAAATCTGAAACTCATTCTCAGCCTTGTTGCCCACATGGTCTGTCGTCGTAAGAAGGTATTTCCCTTCTATGAGTCCATCAGCAGACTGTATGCTGTCGCCGGTGGTACGGTCGAAGACGGAGGTCTGTTCACGCCGCAGGGTCAGCCGGTAAGGGGCGATACCGCCTGTTACTCTGACAGAAAGTGTTCCTGTGCTGCCGTTCTTCTCCGTGGGCTGCACTACTTCTATCGTCGTGAACATATCCCTGGCAGCTCGTAGCGTGAAGACGGAATGGCTGCCCAACGGCACGTCCCTGAAGACGATGCTGTCGGCCGTGACCCTGTCGGCCTTGTGATAACTCAGATCCTTGACAGGGAAACTGCCCGTGCCCGTGGGGTCAATGGCAAGATAATAGCTCTCGCCTTCAGATAGCGGCCGTATCTGGCGCAGCTGCCGGCTGTCGGCTGCAATATCAACGCTTGGCTTGGAAATCCGTGTCGCTGCATCCATCCACCGTCTGCCGATCCACTTGCCGTAGGCCCTGCTCGAATGGAAAGAAAGTCTGCCATTGTTGTCACCCCAGAGAATACTCTCCCCATCTTGAAGCGGCCTGCTCATGCTGACAGTAAGAAAACCGTCTTCCTCACAGCTCTTGGCTCTTGTCTTATGTAAAGCAGAGGCTCTGTCTGAGATAAGACCGGCGATGCGGTGGCTGTAGCCTCTGTCGGCATATCCGTTCCAAATAACCTCGCTTCTTGAATTGAGGTAACTGCTGCGAAGGGTCACGCCGTATTTCAATGCGAGGTAGCTTTCCACACGGCAGCGTTCTGCATCAGAAAGGCGGCGGTCGAAGACGGCATACTCGACAGTCCTGCCGTCAAGGTTCTTCACAGGCAGCTTAGTGTTCCCGTTCCGCCCGATGTGCAGAGTCTGACCGCCGCCCACACTGGAGGAGGTCGTATAGCTGTAAAGCCGCATTTCGGACAGCGTGTCCTTGGCATAGTTCATGAAGGTACCGTCGCCAAGGTTTGCAGCACGCTCAGTTGTCTGCATACGAGTAACCGCTTTTCCGCTGCCGAGACTCCAGATGGCCTGTTCCTTCTCGCCATATACCTTACTTACGCCGATATAGGTAAGACCAGCACCAGCAGAGACCCGGACGGAGGCGGAATCACGTGACCAGACCATTGGCTTATCTACACCACCAGGAGTCTGGGCTGTGGCAGAAAGAGTGGATATAAAGAAGGAAACTGCTGTGAGGTATTTATGTTTCATACAGAGACTGTTTTAATAGGATTGCAGGATGCTGTTTATTTGGTTTTTCCGAGAGGAAGACTGTACCCGATGGTAAGGCTGACGGTCTGCAGATTGTTCGTACGCTCCTGATACCCGTAGTCATTGGCGCAGGTGCGGAGCATGTCATTGAATCCGAAACCGTATTCCAGTCCGGCCTCCAGACCGTTCTTTACATCAACATAGCCAACCTTAACGGCAGGAATGAACGCCACCCGTGCCTTGACGGATTCCCTCAGGTGGTCCTGCGTACGTTCAGCCTGCTGCCGGTACACCTCTCCAATGCGGTCATTGGTGAAGTCGATGTTACGGCTGCCGAACGGAATGGCGGCACTGATGCCGGCCCCCATATAGAACTTTGGGAAAGCATAGAATCGGAACAGGACTTGCGGGGCGATGAAGTTATAATGAAATCGTGTAGTCTCGGTTACTTTATCCGGTATCTTGCGCTCCGTCAGCTTGCTGGAGATACGAGTATAATCAATGTTCAACTCTGCACCTAACCTGCGGTACTGCCATGTGCCAAAGACTCCAATACGAGGATTTACACCACCACGTTCATTCATTGTGAAAGTAGGACGTACGTCGTAGTTTTCAATAATACTGCTTAATCCCGTTATCTTTGAGTAACCAATGCCCGTGCGAAGTCCTACACGAAACAGATGCCTGTGAGGGTAAGAATATCTTTGGACGTTCGAAAGATTACGTTCTGTGTTGGAAGGGCTTGTTGAGATATTGCTTTCCGTTTTGTCTCCGGCAATATAATCCTCTCCCTTAATCACAGTTTGTTGGGCTGATTCTGTGTTTTTATTTTGCTGATTGTTTATATTATCTGTCCCGTCTGATACAGGGACCGAAGCGAAAACGCCTTGTCCCTTGATACGTGATGTCTTTTTGGCATACTTTATTTTTCGCAGTGGGTGACGTTTCTGACTTCTTTTCGTATTTTTCTTTGCTGTATAATGTGTCCGGCTCTTCACCTTATTATATATATGCCTGGGGACGTTCTGTTCAGGTAAAGGAGGTTGCTCATCTTTGATAACAGGTGGAGGCAAGGACGTGGAGGGCCTGCTTTTAACTGGTTGCTGAACATCCTGCACCTGTTCCGGTTTGTCATTTTTGCAACCCATTGCAGCGAAGACGACTGCAAACACAACGAATGTAATACTGAAAAGACGGCAGTTCCGTTTGTTTAATCTGCTATTCATAGGGCATTACAATGATTTACAGATTGAAAAGATAACTTACACTGAGTTCTATATTCTGGCTGTGAGTAGAGTGCTCTGCCCAGTTATAGTCATTCGTCTCTGTCTTGATAGTGGAGTTCAAACCATAAAAATAACGCAGGTCCACAGCCCAATGATGGTCTATTTCATATCCGAAGCCACCGCCGAGGGCTATGTCTGGCTGTCCTGTCAGTTTCTCCTTCATCAGCCGTTCCGTCTCAGCGACAGTGGCAAAATGATAGTCTGCGAACCTGCCGTCTTCCTGATTACTCTCGTAAGATATGCCCTTACCATTAAGATTAGCTCCCGCACGTCCACCAATTGAAATATTGAAGCCTTTGCGCCAAGGATAGATCTTCAACAAAGCAGATACGCCAATGTAATTATAACGAGGCGTAACCTTGTAGTTTAACCCCTTATTGTCATTATAGACAAGCTGTGATGCCTTCTGCCAATAGTTGAATCCGCCTTCAGCACCAATGATGGAACCGGTAACATGATACTGTGCGAACACTCCGACAGTCGGAGTAAGCTGCCACTTGTCCTTGAAGCTGTAATTGGAATAATAATCCTCCGGAACGAGAATCTTGTTTATTCCCTTATTGACGGACATACCGCCACCCAGACGGACACCCAGTCTGAAAGGAGACTCTTGTGCAGATAGATGGGTACTTGCCAGAAGCAGCACTGCAAGCATCCCTGCTTTGAAAGTTCTATTCATCTCAGTTGTTAATTTGTTTCTATGGACAAAAATATAAAAAAATTAAGAAATGAAAGAAAGAAAAGCAGAATTTAACATTATTGACGGACATCACAGCTTCTTGAAGAGCCGCAGGCATGAATAAATCATGCGACTCTGTTCAGGTAAGTTCTAAAAAAAGGATAAAGAGTTGACAATATTCATCCCGACGACAGACCAACGTGATTTTTCAGAACATACCTTCAGATAGAGCGGACAGGGACAGCACTCTATCCGTCCTGGACGCAGATATAAATGTTGAAAGGGGTGTCTATGGATTTAGAAGCGGTCAGGCCTTCATGTTAATACACCCTACATGACGGGCCTCTACGCATATTGTAGGTTCTTTGTATGTTTTCTTTGCAAGCCGCCCGGAAGGTCAGGGATGTCCTCCGTTTTTGCATAGAGAAGCAGAAAGGCAGCAGAACCCGGATTTGTCCGTATTCTGCCGCCTTTCCGTATAGGCAGGCTCTGAATTACCTTTGATGTTTTTTGTCTTTTTAGGCGAGCAGATTCTGCATAAAAGCAATACACGGGGATCTGCAATCCTCATGTCAACAACAGGCCGGCATGGGATTTTCAGAACAGGCCTGTATGTCGTTGCGTTTAGAATTTCGCCATCTTGATGGCATCTATGGCACACTCGTCCCCCTTGTTCCCGAGCCTTCCACCACTGCGGTCCTTTGCCTGCTGCAAGTCGTTTGTGGTGAGAAGACCATAGATGACGGGGATGTTCTGTGTGGCGTTGAGGTGTGCAATGCCGTATGTGACACCCTCGCAGATGTAGTCGAAGTGAGGGGTTTCGCCCCGGATGACACTTCCGAGGATGATGACGGCATCGAATCCGTCGTTCTTGGTCATCTGCTGGGCTCCGTAAATAAGCTCGAAGCTGCCCGGGACCGTCTTGATGTGGATGTTCTCGGGAAGCGTCCCGTGCTTCTCAAGTGTTTTGACGGCACCGTCGAGCAGGGCGTCGGTAATCTCCGGATTCCATTCGGCTACGACGATGCCGAAGCACATATTGCTTGCATCGGGAACACTCTGTGTGTCGTAGTCGGACAAATGATGAAGTTCTGTTGCCATGACTGCTTAGTTGGAAGCCCGCTCGATATACTTGTCAATATCCTGGTAAACAGGAGAGTTGACGTAGGTCTTCTTGATTTCCTTGTAGATCTCGAGTGCATCAGCCTTTTTGCCCTCACTCTCCAGAAGGATGCCTGCCTTGCGCAATGCCAGCGGTGCAATACTGAGGTTGACGTTGTCGGCGGCTTCGGCATCAGCCATCTTGGCAGCTTTCTTGAAACAGTCGACGGCCTTGTCGTTCTGGTTGTTGTTGGCATAGATGTCGCCGAGTGCCATCTGTGAGGCAGGACTGATCATCTCGTCGTCAGAGGTACTGAACTTCTCGGCATTCTCCAGTGCTTTCGCCCAGTCCGGCTTGGCCTGATGGGTATAGCAGAGAGCTACATAGAGGTTGGCGAGGTTGCCTGCATCGGTGCCGCTGTAATCGCTCTGTACTTTCTGGAAACCGGCGAGGGCCTGGTCGTACTGCTGTCCGTTGAAGAGCATCTGGCTCTTTGCCAGTTCCGTGCTTGCCTCCGCCTCGCGGGGGGCAGAGATGTAGCTCTTGTAGAGGATTACACCTGCTACGACAACGATGACCGCCGCAACAGCGATGAGAAGAGGCTTCTTGTACTTCAAGAATACGGCTTCCGATTTGTTGAGGGTATCTTCGTATGTACCCTGTTCTTTTTTGTTTGCCATTTTAATGTTATGATGTTTTTATTATATTCTGAGCTGTAAGGCGTACATTATAGCGGGACAAAATTAGTGAAAAAGTCGCATATATTGAAATTTATCAATGACTTTTTTCTTTTATTGAGCGGAAATGAGCTATCTTTGCAGGAAACGGAAATGGGGCATCAGGACGTCGAGGCGTCGGGAGATGGACGGTTTACGGTGTCTGTACGGCGTGACTGCGGACGGCATCCTGCTCCGGAAGCCCGCCGGGACGGCAACCGTCCTGATGTCTCCATGCTTCTCAGAATCAAATACAATGCAGTTAGACAGACTATCCATCATAAACTACAAGAACATACAGACGGCTACGCTGAACTTTTCGGCCAAGCTCAACTGTTTCATCGGACACAACGGTGAGGGGAAGACCAATCTGCTGGATGCGGTCTATTATCTCTCCTTCTGCAAGAGTGCTTTCAATCCGAAAGATTCCGAGGTGATGCGCCACGATGCCGACTTCTTCGTGCTGGAGGGAGACTACACCACCGATACCGGCGAGCAGGAACAGGTGTACTGCGGCATGAAGCGTGGGGCGAAAAAGCATTTCAAGCGGAACAAGAAGGAATACCGGCGGCTGTCCCAGCATATCGGGCGGCTGCCGCTGATCTTTGTCTCGCCTGCTGATGCTACGCTCATAGAGGGCGGGAGCGAGGAGAGGAGACGGCTGATGGATGTCGTGATTTCACAGTATGACACACCTTATATAGAATCCCTCGGCCGCTACAACAAGGCCCTGCAGCAGCGCAACAGCCTGCTGAAGCAGGAGGAAGAACCGGACCCGACGCTTATGGAACTGCTCGAAATGCAGATGGCGGAGCATGGGGAGGCTGTCTACAGGAAGCGGGCTGCTTTTGTGCAGGAGCTTACACCGGTCTTCCGGCGCATCTATCAGACCATCAGCAACAACCGGGAACAGGTGTCACTCGAGTATGTCTCGCACTGCCAGCGCGGCAGTCTGCTGGACATCATACAGCGCGACCGTGCCAAAGACCGCATTATGGGCTTTTCTCTCCACGGAACGCACAAGGACGACCTGATGATGAAGCTCGGCGGGTATCCCATGAAACGTGAGGGAAGCCAGGGGCAGAACAAGACGTATGTGCTGGCCTTGAAACTTGCGCAGTTCGACTTTCTGCGCCGTACGGCAGGTGGGCGTACGCCGCTGCTGCTCCTCGACGACATCTTCGACAAGCTCGACAGCAGTCGTGTGGAGCAGATTGTACGCCTCGTCTCTGGCGATGACTTCGGGCAGATTTTCATTACCGATACCAACCGGGAACATCTGGACAAGATTCTGCAAGGCAGCGGATTCGGTTATAAACTGTTCTCCGTCGAAGGCGGAGAAATCAATGAGAGGGAGGGGTAAAGCCTATGTTCAGACGAAAGGTACAGCCGTTGGACGATGTCCTCAACCAGTTCCTCCGCCAGGGCGGACTGGAGGCCCCGCTGCTGCAGAAGCGGCTCTTGGATGCGTGGGACAGTGTGGCCGGGACGGTGGTGGCACGCTATACGCAGGAAAAGTTCATCCGTAACCAGACCCTGTTCGTGAAGCTGCAGAGCCCGGCCTTGCGTGCCGACCTCAGTATGATGCAGTCGGAACTGGTGAAAAAACTGAATGCAGCAGTCGGGTCGATGGTCATTACGGGGGTGAGGTTCTATTAAGGACCAGTCCCCCTTTGTCCTATGCGGAGGGGGGCGGCTGTACTGAGCGCATAAGGGTGAATAACTGTTACGTTCGCCCGCTTTTATACGTTGTTTCGGTCAATAAATCTTGATGCAGGTCAATAAATATTAAAATGATTGTAATTTGTGCTGGAAAATTTTGGTGTGTGCGCAAACAATTGTACCTTTGCATCGTCGAAAGACAAATAAATAGATTGTTTAGGTTAGTAGTAATAGATTTAGGTTTTTAGTTTATTTAGTTTAAGGTAGAACAAAAGAGATTGTTCAGATGACAGAACATAGGTTTAGTCAAAGGTAATATAGAAGATTGATTGAGGGATAACAATGATGCAAGATGATTGGGGAACGCCGTGAGGCGCGAACCAAAAATCAAGCATACGACAGACTTTTCATACGAGAAAGATAGTTCGAGAGCACGGCAGGTTTCCCTGTCGTGCTTTTTGGTTTCAATTCCTTACCTGACGAGTTCTGCCATTTACGAGCCAGTACACTGCATGGGGATTATCATTTACACTGCACACTGATTCTTTCCTGTCAGTGTGTCGAGGGTAAACACGAATGGTGTTGAGGGTGTACACCCATGGTGTCAAGGCTTAGTTCGGATCACGTTAAGCATTATAAGAATCGGATAGAAGTAGTTTGTTTCTTGAAAGTAAGCTTTCTGAACAAACATCATGATCCCCCGATAAAGAGTCTGCCGGTATGGCAGACAGATGTCAATATTGCAGGCCAGAAGTTTTCCCGACTCGTTTTTTTGATGTACTTTTGCAGTAACTTTCCCGGTATTAGATAAGTAACGTAGGGGTATTATAAACGAAGAATCAACAAGAAATGAACGAACAGATACACGAGAAACTGAAGACCATCAAGCAGTCTTTCCGCCTGCTGATGAACGGTGTTGCCTCGCAGTCCATGCGCCAGAAAGGTGTCTCCTATAAGATCAACTGGGGAGTCCCCCTTCCGGAACTGCAGAAGATGGCGGCTGAATACGGCAAAGACTACGGGCTTGCCGTAGAACTCTGGAAAGAAGACATACGCGAATGCCAGATACTTGCAACGCTTGTCATGCCGGCAGAGAAGATGGATGCCGACCTGGTAGACGTATGGATGGAACGGCTCCGCACGCAGGAGATGGCCGAACTTCTGGCTTTCAATCTTCTGCAGCATCTTGACTTTGCTCCGGCACTGGCCTATCAGTGGATTGCATCCGACCGTACCATGTATCAGCTTTGCGGCTATCAGCTGCTTGCACGTCTGTTCGCACGCAGCATGGAACCGAACGAACGGGGCATCAACGAGTTCCTCGACCAGGCACGCACGACGCTGGAAGGTGATGACCTTTCGCTGCGGCATGCCGCCTATAACTGTGTTCTCGGTTTCTGCGAATTAGGGCCTGACTTCGAAGCTGTCGCAAAGAAAGCCCTTGCGGGACTCAACCTCCTGTAGCAACGGTGTGTCCGGCCGCCTGTTGCAGTGCCCCTTCACCTGGTTTTTCCCTCCTTCATGGAAGGAAGGTGGGGGATGTCATAATGGGAAAGCCGGTACATTCATTGATGTACCGGCCTGTTGTAGCTTATCTGTCAGCTGCCGGGCATTGCCGGTAGCATACGATTGATTTTCTCTGGTCTATTGTCTGGTCGCATTATTCACCGAGGTTGATTTTCTTTGAAACAATCAGTGCTTCGGCGAGTACGGCCGCGACAATAGTGACAATACCGAATGTCAACATAATGTTATCCTTTCTTCTTCTATGCGGAACCCCTTTGGTTCTGCGGTTATTACTTGAACTGTGAAATCTCACTGCAAAGTTACGGAAATCTTCCGGTATGGGCAAGCCTGCCCCCTGTTTCTGCTGTAAAACGCCTGTTTGTTTGATGTAGGTCAAATACTTTGATGATAATCAAAAAGGTGTTCCTTGTCAGGAAAAAGTCCGGACTGATATACAGGTTTCCAGCTCGAAGAATGTATCTTTGCAGCCGGTTTCGAATTTAAGACAACAACATCATTATGGAAAGACTGATTGCAATGAACCAGGTGTTCGACAGCAGCATTGATGCTCGTTTCCTCGAGATTCAGAATGCGCGCCGTGAGGCTCTGGCCCGCAAGGCGAAGAAACACTGAAAGAACCGGTATCTCCTGTGTGCCGTGGCCGGAAGTCTGCCGGCATTTTGGAGAAGCCGTATTAGAAGTTGAAAGTGACAAGATGAACATGAAAGGAAAAGGCCCAGCCGGTATATGCCGGCCGGGCCTTTCTTATTTGGCGGGTGCAAAGACCTTGGTGGATTGCCTTCTTTCAGACGGACAGAATGTGCTGTCTTCCTGAATGCGTGTAAGCGGCCGGTACAGGCAGCTTAGAATTCGTCGTCGTCTCCGACTTCGGCAGCCTGCATCTCCAGATCTTCCGGATTGGTGTCGAATGTAGTACGGTAGCTCTCCTCTGTGAGCTTGTCCTCGTCGAAGCTGTCCTCCTCGTCCTCCTCGTCAGGATTCTTCTGTTCCTCCTCCGGCAATTCTTCCTCGTCGTTGCCCATGCTGTCAAGCTGTTTTTCTTTCTCTTCCAGCTCGTCAGGAGTCGCGAACCTGGTGTGTGTGCTGCCCTCCACCGGTTTCTCCTTGACAAAGATGGCCTCTGTCCATGAACCCTTGGAAATCTCCAGGACCTCGAATCCGTCGGCCACCTTCTTGTCGTAAAGACCGCCCGGTTTCTTCAGCCGTGCCGTCGGAAGGGTGGTGGTGCTGATGTCGAATCCGCTCTGGATAATGTCCTGTATGCTCTGCGGCAGGCTTTCCCATCCTCCGCCGAAGTTACGCTCGAGTACCTCTACCAGTTTCCGGGCAGACACGTGGTGTATGTTTTCCCATGTCAGGTCGGTGACACGCTGGATCGGTTTTTTCTTCAAGGCCCATTTGACAGTAGTCCCTTCGTCAAGTCTGACCTTTCCCACCTGACATCCCCGTGCTTCGTATTTCCGGATGACTTCAGGCTTGTCAATCTTGATTTCCTCAATGGTGAAGGCACTCTTGATGACGTCGATATAATGACGCTCGTTATCCCTCAGGTCTGCGTCACGTTCTGCCTGTGCCCAAAGGCGGAAGACATCGTTTTCCTGAATGTCCCAGACATTACTCTTTGTAAGATTCTTTAACGTTAATGCTTGTCCTTGTCGCTTCATATATGTGTTACTCTTTCAAATTGCTTTCTTTGGTATATCTGCGTGCAGGGCAGTACACTCAGACCTGCTGCAAAAGTATATACTAAAACGTAAATCTCCAAACTTTTTTGCCTAAAAGTTGACAGAAAGACACAAAACGATGCGGATTAAAATCATGGTCTGTGCTGCCGTCTGATTTCCCTGTTTGCAGCTGATGCGTGAGACCTTCCGCTCCCGGAATCTTTTGCATCAGCTGACGGCGGGTGCAGTGCAGGTTCTGTCTGCCGGATGTTGTTCATATTTTTTACTGCCTACATACGGGAAAGTCTGCCGGAGAGGGCGGTTCTCTTCCGTCTTCGGAATACTGTCTGTACCGAATGTAACCGCTTCTGTTTTATAGAACGTAAGTATTTTATAATCAGACGAGTATGTTCTATGTGGCAAAAGGTGCTTGGTAATATCGCAGACAGGCGTTAGTCGGCGTGCAGGTAAGCACTGTTTGCAATGCAATCGGGCGTTGGTTGGAATGCTGTCAGAGGTCTGTTGTCTTTTCGGTGACCGTTCTCCCTCCTCCCGAGAGGTGTTCTGACCGGCGGGAACGTCTGTCTTGAGATAGAGAATGTAAGATTTTTTCTATCCTTCGGTATGGCGGATAAACCGTGTGCAGTGGTCTTTTTATTCAAAAGTTCTTCAGACCGGATTCTGCATGGATCTGCCATGTGTATGCTCTCGAAGCATCTGGCAGAATGGTCGTTTTAGCGGACAGACGTGCCTTCTTGGATAAGACAGGGAATACAGTTCCTGATTTCGATAGGCAATGGTGTCGCTTTGCATCTGTCTGCCGTGATGGACAGCTTGACGAGGCAGGCCCGTGTATTGAGGGGTCGGTGCTGGTCGAAGATGAAGTTGCCGATGCCGTAATAGACAGGTTTGCCCCGGTAGGTCTCGACCGTCTGAAGCGTGTGGCTGTGGTGTCCTACGATGGCATCTGCCCCGGCATCGATCAGTCTCTGTGCCTCCTCGCGTTGCCGGGGGACGGCCCGTAGGTGGTGTTCCCATCCCCAATGCAGCAGGACAAGGATGAAGCAGTGCCGGTCTGCCTTGCGCAACCGGGCTACACGCATCATAAGACTGTCCGCACTCTCCTGGCTGACAGAGGGTTTCTGCGGAAGATAGGGGAAGTTCTCCAGCGGCAGTCGTAGAGACGGAACCACCCAGACTGCTCTTGGGTATGTGGAGATGAGTATGGGGCGAGCTGCTTCCTCCATGTTTCTGCCTGCCCCGAGCGGCACCATCCCCGCTTTCCTTATCTGCTCCTGTGTGTCCATCAGTCCGTTCCTGCCCTGGTCGATACTGTGGTTGTTGGCCAGGTCCAGGTGCGTGATGCCGTGCCGGTACAATGCCGGAAGCCATTCCGGTTCACCCCGGAAGATGAAGCGTTTGTACACCCGTTCTCTGATTGCAGTAACCGGACACTCCAGGTTGGCGATGACATAGTCGGAAGCAAGGAACAGCGAGTCGATGGAGGGTGTGAAGAGACCGTCCACCCCCACCTGCGCGATTCTTTGCCTGACCCCTCTGTCCAGCAGCAGATCGCCTGCAACAACAATGTGCAGGGTGTCGCCAGGAAGGCTCTGCTGCGTTTTCCCGGCCCCGTCTGCCTTGGTGCCGGTTCTGCTGAAAGAGGCTGACGGTGCGGAGATTACAAGGCAGAGAAGGATGCTAACAGCCTGAACTGTAGAAAGTCTCTTCATCATCAGCAGGTATTCCTTTTACCGGAGCCGTCACCTCTTTCATCCATACAGGCGTGCCGCCAGTCGGTGTTTTCATCAGTTCTTTTTGCCATTCCTCGTCGGTCATGCGCGGGTCGGACATCAGGCGGGTGAACTCGCGGTAGGAGAACACGGCACCCCGGGTAAGGTAAAGAGAACCGTCAATTTCTACGACCACGTAGATCTCGTAAGCCGGACCGACACCCTCGTAGAGTACGCACTTGTCCTTTATGGCCACGTTGTCTCCGTTTACAGTGAACACATCTGCGACGACGGCTACCTTCTTGTCCGTGCTGACGACATCCGACCACCCCTGCAGCATCTGGTTGTCCTCGCTGACAAGCTCCAGGGAGATGTTCTCGACGGTCGCACCGACGATCTCTATCTGTTCGTATTCCTCGTCTGTAAGCTGCTTGCCGGCCAGCTCCTTCCTGCTGACATCCCGGCAGAACTCGGCCAGTTCCCTGATGCGTTCCGAGGAGACTTTTGCCTTTTCGGTCTGTAATCCGTAAGTGCTGAGAAGTCTGTCCATCTGCGTGACGAGGTCGACGGCTTTCTCCCAGAACCGCACATTGGGCTCGATGTAGCCTTTTACGACCGGAGCTTCCGGGCCACCATCGCCGCATTCCGCCAGCATGGGCTGCTTGGCATAGAGAATGGCATCGTGTTTGAGTTCAGCCCAGGAGGCGAGGGCTGTGTTCAGAATCTTCTTCTGCCATTGTGGAGTCTGCATGAAGTAAGGCCGCACCTGTGCCGTGTCGCCCAGCGTCTGGAGCGACTGCATCCATCGGTTGGCCATGCAGGCGTCCCACTGTGTGTCGGCAGTCTTCCTGCGTGCCTCGTCCAGAGCTCCGGCAAATCCCGGCCACTTCTGCGCTTCCTTCAGTTCCTCCGTGAGGATCCGTTCCGCTCCCGGCAGCCCTATTACGGCCATCCAGTCAAGTCCCTTCGGGCATGGGCGCAGTGAAACCTTGCTCTTGTGGTCTACGGTTTCTATCAGTGCTGCTGCGTCGGGCTGGTAACGTTGCGGCATGATGTCTACAAGGTATCTGCCGGTACGTTCCGACGGTATCACGATCCGCATCTGTTTCTGTGCCAGCTTCTCGATTTCCTGTGTCAGTTCTCTCATGGCTTTGTCCGATGACAGCAGTTTCTCCGCCGGGAGGCCCGTCTGTCTGACGAGGTCTGCGACCTGTCCCAGTGTAATGTTGTCGGGTGTCCCCATGAGACAGGTGATCGGCTCGTTCACCTTATTATACAGCTTTCTCATTTCCGGTTGTCGGTTGAAGACATCGGCGATGAGTGCGATCTGTTTCATCTTCTCGGGTTTGTCCGTGCGGAAGTGGGCTGTCTGGAGCCACATCATTCCACGGAAATAACGGCGGCAGAGCTGTGAGCGGGTGTAATGGCCACGCGGACGGAAGAGCGCGTAGGCGAACGGTTCCCCGGGAGGTGAGTACTCCAGCATCTCCGAGCAGGCGTTCTTTGCGGCAAAGGCCTTGTGTATTTCGTCCGTCACCCTCTGTCTGTAGTCCTCCGGGACATCCAGACGGTCGGTCTGCGCCGGTGCCTTGTCATGGCTGAAGAGCCATGAGGCCACGGTGAACCAGGCCTGTCCGTATGCTGCCGCATTCCTCACTTCGGCTTCCCGGCTGCTGCCTGCGAGCACCTTCAGTTCCGCTCCCATGCGGGACGAGAAGGCGATCATGAGCGAGTCGAGCCGCTTTTCCTCCACGTCACGGAGCACACAGTCGAAGTAGAGGTGGAACAGCTGCAGATACAGGTCGGTGGTGACGAAGCTCGGGAAGTCGGCATAGTCGTTCTTTTCGTACACATGGAAAAGCTGGTTGTGTTCTGCCGGGACGATGGCGAAGCCAGTCTGTCCCAGCATTTCATGCAGCTTAGGGTCAAATTCTTTCAGCTGGAACGGATTGAGCAGGTTGTCCATGTTGACCCGTCCCTTGCCGTCTTTCGGCCGGAAGTTCAGTTGCCGCAGTTCGTCCTCTCTCGTCCGGATGCGTGCGGCAAAGTCGAGCTGTGCCTTTGTATAACGTGGCGGAATACGCCGGCCTTTGGTTTCCTCCTGGTCCCAATGTCCCAGGAGCGTATCAGCATACCATGTTGTCGTATTGTACAGCGCACGCAGCGTGGCATCTTTGAAAGCATATCCCTGTCTGGCGGCGAAGGCATTGCGCAGTGCCCGCAGTTCGCAGAGGTTAAGCTGTGAGAGGTCCATCTGCATATCGATTTTCCCTTTCAGCTTCTCCACATTGATTTTTCCTGCACCGGGGAGGATAAGGGGTGTCTTTTTTTCCTGTGTCCGTCCGATGTATGCGTCGTCCGTAGGGCCGCCGGTACTGTGGTCCTGTGCGCGTGCAGCCGGGAGGCAGCACAGCAGCAGCATACCGGTCATCATTCTGAATGCGTGTCTCCGCAGCAGATGGTAATGGGAAGGGATGCGTCTCATATAGTCATGCTTTAAAATGTCAGAAGGCTTCTTCCGGTTCGCCGGAAGCAAATTTTTCCGCGGCTTCCTTTCGGCTCACGGCTCCGGTCAGGAAGCGTACGAAAGTCAGGCCGAAGTCGTCCCATGCGTAGTCGGCGACGACATATTTTCCGTCGGTTGTCGATTGCAGTGTGCGGACATAGGGCCGGACGAAACGGAAATCGCAGAGTATTCCGCCCAGGCGGGAGCCCATCCACATGGGTCGGATCTTGCCGTTCACCTGTTTGAAGAGAAAGAGCCTGCGTGCCGGCTGCGGATAGAAGCGGGTCGGTTTGATGACACCCACGAGTGCTTCGTCCTTTCCGTCACCGTCTACATCGCCCGTTGCCAGCCTGTAGACAGGATAATCCAGCCGCCACCTTGCCACGGCCTTCATGCCGGCTGGCTTTCTGCCGTTCCCAGCCGGTTCCCCTTCCGTTCTGTCCGCAGGGAGCAGGCACAGCCACGAAAGCGAGTCATGGAGGGTCTCCATGCTGAATCTCAGAGGCTGTTGCGCCGTGCCCTTTCCCCACAGGAAGACGGAGAGCAGCAGGCAGGCAGCTCTTTTGTATCGTTCTGTATACATAATATTCCGGCACAAATATAGACAATAAAACGGATAAATCAAAGTCTGCCCCCTGAAAAATAGATCTTCCATTAAATGCATAGTCAGGTACTACACGCTCATGTACAATCAATCATGTTGTTATCGGGATGTTCTGAAAATCCCATGTCGGTCTGTCGTTGATATGGATATTGTCAACTTTTTGTACCTTGACTTTATGGTTTGGATTGCTTTTCCGGCATTATGCACGTGTTTTATCACAACTGCCAGACGAGCTGGGAGTATTTAGGAGTGAAGGGGCAGGAGGGCGTGGCAGGAGTCAGGCTGTCAGCTTGTCCGGGGGATTGGGAAGCTCGCTTTAGAGATAAAGGAGTCAATCCGGCAGGCTGTTGGGGAGGCCCTGTTTCCTTGGTGTTTACGTGTGGCACCGGTCGTGTCTGCTGCTGACACGACTGGTGCCGGTATGCAGCACGGAGGGATGATGGTGATGTGGGAATACGACCTTGGATTCTACCAATGCCTACTGTCACTGTAAAACAAAGGCGGAATGATGGTGTGACAGATTTTCTGCCTGTATGATTTGAACCGGACTGTCCGATTGCTGTCCGCAGGGCACTCCATCAGTCGGGCTGTGCCACGAGAAAGAAAGCAGCTCCAATCCCAATCGTACAGAGTGGCAGACCGCCAGCTCGTTTGTCTGTCAACCCGTTTTTTTCAATTCGTTCACCTGACAGCTCGTTTGCTCGTCAGCTCTTCTTCCTTCTGAACAAACTGAATTTTCTTTTGCCCAGGATGTTCCCCGGCTGTCTGCCGCTGAACTTGCGGTACAGTTTCCAGCCCAGAATCAGTCCGTCCAGAATGCCTGCGCCTGTGCTGATTGCGCCTGAGAAACGTTGTGTGGGCGTGTTCCTGTCTTTTGGCTTGTGTACCAGTTCGTCCCAAAGTCCTGCAATCCTGTTCCCGTCTTTGGTTATGTCCGTACGCAGCTGTGCCTTGCGCAGCCGTATATCATTCAGTGTATGATAATCGGAAGACTGGTGTATATGCTGGTTGTTCATGGGCTATTTCGACATTAAGAGACTTCCCAGGAATCTTACCAGAGGGCGTTCGATGAGTCTGTGACGCAGACTGATAAAGATGACGAGCAGCAGCAGATAGCCGCCGCCGACAATGAGAAAAGCCCCGATGAGTGACCCCGTCCAGTCCTGCAGTGCGTAGACCGCAGCGAAGGAGAGATAGACAAGCGAAATGAAGAGGATGATGCAGAACACCGCCACCACGGTGATTACCGTCAGCAGCCGCACCACCTTTTCAATTACATCGAGCCTCACGTACTCAGACTGAAGCCCGATGTAATGTCTCAGCACTTCAATAAGCTGTGCTATTGTTTCTATGTTTCTGTCGTTGGAGAACATCTCTGCATGTTAGATGGCTTCCGAAGCCGCATCCTTGATGTCTTCGACAAAATCGTCAGCTTCCTTGCGGCTGAGCTTGATGTCGTGTTTCTTGCAGAAATCATCCACTGCGTCAGCGATTTTTGTACGTGTGTCAGTTCCTTTCTCCGGAGCCAGCAGAAGTCCCAGGGCTGCACCTGTGATGCTGCCGCAGAGGAATGCGCCAATGTAACCTAATGTCTTCATAATCTATTGTTTTTTATTGTTAGTGAAAACTTGTTCTTATCAATCGCAAATATAGGCAAACTTTCTCATACCGGCAACACTTTCAGTTCTATTTTGTGTTAAAAAACTTGCAAATTCTTTATTTAACAAACTTTAGACACGCTGTTTCCTCTCTTTTGCTTCTTATTTCGTAACTTCGCACGATAAAAGTAGAATAATATAAAGTATAACCAATAAACAACTAAGGGATTATGAAGAAATTTATGGTTTTGGGTGCAGCTCTCTGTGTGGCAATGGGGTTCACCGGCTGTAAGTCCAGCGAGAGTGCATACAAGAAGGCTTACGAGAAAGCAAAGGCACAGGAGCAGACATCTGCTGACAACGATGACAGCACGTCGCAGCAGGAGGCCCCTGTCGTAGCTCCTGTCGAGACACAGACGCAGCCTGTCACCCAGACACCCGTTGTCGACAACTACGACAATGAGCCTGTCCGCCGCGAGAATGTGTCCGTTGTCAACGGTGTAGGGCTGAAGTCATACAGCGTTGTCGTCGGCTCGTTCAGCATAAAGGCCAATGCGGAGGGGCTGCAGCAGCGGCTTAGAAACGCAGGCTATGAGGCACAGGTGGCTTACAATGCCGGTAACAATATGTACCGTGTGGTAGCTTCCACTTACGACAGCAAGGCTTCTGCCGTGCAGAGCAGGAACCAGCTGCGTGCCACTTATGCTGATGCCTGGCTGCTCTCCAAGTAAATGGGCAGGATCCTGGCAATAGACTACGGAAAGAAACGTACAGGACTGGCAGTCACCGACCCCTTGCGCATCATTGCCAACGGGTTGGCGACTGTTGCCACGTCCGGACTTTTCGACTTCCTTACACAGTATATCGAGACGGAAACGGTTGAGCAGCTTGTCATCGGCAGACCTGTCCAGCCGGACGGACGGCCGAGCGAAAACCTCGGTCGTGTCGAGCAGTTCGTCAACCGCTGGCGCAAGGCTCATCCTGAGTTGCCTGTTGATTACTATGACGAGCGGTTTACATCGGTCATTGCCCATCAGGCGATGATTGCCGGCGGTGTGAAAAAGAAGACACGCCGTGAGAACAAGGGGCTTGTCGACGAGATTTCGGCAACAATCATCCTGCAGGACTACATGAAGGCCAGGGGACTTTGACGGTTGCGACCGGTGCTGATGATCGCTTTCTGCCGCTTGTTGCTTCCTGTCCGGACTCTTGTCATCGTCCTCGTCACGCCTAACAAGAAAAAGAAATTTATGGTATTACCCATTTACACATACGGTCAGCCGGTTTTGCGGAAGGTCGCTGCGGATATCCCCCTCGATTACCCCGACCTCCAGGAGCTGATCCGGAATATGTTTGAAACCAACACCGCCAGCGATGGCGTCGGGTTGGCTGCACCGCAGATCGGGAAGTCTATCCGGGTCGTTGTTATTGATCTGGATGTACTTTCTGATACTTTCCCTGAATACAAGAATTTCCGTCATGCCTTCATCAACGGTCATATCCTTGAACTTGACGACTCGGAGACTGATACGATGGAAGAGGGTTGTCTCTCGCTGCCCGGCATCCACGAATCGGTGACCCGGGCAAGACGCATCCATGTGAAGTATCTTGATGAGAATCTCACAGAGCATGACGAGTGGGTGGACGGCTATCTTGCACGTGTCATCCAGCATGAGTTCGACCATCTTGACGGCCGTGTCTTCACCGACCATCTCTCTGCTTTCCGCAGGCAGATGATCAGCGGAAAGCTGAAGGCCCTCCTGCAGGGCAAGGTTCGCTGCAGCTATCGTGTGAAAGTCCCACGCAGGTAAGTCCGATGGTGCGTGGTATTGTGGTGTCCTTGCTGTGTCTGCTGGCAATGCCGTCAGCTGCCCAGTACAACATCAAGAAGATGATGGAGGAGGGTAGACGGACACTCGACCGGGGATATTACGTTGCTTCCATGCAGATTTTCACCCGCATCGTCGCCCTGAAGCCCAATCTCTATGAAGCGTGGTATCTGATGGCGTTGTCGAAGTATCACCTTGAGGATTATAAGGGGGCAGGAGAGGACTGCCGCCGTGCCCTGGACCTGCAGCCTTACATCGCAGAGATCTACGAACTCTATGGCATGGTCAGCATCCGTGAAGAACATTATGACAGTGCTGTCGTCGCTTATACCCATGCCCTGGAAATCAGTCCCGATAACCGTGATGCCTGGTTCAACCGTGCTTACAGCCTGTACCAGGTGGGTGACAGACAGGCTGCTCTCCGCCAGCTGGATTATATTCTCCGCCGCTGGAAGGATTTTGAAACGGCTGCCCGGCTGTACGATGACATCGCTGCCGGGCGCAGACCTAAGCCGCAGCCCGTACGTCCGACCGGCCGGCAGGCATTCACGTTGCCGGGTCTGGCTGATGGTGGAGACGCTTCAGTACTGATGAAAAACAGGCCTCTCGTTCACCTGCCGGTCCGATAGTGGTGTCCCTGCCTAAATAAGTAGGGTAAATGTTATTGGATTATAGAAGATTTTTTGTAACTTTGCTCTCAGAAACAAATTAATAAAGAATTGAAGTTATGCTTACATTAAAGCTCATCAGTGAGGAGACCGAACGTGTCATCAAGGGACTGGAGAAGAAACACTTCGTCGGTGCGCGTGAGGCCGTTGAGAAAGTATTGGAATATGACCGTCTGCGTCGTGAGACACAGCAGAAGCTCGACACGAACAAGCAGAAGCAGAACCAGCTTTCCCGGCAGATCGGCGGACTGATGAAAGAAGGCAGGAAAGATGAAGCTGACAGCATAAAGGAAGAGGTGGCACAGCTGAAGTCGGCCGACAAGGCACTTCAGGAAATCATGGACAAAGCACAGAAGGACATGACGGACGTGCTGCTCACCATTCCGAATGTACCGAATGATGACGTGCCGGAGGGCAAGGATGCCAGCGACAATGTCGTCGTGAAGGAAGGCGGACGGAAGCCTGATCTGCCGGCTGATGCGCAGTGCCACTGGGACCTGCTGAAGAAGTTCAATCTGGTAGACTTCGACCTCGGTGTGAAAATCACAGGAGCGGGATTCCCGCTTTACATCGGTAAGATGGCACGTTTCCAGCGGGCCTTGGAGGCCTTCTTCCTCGATGAGGCACGCAAGAGCGGCTATCTGGAGGTGCAGCCGCCATTGGTGGTAAACCAGGATTCGGGACTGGGTACGGGACAGCTGCCTGACAAGGAAGGACAGATGTACCATGCCAATCTCGACGACCTTTACCTCATCCCGACGGCGGAGGTGCCGGTAACCAACATCTTCCGTGACGAGATTCTCGACGAGCAGGACCTTCCTGTCAAGCGTTGTGCCTACTCCGCCTGTTTCCGTCGGGAGGCAGGGAGCTATGGCAAGGATGTACGCGGACTGAACCGTCTGCACCAGTTCGACAAGGTGGAGATTGTCCGTATAGACAAGCCGGAGCATTCTTACGCTTCCCTGAATGAGATGCTGGAGCACGTCGAAGGACTGCTGAAGAAGCTGGAGCTACCTTATCATATCCTGCGTCTCTGCGGCGGTGACATGAGCTTCACGTCTGCCATCTGCTACGACTTCGAGGTATGGAGCGCCGCACAGGAACGCTGGCTGGAGGTCTCCAGTGTGTCCAATTTCGAAAGCTATCAGGCCAACCGTCTGCATTGCCGTTACCGTCATGCCGACGACAAGAAGATAGAACTCTGCCATACGCTGAACGGGTCGGCATTGGCCCTGCCGCGTATCGTTGCAGCCATCATAGAGAACAACCAGACACCGGAAGGCATCCGTGTCCCGAAGGTACTTGTACCGTACTGTGGATTCGATATGCTGGACGAGAAGATGGACTAATGGCATTACCCTTCAGTCCCGCTCTGTAGCGAGCGGGGCTGGAGGGTTTTCCTTTATCTTCAGGTCTGCCTTCTATTACGCTTGGGGCTTTCCTCTTTCTGTCCTTAGACCTTCCCTCTCTTGTTCTTATGTCCTGTATGCAGGGGACCGATGGATCATCGGAGGCATTCTTAGGAATCGTATCCCTCCCGCATGGGAATCCTCTCTTACCTGGAATCAATAACCGAGAATATACAAAAACCTATAATCACCTTTATTTTAACCACCTCGCCCGACAGAAAGTTTCGCTCTCTGTTCCGATCGGAGAGAATGCGGTGAGGATTTTTACTACCCATGAACAAGATTATCCGCAAACAACAGTTTTCAGAGAAGGTGTTCTGCCTGGAGGTAGAAGCACCGCTTATCGCACGGAGTTGCCGTCCCGGCAATTTCATCATCGTGCGTGTTGACAACCGCAGCGAGCGTGTACCTTACACGATCGCCAAGTCTGATCCCGTGAAAGGGACACTCACCATGGTCATCCAGGAGGTGGGGAAATCCTCTACAAAGCTCTGCCGGCTGAATGTCGGTGATGAGGTCCACGATATTGTCGGACCGCTCGGCACGCCTTCACGCATAGAGAACTACGGTACGGTCATCTGTGCCGGAGGCGGAATCGGTATCGCCGCCATCCTTCCCATTCTCACTGCATTGAAGCAGGCAGGCAACAAGGTCATCTCTGTGCTTGCCGGGCGGACCAAGGAGCTTGTCATCATGGTAGATGACGTGAGGAAGTATTCTGACGAGCTCATCATCATGACTGATGACGGATCCTACGGCGAGAAAGGTGTTGTCACCGTGGGTGTAGAGAAAGTGATACAGCGGGAACACGTCGACAAGGTACTGGCGATCGGACCTCCTGTCATGATGAAGTTCACGTCTCTTTTGGCCAGGAAGTACGGCATTCCCAATGATGTCTCGCTCAATACCATTATGGTGGACGGTACGGGAATGTGTGGTGCCTGCCGGCTGACCATCGGCGGCAAGACCCGCTTTGTCTGCATTGACGGTCCCGAGTTCAACGGCGACCTCGTTGACTGGGATGAGATGTTCAAGCGGATGGGAACCTTCAAGGAGATAGAGACGGCATCAAGTCTGTCTGGAGGAGAGGAGTGTCAGGCCGGGACTCCGACAAAGAAAAGTATTGACGGAAAGGCTGCAAAAGACGAAAAGACTACCGATGGAAAAGGGTCAACGGACTTCAGGGGAGAAGAAGAATCCGGTGATGCTGCCCAGGGAACAGCTGCGGAAGACCGTCCCTCTTCTCCTTCCGGAGAACCAGGAGAGGATTGGCGCAAGGTCTTGCGCAAGTCACTCAAGCCCAAGGAACGTACAGCCATAGAGCGGGTGAAGATGCCGGAGCTTGATCCTGCCTACCGTGCCACGACCCGCCTGGAGGAAGTAAACATCGGTCTGACGCCTGAGATGGCGATGCAGGAGGCAAAACGCTGTCTCGACTGTCCGAAGCCGTCCTGCGTGGAAGGCTGTCCTGTCAATATCCACATCCCTGACTTCATCAAGAACATCGAACGTGGACATTTCCTTGAAGCAGCCAGGATTCTCAAAGAGACATCGGCACTTCCTGCTGTATGCGGTCGGGTCTGTCCGCAGGAGAAGCAGTGCGAGAGCCGCTGCATCCACCTGAAGATGAATTCGCCGGCGGTGGCCATCGGCTATCTGGAACGCTTTGCTGCCGACTATGAACGGGAGAGCGGGCACATGGCACTGCCTGACATCGCACCCTCTAACGGAATCAAGGTGGCTGTCGTGGGTTCCGGTCCTGCCGGACTGAGTTTTGCCGGCGACATGGTGAAGCGGGGCTTTGAAGTCTATGTCTTTGAGGCATTGCATGAGATAGGCGGTGTGCTGAAATACGGTATTCCGGAGTTCCGTCTACCGAACAGAATTGTCGATGTGGAGATAGAGAACCTCCGGCGTATGGGCGTTCACTTCCAGACCGATACCATCGTGGGCAAGACCATAAGCATCGCCGACTTGAAAGAGAAAGGATTTAAAGGCATATTCGTCGGGTCGGGTGCCGGACTGCCGAACTTCATGGGGATTCCGGGAGAGAACGCCATCAACATCCTCTCAAGCAATGAGTATCTGACACGTATCAACCTCATGGATGCTGCCAATCCGGAGACCGACACGCCTATCATAATAGGTAGGAAGGTACTTGTTATCGGCGGTGGAAACACGGCGATGGACTCCTGCCGCACCGCCAAGCGGCTGGGGGCTGATGTAACCCTTGTCTACCGACGTTCGGAAGCCGAGATGCCGGCACGGTTGGAAGAGGTGAAGCATGCGAAGGAAGAGGGCATCCATTTCCTCACATTGCACAATCCCAAGGAATACAAGGCCGACGAGAAAGGGCGTGTGTGTGCAGCGGTGCTGGATGTGATGAGGCTCGGAGAACCGGATGCAAGCGGACGTCGCCGTCCGGAGACGACGGGCGAGACCATCACTGTTGACTGCGACCAGGTAATCGTTGCCGTCGGTGTGTCGCCCAACCCATTGGTGCCGAAGTCAATCAAGGGACTGGAATTGGGAAGAAAAGACACCATCGTCGTCAACGAGCAGATGCAAAGCTCGCAGCCGGAGATCTTTGCCGGCGGCGATATTGTACGTGGCGGAGCCACAGTCATCCTCGCCATGGGAGACGGAAGAAGAGCCGCTGCGAACATGGCGGAACGGCTGACAAGTTAAGAGCTGTTGACTGACAATGGAAAAACAAAAAAGAGGTGTGTCAAAATATAACTTCACAACTTGACTACTTTCAATCTGTACGTTGAAATCCTCTAAAAGCAAAGGAAAAGCCTGTTTCTCTACTCACAGATGAGTTTTGAAATGGGCTTTTCCTGTTGGGTCGCATCAAATTGCAAGACTTTCAAAAAAAGCATTCGCGTTTTGAAACACCCGCCTTTTTCATTGAATGAAAGCAAAGGCGGACAGCGGCAGACTGCCCCCGAAGAACAACAGGCACTGACAGCTTGTGATCTGCCCATAGTGATGGGAAAGACGGTGACAGGTCCTCCGCCGGCAGGTCAGGCCGGTTCGTACTCCGTAGGATCCTTTACCCCAGCTTCCAGAAAGGCTTCCTTGCGCTCTACGCACGTCCCGCATTTCCCGCAATGGACATCAGAACCCTTATAACAGCTCCAGGTCTTGGAATAATCAACGCCCAGAGCTGTTCCACGGCACACGATATCCGCCTTGGTGATATTCGTATAGGGTGCTTCAATGCGCACGTTGACGAAAGTCCCCGCTGTCGCTGCACCATCCATTGCCTGGATGAAATCCGGACGGCAGTCCGGATAGATGGTATGGTCTCCGCCGTGGTTGGCAATGTACACACGTTTCAGTCCATGGCTCTCGGCAATGCCTGTGGCGATCGCCAGCATAATGCCGTTGCGGAAAGGGACTACCGTCGACTTCATGTTTTCTTCCGCATAGTGTCCCTCCGGAATGGCTTCCGCACCGTCGAGGAGCGAACTCTTGAAATACCTGTGCATGAACGACAGCGGAATCGTGATATGGGGAATGCCCAGTTTCCGGCAGTGATGGGCTGCAAAGGGCAGCTCTTTTGCCCCGTGGTTCTGTCCATAGTCGAAGGAGACAGCCAGGGCTATCGTCTCCGCCTTGTCGTACAGTAATGTGATGGAGTCCAGTCCGCCGCTGACAATGATAACCGAATCTTTCATTTTTGATCTGCTTTTTTCCTGCAAATTTACCAAAACATGAGGTTTCCGCCAAATGTATCGATAAAATAATATTAAGGCCGGTTCTGAAAGGAACCCTCATGAGCACAGGGCTGCTTAGCGATCAACCGGCCACATTCGGCTAAATCCATACTGGCGATTCATAGTCCTAATGGCAAATGTCTTCTGGCTTGGAAAAAAGCTTATTTCGAGAACGTAAGCTTTGTCCAGAGAGCCCGGAGCAGGTGTGCTCGACCAGTAAAACCCGACTGCCGGGCTATCAGCACCTGCAAACCAGCGATTGGAATTGGTGAAATCGCCTTCGCCAGGTTTATATCCACCTATGAGGGGAAGACAGAAGTAATCGTTTATATTGCTCGGCTTGCCATATTGTGTCACTTCGCCGCCGTGGAAATGATCACCGCCGGGTATCTTTGTGCTTCTTGTATAGTCGATACCGTCGGGAGCCTTCTCCTTCAATTCGTCTACGGTCTTGTGCTGTTCCCTGGCGATTACGCTCAGTTTTTTCAGCCATATTCTTCCACTTTGGAGATGGTTCATCAGAACGAATACTTCGTCATCCTGATAGGGAAGGCCATATTCTCGATACCAGAGCAGTTCGTTGATGTTGGGGCAGTCTTTACAGCCGTGGCTGGCTGCCACGGCAGGGGCTGCCCCGTCGGCACCGGCGTATGACGGAACTTCATTGTACCAGCGGGTGTCGGTGTTGCTCTTCGGGTAATGGTCGGTTGCAAATCCACCAATGGGCTGTACGGGGTTGGGGCTGTTCCATTCATAGCCTTTCCAGTAAGGATCAGCGGCATCCCACATATAATACGTATCGCCGGGATATTCCACTCCCTGTAGGTCCTGGCTTATCACCTTGTTCTTGCCGGCGGTGAAGGTGACGTGCGGGTAGGTCTTGGTGATATAGCCTTTCCTGAAATTGAAATTGGTTCCAAAGCAGTATTTCACGGTGAAGTCGGTATACGTGCCAGGGGCAACGACCATAATGGCACAAGGGCCAGAGGGTGTAACCTCTGAAGGAATATTTAAGAGGCTATGATACGATCCTCTTGAGCAGGTGACCTTCTTGTACGTCTCACCAGTGGGGCGCGAGCTGAGATCGATGGTGTCGCCCTTGATGGCGAACCCGCCGCAGAGGGCCTTGTCGGCTGATATTTCAATACGCTCAAGAGCCGCTCCGTCAGAATACAATCCCCCCAATTTCGTAAAGGCTTTCTGTGTGGAGAATGGCCGGAAGGTAATGTAGGAAGCTTTGTGCTCGAGGCGGAAGGTGTAAGTTCCATCGGCCTGTCTGCGGGCTATACCCGTAGCAAAATCGCCTGTCTGCATATAATCCTTGTGTAAAATTTCGGGGCCTATATAGTTGAGGTCTTCTGCGATTTGTACTTCGTCGAAATCGTGGTATGTGTTGTGATTTCTTCCCAAATATCGCACGCGGTATTCGGGTTGGGTATATTCTCCTTTGAACCAGAACTTGGCTTTAGAGATTTTCCCGTCGCCTGTCCCCTGGTTTGATATCATCTCGTAGATGTTGTTGTATTCATCGACTCTCCACTCGGGATTATCCATGGGATTGTTTACAAAAAGTTTATCTCTTTCAGCCCAGTAGAACCTGACTCCCGAACCGGTATGTTCGCCTACGAGACGGGTGGCGGGGCTGTCGGTGCTGTCTT
>OGKA01001005.1_pt1 | contig 26258 bp, 18 predicted proteins | sample 1572211 | NCBI WGS metagenome assembly OGKA01 (sample SAMEA2582125, study PRJEB24529) | metagenome | biome: Human gut stool | place: China | collected 2011 | reverse complement strand
GGGCGCTCCGGCTCTGCGGGTGTTTCCGGCTGCGGCTCCGGCTCTGCCGGGGTCTGCTGCGGTGCTTCCGGCTGCGCGGCTGGGGCTTCCGGCTTCAGGGTGCCCGCAGCCACTGCCTGCCGGGTCTGCTCCGGGCTCAACGCGGGGGCGGCTTCACCCTCCGCAAACAACTGCAAGTCCATCATGCTCTGCTGCCCGCTGCGGCTCACATCCGCAAAGCGCAGGTTGTCCGGGTAGCGCTCTGCCAGCAGGGTAAAGCCCGCCTTGGCCAGTTCAAACGCGCCCTGCATCCACGGCGCTACCGGTGCCTGCACCGCCACGGCAAGGCGTGGGCCATCCGGCTCGTCCCATGCATCGCTGCGGGCGTTCTCCTCCCCTGCCAGCAGGTACACCAGCGCCTGCATCAGGGTGCTTGCGCCAGCGCATACGATGTCCTGCCCGGCGGGCGCGTAGCCCGCGTGACCGGCGGCTTCCAGCCGCAGGCTCAGCCCCTTGGGACCGTCCAGTTTGCTATAACATACCTTGATCATCTCACTTCACCTCCTTTCCGTTCCAGTTCATGGCGTGGGCAGCCGCCGCCACCGGCAGCTGTGCCGTCAGACCGGCGGTGTCTTGCGCCGTTTGGGTGCCGCCGGGCTGCTGCGCAAGAGCGGCGGTCAGTCTTGCCATCTGCCCCTGCAGCTGCACCAGCTGCTGCGCCAGCGTGCCGTTCTGCCGCACCCGGGCGCGCACCTTTTCCACCCCTTCAAAGTCCATCATTTCCAGCGCCGCAAGGGCAGCGTCCGCGTTGGCAGGGTCAAAGAAGCCCAGCTTGTAGCACTCCTTGGCGGTCTCGTTCTGAGACAGGCGGCTGAAGGTGCTCTTTTTGGCGGCGCTGACCACGATATCAAAGACAGGCTCCCGGCTGCCCAGCTCCACCCCGCCCACGGCGGGCACGGGCTTTGCGCGCAGTCCCTGCGCCGAGAAGGGCACGAACTCGCTCTCGCCGCGCTGCCCGGTGATACGGAACACCCGCTGCTCGTCGTAGAACTGCCGCATCAGCTCAATAATGAGGTAGCACTGCCTTGCAAAGGCACGGTAAGCGCTCTTGAGCATATCCCGGCTCAGCTTGCTGCCCGCCTCCTGCAGGGCGGCGATGGCACTGGCAGCGGTCACGCCGCCGGTGGTGCCGCCCTGCGTCAGGTCGCGGTTGCCGCTGATCTCCTTTAGCTCCTCGATGCGGCTGTTGCGGTAGCTCAGGCTGTTGCCCTGCAAGCCCGCCGTTTGCAGCGGACGAAAGCTGTCCTCGTTCAGGCGGCCCACAACGTGCACGATATCCCGGCTCAGGTCGGCCAGTTCTTCCTCGTTCACCCCGGCGGTATCGCTGAGCACATACCGCTGGCGGGAGGCCAGCAGCACGTTCTCATCCATGGCGTGGTTCATCTTGTCAATGGCATTCTGGCAGTCCTTCATCACGTCGATGTACCCGAACCCGGCGGGGGAATCCTCCTCCACGAACAACGGGTCGAACACAAAGGGGTACTTGCCGTGGTCGTACAAGCCGCGCGCCGCCAGCGCCGGGTCGTTCTGGCTGGCATACAGCACCACGCCGTTGCACAGCTTGCAGTAGTGCAGCCGCAATTTTCCGTTCTCGTCCGGGCGCTTATAGTACCAGTCCACTACCACGCTCTTGTTGGCGGTGGTCTGGCCGTCCTCGTGGATGTACCGGGGCACGTCCACCACCCCGGCGGCGTGCCCCGCCAGCTGCGGATACTGCGCGGTCAGCCGGGCAGTGTCCTCTAAACTGAGGTGGAACAGATCCGGCGAGTCCTGAATATCCTGCACGCCCGGCTCCCAGTAGAGCATCAGCAGGTTGACGCTGCGCACCGCAATGTCGCCCAGCCCGCCGCGCGCCGCCGGGTCCCAGAAAATGCCGGTAACGCCAGTGCCCTGTTTGAGCTTGCGCCACCAGACATCGCTGTACACCTGCTCGTAATCCGCCTGCTCCAGCACCACCGGCAGCACGCTGGAAAGTGCCTGCGCTGTGGCTTGGTCGTCTGCCGCCCGGGGCAGCACCATGGGCTCGGGATAGTTGTCCATGGCGTCGGCATGCTTGTTGGCAATGCTGTTGAACAGCCATCCGCTGGAGGGCTGCGCCTTGCCGGGCATCAGCGGGTCGCGGTAGTTTTTCCAGTGTCCCATGCGGAACCACAATTCGTTATCGATCAGGCGCTTGTCCAGCGCCGCCTTGCCTGCCTTGTAGCGCTGCAGCGTCTGCAATGCAGCCGCCGCCTCTGCCGCGCCGATGGGCAAAGCTTCTGCTCTTGTATCTTCCATAGTCTTTCCTTTCTCTCCTGTTTTTCAGATGCGGTAGAACCGCGCCTGCCGGTGCAGCTCCAGAGGGTCGTCCGGCCTTGGCGGCGCGGCAGAAGCCTCGGGCGGGCTGATGGGATGCTCCATCAGCACATAGCGGCACTCGTCGTAGATGTGATCCTCCTGCCGGGTGTCGATATCCTCCACATTGCTCTCATCGTACACAAGGTTCGGCAGGGTGCGGATGAAGTGCTTGCAGCTGCTGAACACCTGCAGCATCGGCCGTCCGTCCGGCGCAAACCGCAGCCGGTAGTGAAACTGCATCTTACCGGCCAGCCGGGTGTGGTCCCCGGGCTGCCAGTGCAAAAAATGCGGGCTGCGCTCCATCATGGCCGCAATGCTCTCGCCCCGGCTCTCGTCAAAGATGGCGGGGTCTGCCACTCCGTGGATCACCCTGCCCCGCAGCAGCGGGTCGTTCTGCTCTGCCTCCCGGATGCGCTTGGCCTGCTCCACCGGGTCGATGCGCAGGCCCTCGTTGGGACGTCCGGTGCAGCCGTACAGCTCCTTGATGCGGTACAGCCGCCCCTCCTCGTCCACCGCATACCACCCCACCGAAAAGGGCTTGGAAAAGCCAAAGTCGTACCCGCGCCAGATGGGCCAGTGCTTGGGGATGGCAAAGGGCGCGATGACGTGGGTCCAGCGCTGATCCTGATAATGCGCCGGGTCGTTGCGCCATTCGGTGAACACCTGCCCGGAAAAGCTGTCCCAGCTGCCGTAGAGCAGCGCCTGCTTTTCCGCCTCCGGCAGGCTGGCAAGGCTTGCCAGATACCCGGGGTCGTTGGCCAGCAGGGCAGGGTTATCGAACACGCTGGACGGGATGAATACCCGCGCCCGCTCCATCTGCTGGTCGGTGCCGTCCGGCAGGCGCACCGTGACGGTTTCCACAATAGGGGTGCCGGGCGGGGCGGGGGTGATGAACCGCGCCTTCACCCAGCCGTGACCGATGCCGCCGGGGTTGGTGGTAGCACGCATATACACCCGGGTGCCCGGCCCGGTGGGGCGGTTGCGGCTCATCATGTAGCTGTACTCGTCCCACTCAAAGTGGGTCAGCTCGTCAAAGCCGATAAAATCGTAGGCTTTGCCCTGATAGTTGGTGCGGTCCTTGGTGTACTGCATGGAGCCAAACCAGATCTTCGCCCCGCTGGGAAAGACCCATACATGGGAGGTAGCGTTGTACTGCGCCTCCGGGAAAGCCCGGCGGTAATACAGTTGGCTCTTATCCACAAGGTCGGAAAGCTGCGGGTAGGTCTTGCGCAGGATCAGCGCCCGGTAATGGGGGATGTGCACCTGCCGCAGCGCTTCGATGAGCAGTGCATCGCTCTTGCCGCCGCCCGCCGCGCCGCCGTACAGCGCCTCCGGCTCCGGTCTGCGCATAAATTCCAGCTGCCGGGGCTGCGGTTTCCACACAATGACTGCCCGCTCGGTTCTGTTCATTCCTTCTCCTCCTGTTCCACCGGCGGCAGCAGCACCACGCCGCACTCTGTCCCTTCCAGTTCCGTGCCCTGATCGTTCAGGGTCTTTACCACACCCGCCAGATCCTTGAGCACGGCAGTGGCCTCCTTCAGCCCCTTCATCATCCCGGGGTCGGGGGTGTTTTCCCGCCGGGCGGCCTTCTGCCGCTCGTTCAGCTCCTTCACCTCCTGCGCCAGCAGGGTGCTCAGGGTGTCGGCGGCGCGGTTCAGGCTCTTCAGCCCGGCGGCGGGCTTTGTCTGCCCCATGATGTTCTTCCTCCTTTCGTCCGGTGTCCCGGGCTCTGTACACAGGATATCACCCGCCCGCCGCACCCGACAGTGTGCACTTTCGCAGGGCCAATGGGTATTTTTGCGCATCTGTTTTCCTTTTTGTATATTTTGCGGTTTCAAAGCGCAACGAATCTGCGTCAGTTTTATCTTCCCGGTCGGCATAGCACGCAGAAAACGGCCGCTCGTATTTCGGGTGCTTCCCACAAAAACGTTCGCCGCGCCCCTTCCGCCCTATCACTATAAAGGTACAGTGCCGCCCCACCCGGGGAGTAAACATTTTTCTCGACCCGTGTTGTTTTTCCCTTCCGGTAAGAGTGTATAAAAGGCGTTTTCTTTCCGCTGTGTAGTATCCCTGAAAATATCTTTCAAGAAATGTATCGCCCCTTTTCGCGCTTTTTTAGCAGTCATGCAACATTCAGTCATGTTCAAGCATGTTTTTTTACATACCTTCATCATATTTGTATGTTGGTTGCATCGGCATGAAAAATTGTGATAATTCGCGAAAAGATTTTGTAACCTTTGGTCCGCTTTTGTAGAAACGTAACAAAACATTTGCACCAATCTTGTGAACTTATTCTCTTGCGGAACACCCCCATACAAGGGTATAATACTGTCAGGGATTATGGATGCATGCGACAAATGCGTCTGTGAATATGCTGTGACACACAAATGAAGGAGATTACTATTATGAAAATGATTTCTCGTCGCGACTTCCTGAAGGCTTCCGCTGTTGTGGGCGCTACCGCTGCTATGACCGCTTGCGGCGGCTCTTCCTCCACCAGCACCGCTGCTTCCAGCGTTGCTTCTTCCACCGCTGCTTCTTCCGCTGCTACCAACGGCTCCGCCAACATCGGCGTCTGCATCTATCAGTTTGCTGATAACTTCATGACCCTGTACCGTGCTGATCTGGAAGGCTACCTGAAGGATATGGGCTACTCCGTCACCATCATGGACGGCAAGAACGACCAGAACACCCAGACCGAGCAGATCAACACCTTCCTGCAGCAGGGCGTGGACGTGCTGGTCATCAACCCTGTCCAGACCACTTCCGCTCAGACCATCGTTGATACCGTTTCTCCCTCCGGCACCCCCATCGTGTTCATCAACCGTGAGCCCGAGGAGAGCGTTCTGGATTCCTACAAGGGCAAGTGCTGCTACGTTGGCGCTGACGCTCGTCAGTCCGGTACTTATCAGGGCGAGCTGATCCTCGAGACCGAGACTCAGGGCGACATCAACGGCGACGGCAAGATCACCTACATCATGTGCAAGGGCGACCCCGAGAACATCGACGCTCAGTACCGTACCGAGTACTCCATCAAGGCTCTGACCGATGCCGGCAAGGAAGTTGAGTGCCTGTACGAGTACCTGGATAACTGGGATCAGACCACCGCTCAGCAGGACGTTGCAAACGCTCTGTCTCAGTACGGCGACAAGATCGAAGTCGTCTTCTGCAACAACGACGCAATGGCACTGGGCGCTCTGCAGTCCATCCAGCAGGCTGGCCGCACCGTTGGCAAGGACGTCTACCTGGTCGGCGTCGATGCTCTGGTAGAGGCTGTGCAGAACGTTGTCGATGGCAACATGACCGGTACCGTTCTGAACGACGACGTGGGTCAGGCTACCAAGGCTGCCGAGGCTACCAAGCTGTTCGTCGAGGGCAAGGATGTTGAGAAGTACTACTGGGTCGACTACGTCAAGGTCACCAAGGACAACGCTTCTCAGTACCTGAAGGAAGACTAAAGTTTCCCGGAACCAATGCAAGGTGCGCAGCAGGCCTTAACGGCTTGAACGAAAGCTAAAAAGCGCGTGCGTGCGAGAAATCTTCTCCGCGCACGCGCCTTATTTTAGAAAAAACCTGCCCGCCTGTAAACAACCATAAAGGAGGCTTTTGCGGAATGTCAGAATACCGTCTGGTAATGAAAGGCGTGGTCAAGACCTTCCCCGGTGTCAAAGCCCTGGATCATGCTCAGCTGGAGCTCCGTCCCGGCAAAGTCATGGCTCTGATGGGTGAAAATGGCGCCGGTAAGTCCACTCTGATGAAATGCATGTTCGGCATTTACAAAATGGACGAGGGCGAGATCGAATACGAGGGGCAGAAGGTAAACATCCCCACCCCGCTGGATGCACTGGATCGTGGCATCGCCATGGTGCATCAGGAGCTGCAGCCCATTCCGGCCCGTACCGTGGCTGAGAATATCTGGCTGGGGCGCTACCCCACCAAGAAATACGGCATCGTCACCGTTGTGGACCATGCCAAAATGTACAAAGATACCGATGAACTGCTGAAGAAACTGAAGCTGGACATCGACCCCCATGCAAAGCTGGGCTCTTTGAGCATCGCCCAGATGCAGATGGTGGAAATTGCTAAAGCTGTTTCCGCCAACTGCAAGGTGCTGATTCTGGACGAGCCCACCTCCTCTCTGACCGCAAACGAGGTCGAGAGCCTGTTCCGCATCATGCGGGAGCTGAAGGAGCAGGGCGTTGCGCTGGTCTACATCAGCCATAAGATGGACGAGATCAAGGTCATCGCGGACGAAGTCACCATCATGCGCGATGGCCAGTACATCGGCAAGTGGGACGTTGCCAACATGACCAAGGAAGAGATCATTGCAAAGATGGTCGGCCGTGAGCTGTCCAACCTGTTCCCCCCGCTGGAGAACGTGCCCTCGGACGAGGTCATGATGAAGGTGGAGGACTTTACCTCCATCCATCCCCGTTCCTTCCGCCATTGCAGCTTTGAGCTGAAAAAGGGTGAGATCCTGGGCGTTGCCGGTCTGGTGGGCGCTCAGCGTACCGAGCTGATGGAAGGCATCTTCGGCCTGCGTGCCCATACCTCCGGTAAGGTGTGGATCAAGGGTGAAGAGGTCAACATCAAACAGCCCCGCGACGCCATTCAGAAGAGCGTTGCTCTGCTGACCGAGGACCGCCGTGCCACCGGCATTCTGGGCGTGCTGAGCGTTGCCGATAACATCTCCATCGCTTCTCTGGACGCCCTGCGCAAGGGTCCCATCATGCTGGACAACCAGAAGATTTTGGATCTTGTGGCAACCAACAAGGAAAAGATGGCCATCAAGGTGCCCAGCCCCAAGACCCAGATCAAGAGCCTTTCCGGCGGCAACCAGCAGAAGGTGCTGATCGCCCGCTGGCTGGCCAACAACCCCGATGTGCTCATTCTGGACGAGCCTACCCGCGGCATCGACGTCGGTGCAAAGTACGAAATTTACTGCATCATCGCTGATCTGGCCAAGCAGGGCAAGAGCATTATCATGATCTCCTCTGAAATGAGCGAGATCATTGGTATGTCCAACCGTGTCATGGTCATGTGCGATGGCCGCATCACCGGCTTTATCAACGGTAAGGATGCCACCCAGGAGAACATCATGGCGCTGGCTACCCAGTTCGAGACCGCACCTGACGCAGCTGCGGCAAATCAGTAATTAAGGAGGCTGTCTATCGTGGAAGCTACCAAAAAATTGAATGGCAAGGCTGTGGGCAAGTGGCTCAGCAACAACGCCATTATCATAATGATGCTGGCCGTCACTCTGATCGTTGGCATCATTCACCCCAACTTCTTCTCCGGCACCAACATGATCAACCTGTTCAAGAACGTGTCCATCCGCTACATCATCGCGCTGGGCATTTCCGGCTGCCTGATCACCACCGGTAACGATCTGTCCGCTGGCCGTCTGGCTGGTTTTGCCGCCTGCCTTGCCTGCATTTTTGCGCAGACCGAAGGCGCTTCCGGCAAGTTCTACCCCAATATGCCCACCCTGTCCACCCCCGTGGTGTTCATTCTGGTCATTGCCATCTGCGCCATCGTGGGTCTGTGCAACGGACTGGTGGTCAGCTACCTGAAGGTGCAGCCCTTCATTGCTACCTTGGGCATGCAGCAGGTGGTCTACGGTATCTGCCTGGTGTACACCGGCGGTACCCCCATCGGCTCCCTGAACTCCAACTTCACCGCTCTGGCAAAGGATACCTTCCTTGCCATCCCCGTGCTGATCTGGATCGCCCTGATCGTGGCTGTCTGCTTCTGGTTCCTGTATAACAAGACCCGCCACGGCAAGTATATGTACGCCATCGGCGGCAACGAAGCTGCTGCCGAGGTGGCTGGTGTCAACGTCAACGCCACCAAGATCCGCATCTACATTCTGGCCTCCTGCATGTTCGGTCTGGCAGGCTGCCTGCTGGCTGCAAAGTCCGGCGGCGCATCCGTCAACACTGCAATGGGCTATGAGCTGGACGCCATCGCAGCCTGCACCATCGGCGGTGTTTCCACCACCGGCGGCGTTGGTACTGTTCCCGGCGTTCTGGTCGGCGTTCTGGTCTTTGAGCTGATGAAGGTCGCTCTGCAGTTCATGAACGTCAACTCCTCCTACACCTACATCGTTCAGGGCCTTGTCATTATCGTGGCTGTCGCCATTGATATCCGCAAGTATCTGGCTAAGAAGTAATCTCCTCATCATCCCCCTTTGCACCCGCAGTCTTTGCACTGCGGGTGCTTTTTTTGTCCACATTTTTGTGGTATCATAAGGAAAACATCTTATGCTTACAGGAGGGACTTTCCATGGCACAGCCCACCCCGGATACCCAGACCGAACTTGAACGCCGCGAGGCCGCACTGGCCGCCCGCGAGGCAGAACTTGCCCGCCAGCAGGCTGAATTGCAGGCGCAGAAGGCCGATTTTGAGCAGGGCAAAAAGCGCCTGCTGGACAACGGCAACAAGGACTTTGTAAACCCCAAGGAAAAGCTTTACGATAAATTCCCGCTCACGGTGCACCAGATGGATATCATCATCGGCGTGCTGTTTGCCCTGATTGCTCTTTTCCTTGTGCTGGGCGTGACCCACACCAGCTTTTTCGGCCTGTTCGGCGGCTGAGCCGCAGGCGCATCCTCTGTGAAAAACATCCCGTAAAGGAGAATAAAAATGGCACACTATCCCGGTTATACCGTCCTGCGCACCGAGGACTGTCCCGAGCAGCACGGTACTTTGACCCTGCTCACCCATGACGTCAGCGGCGCAGCCGTGCTGCTGGTGGAGAACGAGGACGTCAACAAGGCCTTCGGCATCGGCTTCGGCACCTTCCCCTCCGATGACACCGGCGTGTTCCACATTCTGGAGCACTCCGTACTGGCGGGCAGTGAAAAATACCCGGTCAGTTCCCCCTTCGTGCAGCTGCTCAAAAGCAGCATGGCTTCCTTCCTCAATGCGATGACCTTCCCGGACAAAACGGTCTACCCCTTTGCCACCCCCAACGAGACCGATTTCTGCAACCTGATGGATGTCTACCTGAACGCGGTGTTCTGCCCGCTGGCTATGGTGGACTCAGCCGTGTTCGAGCAGGAGGGCTGGCACCGGGATGCAGACGGCACGGTCAGCGGTGTGGTCTACAATGAAATGCAGGGTGCACTGGCCTCCCCGGATGCTCAGCTGCAAAACGCCCTGCAGCGGGCGATGTTCCCGGATACCGCTTACGGCTTTGTGTCCGGCGGCGACCCGGCGTCCATCCCCGCCCTGACCTATGAGAAATACCAACGGGTGTACCGCCGCCATTACAGCGCCGACAACTGCTGCATCACCCTGTACGGCAAGATGGATATGGCTGAAAAGCTGGCACGGCTGGATAAGGACTACCTGTCCAAGATGCCCAAGGCCGCTGCCCGTCCCCGCCTGACCATGCAGGACGAGCAGCCCGGCGCATTCGTGGAGCTGCCCTACTACACCGACCAGCCCAAGCCGGACGAGGTGCAGTGCGCACTGGCATGGTACACCGGCGCATTTGCCGACCGTGAGCGGCAGCTGGGTGTGGAGATTTTGCTGGGTGCGCTGCTGAGCACTAACAGCTCTCCCCTCAAGGCCGCGCTGCTGGCCGAGCAGCTGGGCGCAGATATCGACATCGGCTTTGACGACAGCACCCTGCAGCCCACCTTGGAGCTGCTGCTGCGCGGCGCTACGGTGGATTCTGCCCGCAAATTTGCCCCCGCCGTGCGCAAGGCTGTGGACGAGCTGCTAAAGGCCGGCATTCCTCACGACCTGCTGCTGGCCGCTTTGAACGAAGCCGAGTTTGCCTCGCTGGAGCGCCCGGGCAGCCTGCCGGACGGCGTGCTGGACGCCATCAACGCCGCCACCGGCTGGCTGCACACCGGCGATGCTGCCCTGCTGCTGCACACCGACAAGCTCTTCGCCGCCCTGCGCAGCAAGCTGGAAGAGGGCTGGTTCGACACCCTACTGCGGGAGCTGTTTGCACCCGCCCCGGTGCAGGTGCTGCAAATCCCCACCGCACCCAAAGCCGAGGATGCCGCCGCCCCGGCGCGCACCGATGGCAAGCTGGTGCTGGAGCACCCCCTCACCGCCGCCGACCTTGGCGCGGGCGATGCCACCCCGCAGGGCAACACCGAGCAGCTGGCCGGTGCCACCCTGCTGCGCCACCCCTCTGCCGGCAGCCTGTACCTGAATTTCTACTATGATCTTGGCACTGTCACCCCGGAGGAGCTGCAATACCTGAACCTGCTCACCGATGTGCTGGACGAGCTGGACACCCCCGCCCACACCGCCCAGCAGCTGAACACCCTGCGCAGCACATGGCTGGGCGACAGCCGCGCCCAGCTGGACCTCTGGACCGGGCGACAGGAGGGCAGCCCCTGCCACGCGAAACTGACTCTCTGCCTGAGCCTGCTGGAGCGCAGCCTGGAAAAGGCGGTGGAGATCGGCGGCGAGTGGCTGTACGATACCGTCCTTACCGGCGCTGCCGCCGAAGCAGCCTATGCCCGGGTGGTCAGCCAGCTGAAATTGCGCATGGAGCAGCTGTTCATCCAGCAGGGCAACGAGTTTGCCTCCACCCGTGCCCGCGCCCATTATTATGTAGAGGGCGCTGCGGACGAAGCCTGCACCGGCGTGAGTTATTACTACTTCCTGTGCAGTCTGCTGGAAAAGGCCGACTGGTCCGCATTGGGCGCAAAGCTGGACGCTGTGCGCCGCCGGGTGCTGCAAAACGCCGCCCTGACCGTCAGCCTGCACGGCACCGAGGACGCACTGGAAAAGCTGCGCACCCTGCTGCCGGAAAGCCGCTTTGCCGCCGCCCGGCGCACCCCGGCGCAGCCCTACACCCAGCCCCTGACTCCCCCGGTGAACGAAGCCTTTATCATTGACGGCGGCGTGAACTACGATGTGCTGGCTTGGCCCATGCCCCGGGACAGCCGCCGCCGGGTGCTGGCGCGGGTGATGAGCTACGAATACCTGTGGCACACCATTCGGGAGGTGGGCGGTGCCTATGGCACCGGAATGCTCTGTGCCGACGGCATCGAGTTTTTGTACACCTACCGGGACCCCCACCTGCGGGAAAGCTACGACACCTTTGCAAACGCCCCTGCTGCCCTTGCCGCCCGGGACTACACCGCCCGGGATCTGGACGAATTCATCGTGGGCACCGCCGCCAAGCTGAACACGCCCCGCAAGGCGCGTGCCGCTGCCCGGGAGCTGGATCACCGATACTTCTGCGGCATCACGGACGAGATGCTCGCCGCCGACCGCAAGGCGCTGTGCAGCGTGGACGCCGCCCTGCTCAAGGCACAGGCCGCCGCCCTGTTTGACGTGCTGTCCGGCGGCGTGCGGGTGGCCTTTGGCAGCAAAGACGCCGTGGAAGCCGCAAAGGATCTGTTCGACCGGGTAGAGACGCTGTAAGCGTTTGCGCTGCGGGCGGGACGATTTTAAATGGCCGCCGCATGCGCTTTGGCCATAATCAGCGGAAAAATTATTTTTAATAGAGCAATGCCGGAGCGTCTGCGGACGCTCCGGCATTGCATTTTCACGGGAAGGAGTCGTAACGGCAAACGGCAGCTGCCGCGCCTGCTTCCTGCGGAAGCGGCGGCGCGGCGGGAAAGTTTTTGTTGCACTTGACACCTTTAGCACTAAGGGCAACGGCGTACGCCCTCTCAGTCAAAGCCTCTGGCTTTGCCAGCTCTCCCAAGGGGAGAGCCAAGAGCACTGCCGGAATCTTTCTCATTGCACTCAATCCTTTAGCATCGAGGTTAATGGCTTGGCTCCCCCTTTGAGGAAAGACTTCCCCCGCTCCGGGGGAAGATGTCACCGCAGGTGACAAAAGGGGGAATCTGGCGCGGGAGCGCCTGAGAGGGCGAGCTTTTTCCGCACACATTTTTTCTGCACAAATTGCCTGCATTTCGTCCAAATTACTAAAATATGCCAGATTTTTTGCGAAATAAGTCATACTTATTTAAGGAAATTTGAACAAATTGCGAAATTTGTGTGTTTCTGGTGTGGACAAAAACGTTTTCAGCTGATAGAATGGGAGCTGTTCTTTCTCCGCCGTCCGCAACCGGCGGAGTGTTTTATTGGAAGCAGGAGGTTTCTCATGTTAGAAAAATTCTTTCACCTGAAAGAAAACCACACCGATGTAAAGACCGAGATCATGGCCGGTATCACCACCTTCATGACCATGGCTTACATCCTTGCCGTCAACCCCAACATCCTGTCCGCAGCGGGCATGGATTCCAAGGCTGTGCTGATCGCCACCGCGCTGGCATCCTTCATTGCCACCGCACTGATGGCTGTGCTGGCCAACTACCCCTTTGCACTGGCTCCCGGCATGGGCCTGAACGCCTACTTTGCCTACACGGTCGTGCTGACCATGGGTTACAGCTGGCAGCTGGCTCTGATGGCCGTCTTTGTTGAGGGCGTCATCTTCATTGCACTGTCCCTGACCAATGTGCGCGAGGGCATCTTCAACGCCATTCCCATGACCCTGAAGAGCGCCGTCAGCGTGGGCATCGGCCTGTTCGTGGCCTTTGTCGGCCTGCAGAACGCCAAGCTGATCGTCAACAGTGATTCCACGCTGGTCACCTACCAACACTTCAAGGGCGCAACCTTCCACAGCGTGGGCGTGGGCGCTATCCTTGCTCTGCTGGGTGTGGTCATCACCGCCATTCTGCTGGTCAAAAAGGTCAAGGGCGGCATCCTGTACGGCATCCTGATCACTTGGCTGCTGGGCATCGTGTGCGAGCTGACCGGTATCTACGTCCCCGATGTGGAGGCCGGTATGTACTCCGTGATCCCCACCGCCTTTGTCAGCTTTGACTTCTCCGCACTGGGCGAGACCTTTGGTCAGGTGTTCAAGACCGACTTCTCCGGTGTCGGCCTGCTGAACTTCTTCGCCGTGATGTTCTCCTTCCTCTTCGTGGACCTGTTCGACACGCTGGGCACCCTGATCGGCGTGGCCTCCAAGGCTGATATGCTGGACGAGGACGGCCGTCTGCCCAACATCAAGGGCGCACTGATGGCAGACTCCATCGGCACCTGCGTGGGCGCTGTGCTGGGTACTTCCACCACCACCACCTTCGTGGAGAGCGCCTCCGGCGTTACCGAGGGCGGCCGCACCGGTCTGACCGCTATGACCACCGGCGTGCTGTTCCTGCTGGCTACCATCTTCAGCCCGCTGTTCCTCACCATTCCCAGCTTTGCTACCGCTCCGGCTCTGATCATTGTGGGCTTCTACATGATGGGCTCTGCCATCAAGATCGACTTCAATGATCCCAGCGAGGGCATCCCCGCCTTCCTGACCATTCTGGCTATGCCCACCGCTTACAGCATCTCCGAGGGTATCGCCATCGGCATCATCTCCTGGACCATCATCAATGTGATCACCGGCAAGGCCAAGGAGAAGAAGATCAGCCCGCTGATGTATGTGCTCACCGTGCTGTTCATCCTCAAGTATGTGTTCCTCTAATTCCCTGAGTATCTGAAAAACCAAGCACCCCCTGCGGTCTGCCTGTACAGACCGCAGGGGGTGCTTTTTATGCTTTTGCTTTGTAATTACTCCGGGGCCTTCATGCTTTCCACCATGCTGATGCGCCGGACGTGCCGCCGCATGACAAAGCAGACCACCACGGTAAACACCATGGTCAGCGCCACCGCCAGCAGGTAGCTGCGGGGCGCAATGGTGCGGATGAACATGAGCTGATCCATCTCCACGGTCAGCACGATGAACTTGTGCAGCGGCACACCCAGCGCCAGACCCACGCCGGAGCCGATAAGCGCCAGCAGCTCGATCTCGCGGAAGATGTAGCGGTACACTTCCTGATCGTAGAAGCCCAGCACCTTGATGGTCGCCAGCTCCTTTTTGCGCTCCTCAAGGTTGACGCTGATGAGGTTATACAACACCACAGCCGCCAGCGCCGCCGCGCAGATGATGATCAGCACCACCACATAGCCCAGACTGACGATGAGGTTATCGAACAGTTCGGTGGTGTCCTCGGTAAAGCTGATGCTGCTGACATAGTTGCAGTCCAGCAGATCGGTGCGCAGGGCGTTGTACCCGGCAGCATCGGTGCAGGTGGTCTGACCATAGACCGTGTTCCACGGGATATCCTCCGTGCCCAGCAGGCTTTCCAGCTGTGCGCGGGGGAGGTACAGCCGGGTGAACATATAGTTTTCCGTGATGCCGGTCAGGGTCAGCTCCACCCGGGTGCCCTCGGCGTTTTCCACCCAGAAGGTATCGCCGGTGTGCAGGCCCAAGTTCTCGGCGGTCTTTTCGGTCAGGATGGCGCTGCCGCTGTCAAAGCTGATGGCCCTGTGCCCCTTGCGGGTGCGGAAGGTGACGTACCGGGTCAGGTCGCTGTCCTTTGCCGCAGCCACGATGCTCACGCTGGCGCTCTGGCCTTCGGCATTGTAGATGGTGGTGGATTTGGTATACACCGCGCCCCAGTTCTGCACAGTGCTGTTGCTGTCCAGCTCCTCTGCCAGCCCCTGCTCCATGGTCAGGGCTTTGGGGTCGCTGAGGGTGATGGACATATCGTTGTGGGTCAGCTCCGTGGCCTGCTTTGTGACGATGGGCAGCAGGGAATCCTGTATGCCAAAGCCGATGAGCAGCAGCGCGGTGCAGCCCGCCACGCCCAGCACGGTCATGAAGAACCGCTTTTTATACCGGAACAGGTTGCGGGCGGTGGTCTTTTGGGAGAAGGACATCCGAGACCACAGCGGGGTGATGCGCTCCATCAGGATGCGCTTGCCCGCCACGGGAGCCCGGGGCAGCAGCAAAGCTGCGGTCTTTTCGGCCAGACTGGAACGGCAGGCGTACCATGTGGCAAAGCCGATGACGGCGGCGCTGATGCCCACGCTGGCGGCTGCCATGCCCGGGTAGAAGTGCAGGGTGAAGGTGGGCAGGCTGAACACCAGCTGATAGGCGTTCCAGATAATGATGGGGAATACCACAAAGCCCACCACCATGCCGACGATGCTGCCCAGAATGGTGGCCAGCAGGGCGTAGAACAGGTACTTGCCCGCGATGCTGAAATTGGAGTAGCCCAGCGCCTTTAAGGTGCCCATTTGCAGGCGGTTCTCGTCCACCATGCGGGTCATGGTGGTGGTAGCCACCAGCGCCGCCACAAGGAAGAAGAACACCGGGAACACCCGGGCAATGGCGTCCATGCGGTCGGCGTACTGGGCAAAGGTGACGCAGCTCATGGTGGAGGTTCGGTCCAGCACATACCACTCGCCTTTTTTGATCTGGCTCACCTGCTCCTCGGCATCGTTCAGCTGGGCAAGGCCGTCCGCCAGTTTCTGCTCTGCCTCGGCCTTCTGGCTCTCGTACTCGGTGCGGGATTCTTCCAGCTGGGTCTGCCCGGCGTTATATTCTGCCCAGCCCTCTTCCAGCTGCTTTTGTGCGGCATCGAACTGGGTGTAGGCGCTGGCGGTGCCGGTGGTCAGCTGCAACTGCCCCTGCAAAAGCTGCAATTTCATCTTGCGCAGCGCAGCCTTGGCTTCGGTCACCAGCTGGTCGTTGGAGAGGTTCGGCGAGGAGATAAGCCCCTGCTTGTACATCTGCCGCTTGCCCGCGTCCAGCTGCTGCTGATAGCCCTGCAGCTGGTTATAGATGTTGTCGTAAGCGGCCTGCGCCTTGGCCAGCGCATCCCGCAGTTCAATGTAATCCTCGTCCTCCGGCTCGGCTTCGTCCAGTGCCTTTTCGGCGTTGCGCAGAGCGGCTTCCGCGTAGGTCAGCAGGGGATCTGCCACCTTTTTCAGGTTGACCAGCAGCTCGATTTGCTGTAACTGTTCCTCAAATTCCAGCACCTGCTCCTCGCTGCTCACCAGCTTGTCAGCACCGCTCTGCATGGTGTCCGGCAGGGCAGCCTTCTGGGCGGCAAGCTCCTTTTCCCCGGCCTCCAGCTGCGCCTTGGCGGCATCCAGCTGTGCCTGTGCGTCCGCAAGCTTTGCCTCGGCCTCGGCAAACTGACGTTCGGCTTCGGCCTTCTGGCTGTCGTACTCCGTGCGCGCTTCGGTCAGCTTGTCGTTGGCGGTGTCCATCAGCTCTTCCCGCCGGGCGGTGCACTGCACGCTCTGGATGGCCTTGAGCTTTTCCGCTACGGCATCCACTGCGGCCTGATATTCATCCGAATAATTATCGTACAGTCCGGCGTTTTCCGCCTTGATATAGCACACCGTATAATAATCTGCGGTCAAAGTGCCCTCCGGCACAAACAGGATGCAGTCCAGCTGGCCATCGCCCACGGTGCTGCTCTCGGAATCGGAGGAAAAATGCAGCGGGTCCTGCACCGTGCCCACTACCGTGAACACCTGCCCGCTGACCCCCTCGGTCTCTTCCGGCAGGGTCAGCTGGGTGCCCAGCTCCACCGGGCTGCCGTGGCCCATCACGTGCACCACGCACTCCCCGGCAGCTTCCGGCATCCGGCCGGACAGCAGCACCGGACGGTTCATGTTCTCCGGCGTATCGGCCTGCGGGTCGGCAGGCAGCTGATACAGCCGCGCCACCGTGGTCTGCTCGTCCCCTGTCCAGTGGCCTTCCACGTCCTGATACTTCACCGCCTGCACGGCGTCTACCCCGTCCACAGCGGCAATCGCGCTGATATCGTCCTGACTGAGGCCAAGGGTGGACAGCACCCGCAGGTCGAACACATTCTGCTGCACATAGTACTTCTGGGCAGCGGTGCGCATATCGGGGGCAATGCACATCAGGCCGGTGAGCATCATCACCCCCAGCGCCACGATGCCAAACAGGGACACCACCCGGCTGATGCTGCTTTTCATCTCGCGCAGGATATTTTTGCGGTAACTTTTCTGCACAGTACTCACCACTCGATCTGTTCCACCGGCACCGGGTGCTCGTTGACCTGATTGGACACGATGCGGCCGCTGCGCACCTGAATGATGCGGTCAGCCATACCGGTCAGTGCCGTGTTGTGGGTAATAACAATGACGGTGCGTCCGGTCTTGCGGCAGGTATCCTGCAAAAGGCCCAGCACCTGTTTGCCGGTGCGGTAGTCCAGCGCACCGGTGGGCTCGTCGCAGAGCAACAGCTTGGGGTTTTTGGCCAGTGCGCGGGCAATGGACACCCGCTGCTGCTCGCCGCCGGAAAGCTGCGCCGGGAAGTTGTTCAGCCGCTCGCCCAGCCCCACGCTGCGCAAGGTCTCGGCGGGGTCCAGCGGGTCGCGGCAGATCTCGCTGGCAAGCTCCACGTTTTCCAGCGCGGTCAGGTTCTGCACCAGATTGTAGAACTGGAACACAAAGCCCACATCATACCGGCGGTAGGTGGTCAGCTCCCGGGCGGAAAAGCGGCTCACGTTGCGGCCGTCCAGCCAGACGTTGCCCTCGTCGCAGTTGTCCATGCCGCCCAGAATGTTCAGCAAAGTGGTCTTGCCCGCACCGGAGGGCCCCACGATGATGCAGAACTCGCCCTTGTCCACATAGAAATTCAGGTGGTCTGCGGCAGCGATCTTCACACTGCCGGTCTGGTAATATTTACAGACATCTTCAAACTCCACAAAATGCTCCATGGCGTTTTTCCTTTCTGTCAGAATGCAAAGTATTTCAACTTAAATATAGCATAAACCCACCGGGATTTGCAAAGCCCCCGGCACGAATTTTCAAAAACTTAACAGACAACGCCATAAAATGTAAAAAAGGGACATCAGAGCGACCACAGACGCTCTGATGTCCCGAAAAATACCAAATGATGGTTCTGCTCTTTGTACTGCGGCTCGGCGGCTTATTTTGCAGCGTACCAATCTACGCTGGGCTGATACTTCCCAGCAGTCACGGCAGTGCCCTGATAGTGCAACGTACCATCTGCACTGCGGCTATAACGAGAGAAGAATTCGTTCCAGATGGCAACGCTCTCCTCCTGCAGGTAAACGTGAGGGGTATCCTTGACCACGGTGTACTGCACCAGCGGAGCGTTGCCACCCATAAAGCTCTTGGTCACAAAAGCGCCATCGTAGGAGGTGCTTTCTGCAACAGCTGCCTCGTTGGTGGCGTTGTGGGCGTTCCAGCCCTGCAGCGCCTTCACCGTACCGTTATCCTCCACCAGCTCTGCCACACCTGCCGAGTCGTACTCGCCCAGGAAAGCCCATGCCGGAAGCAGAACAGCGGGGTCAAGGTCCTGCAGCGGGGTGGACATATAGCCGATGGGCGCAATGGCGGCAAAGCGGCTTGCGTAGCGGCAGGCGGTAGCCCAAGTCATCAGGCTGCCGTTGGAGTGACCGGTAGCATACACGCGAGTGGTATCGATGCTGTAATCCTGCTCCATGCGGTCCAGCAGGCTGTTGATGAACTCCAGATCCACACTGGGGTCGGTATCCTTACCAGCCAGTGCGGCAAAGGGACCAGCCAGCCACATGGCGGTGGGAATGTTGCCCATCAGGTCTGCAGGACGCACCAGACCCTGTGCGAACACCACGATAAAGCCATTCTGCTCTGCCACCTCGTACCAACGAGATTCCTCTGCAATGGCATACATGGAAGCGGTGTAGCCGTGCATCACCAGCACCAGCGGCACCTTTTTGCTGCCAGTGTAGGTAGACGGAACATAGACCATCCAGCGGCGCAACTCGCCGTTGACCCACTCCTCGTGAATATCAAAACCACGCCGGGTAAAGTCCTCTGCCTTTGCCACGCGGCCCGGCAGCTGCAGCGCCATGAAGCGCTTGAACTGACCAGAGAACTTTTCCCAAATGTTGGCCGGCCACTGTGCCTTTTCCGTGACCCACACCTCAGCTGCAGAGCCTACGCGGCTGCTGACATACACGCCATTCCCCTTTGCTACAGCCTGATTGGCCTTCAGATAGAAATCCAGCGCTGCCTTATTAGCAGAATCGACCTTGGAGCGGATAAACCAGACGGGGGTATCCACCGTCTTTGCCGCAATGGCTTCCTCCTGCACGCCACGGGTGGAGTCGCCGGGGAAGGGCAGCACATACTGACCACCCACTGCCTCTAACGAAGCTGCCGGAACCTCAGTGGCGTCCACAGCGCAGATGGAACTGAAATCGCTTGCCCAACGGGCACCAAACAGCAAGGCGGCTGCGCCACCCTCCTTATAGCCCACCAGTGCAGTGTGGGACTTATCCATGGAGAAGGCACCAGACAGCTTAACGCTCTTTTTGCGCATCAGCTGATACAGTGCGTCCAGCGCTGCTGCGTCATCGCGCCCGGTAGTGCTCAGGGACAAGTTCCAGCTACCGCCGTTCTCAGGGCCAAAGAATGCAACGCCGATTTTATTTTTGCTGGCCACTGTGCGCCACATACGGCCGGTGACCGTACCGGAAAAATCTTTTGCAGTGGTTTTATCTGGGGTCAGCACAATGATTGCCGGTGCCCAAGGATCCATGCCGTCCGGCAGATAGTAGGTAGCAGCACCAACATTCTGTCCGCCTGCTGTTACCTGCACGTCATGGAACAGACCCACATTCACGTTCAGGTACGGGTTTTCCGGGTCATAAGCAAAGGTCTTGCCATCGCCCAGACCCATAGCTGCGGTCTTGCGATCTACGGTAGTGTGCAGATTTCCGTTGGTCTGGTCCAGCTCTGTCGCAGCCAGAGCCGAGGGTGCCATAGCGGCTACGGTAGCGCCCAGCGCGGTAGCGGCGGAAAGCTTCATAAAATCGCGGCGTTTCATAGTGTTTTCTCCTTCTTGTACGTGTCTGCGTACTTTGTTATGCCCAGCTTTGAAGGCCGGACTCGCTTGCTTTTTCTCCGACTTTTTTCTTCACAGCAGGTACCTTCCTGCTTCAATCTTGTACAAAGAATACCATTTATATCATGATTTGTAAATAGTATTTAGTGCTTTTAGTTATAATTAATATATTAGTATATCATTTTTTTGTGAAAAGAGCTGATTCGCGAAAGCACCCTATAACGCTGCTGTTTCTCATGATACACTTCCTTTTCTCTATGAAAGCGCAAAAAGCCCCTGCACGCAGGGTGCAGGGGCTTTGGAACAGCTTCTTACTTGCGGTTTGCCAGCAGGTTCTCGATCTTCTTCAGGGGGTCGATGATGCTGGAAACGGACATATCGTGGTTCAGTGCCACCACAAAGTAGGCAGCATACTTGGAAACGTCCACGTCCACATACCAGTCGCGGGTCAGCAGCTCGGGCATACGGTAGGTCAGGTTGGTGCCCACAACGTAGGTCAGGGTGCCTTCTGCCACAGCCTTGTCGAACTTCTCCAGACCGCTGGTGAACAGGGGGAAGGTGGCGTTGGCGATGATGTTGGCAGCGCCGCGCTCCTTCAGGTTGCTGGCAACCTCCAGCATGCTCTCGCCGGAAGCAATGATATCGTCTGCGATAAAGACGGTCTTGCCCTCCACGCTCTCGCCCAGATACTCATGGGCAACGATGGGGTTGCGGCCGTTCACCACGCGGGTGTAATCGCGGCGCTTGTAGAACATACCCAGGTTGCAACCCAGCACGCTGGAGAAGTACATATTGCGGTTCATCGCGCCCTCGTCCGGGCTGACCACGGTGAACTTCTCCTTGTCGAAGGACAGGGTGGGGTCCTTCTTCAGCAGGCTCTTGAGCACCTGATAGGTGGGCATGGCGTTATCAAAGCTCATCAGGGGCACTGCGTTCTGCACGCGGGGGTCGTGTGCGTCAAAGGTGATGATGTTGCGCACGCCCATGGTCTGCAGCTCCTGCAGGGCCACAGCGCAATCCAGGCTCTCGCGCACCACGCGGCGGTGCTGACGGCCGCCGTACAGGCTGGGCATGATGACGGAAACGCGGTGTGCCTTACCGGCCACAGCCTGGATCAGACGCTTCAGGTTTGCAAAGTGATCGTCCGGGGACATGTGGTTCTCGTAGTTGAACAGCTTGTAGGTGACGCTGTAATTGCCCGGGTCCACCACGATAAAGATATCGTCGCCGCGGACAGACTCCTTGACCAGACCCTTGGCGTCGCCGCTCTGGAAGCGGGGGCAGTCGCAGGAAATAATGAAGGTGTCTTTTTCAATTCCGGCAGCCTTTGCCCAACGGACAAGGTGCTTGTCGATCAGGCCGGTCAGCTCCTCGGCACCGGGGCAGGCGATCAGCCGCATATCCGCCACACTGGGCTGCTCAAAGAAGGACTTCGGGGAAATTTCAATAGACATAGTCACATAACTCCTTATTGCTGTTTACCATCCGTACCATGCACACAAGTGCGCATATCTAGTTTTATTTTATCACATTTTGTCGATTGTTCCATATCAATTTGTTTCATGTGTGGATTTTCTGCGCCTTGCACAGCTGTTTTTCCTTTTCCTTCAAGAGAATGTGAGTTTCTTACAAAAACGCGACCAAATCTTTACCGTTTCGCAAAGTTTATCTGATTTTTGAGGAAAAGTAGTACTTTTTACCATACCATTTTCTTTTCCCAGTGACGCAAAAAGACCGCTGCACGGTCAGGTGCAGCGGTCTCTCTTCACTTACCTTCTATCAGGGTAAAACGCTTTTTACAGGGCAGCCACGGCAGCCTTCAGGGCGTCCACGCGGTCGGTGTTCTCCCACTTCACGCCCAGATCCTCGCGGCCCATGTGGCCATAGGCGGCCAGCTGGCGGTAGATGGGCTTGCGCAGGTCGAGGTCACGGATGATGGCGGCGGGGGTCAGGTCAAACACCTTCTCCACTGCCTGCTCGATCTTCTCGTCTGCCACCGTGCCGGTGCCGAAGGTGTCCACCATGATGGACACAGGCTTTGCCACGCCGATGGCGTAGGCCACCTGTACCTCGCACTGCTTTGCCAGACCCGCAGCCACGATGTTCTTGGCCACCCAGCGGGTCGCGTAGGCTGCGCTGCGGTCCACCTTGCTGGGGTCCTTGCCGGAGAAGGCGCCGCCGCCGTGGCGTGCATAGCCGCCGTAGGTGTCCACGATGATCTTACGGCCGGTCAGGCCGGTATCGCCCTGCGGGCCGCCCACAACAAAGCGGCCGGTGGGGTTGATGTAGTACTTGGTGTTCTCGTCCAGCAGCTCAGCGGGGATGGTGGCCTTGATGACCTTTTCCATCACGTCTGCCCGCAGCTGCTCCATGCTCACGCTCTCGCTGTGCTGGCTGGAGATGACCACGGCGTCCACGCGCACGGGCTTGTTGTTCTCGTCGTACTCCACGGTCACCTGACTCTTGCCGTCCGGGCGCAGGTAATCCATCTCGCCGCTCTTGCGCACTTCGGTCAGGCGCTTTGCCAGCTTGTGGGCAAGGCTGATGGGCATGGGCATCAGCTCGGGGGTCTCGTCACAGGCATAACCGAACATCATGCCCTGATCGCCTGCACCGCCCACCTGATCGTTGGTGCCCAGTGCAATATCGGGGCTCTGGCCGTCAATGTTGGAGATGACGGCGCAGGTGTCGGCGTCAAAGCCGAACTTTGCGCGGGTGTAGCCGATATCTGCCACCACCTCGCGGACGACCTTCTGGAAGTCCACATAGCAGCTGGTGGTGATCTCGCCCATAATGTGCACAAGGCCGGTGGATGCGCAGGTCTCGCAGGCCACGCGGGCATCGGGGTCGTGGGTCAGGATCTCGTCCAGAATTGCATCAGAGATCTGGTCGCAGATCTTGTCGGGATGTCCCTCGGTGACGGACTCCGAAGTAAACAGGTGTCTAGCCATTTTTTGCCTCCTAAATGTTGCAGTTGCGTGTATTTACCATTCCATCAAGTTTGTTCTGAAAAATAAAAGCGCCCAGAGCCGAAAGCTCTGAGCGTTGCACTCTTATCTTCCGGTTTCCCGCAGGATTTGGCACCTTACGCTCTCGCGCAGGTTGTCGGGCTTCACAGGGCCTGTCCCCTCAGCCGCTCTTGATAAGTCGGTATTCAATTGGTACGCCACATATTCTATCATTGCAGCGTCAGATTGTCAAGATAAGTCGCACTTATTTTAGACATTCCTTTTAAATTGATGGAGCATTTCCCTGCTCCGGTGCGGCGTGGCCGTCCCGGGCGGCGTGGAAAGCGCGCTTTTCCGCGTACATCCGCTGATCCAGCTCCACCAGAAACTTCTCCACGCTGCCGCCCTCGTACTTTGCCACACCGGTGGAGAAGGACAGCTGAAAGCTGCCCGCCGGAGCGGTTTCGTTATAGTGCTGCACCCGCTGCTCGATGGCGGTGCAGATCTCGTCCAGCAGCTCCTCCGAGCCGTGACGGATCAGCACCATGAACTCATCGCCGCTCATGCGGATGGCTACCGAGTTTGCTGCCAGCGCCCCGGACAGGATGTGCCCGATCTCCTGAATGGCGCGGTCGCCCTCGGCGTGCCCGTAGGTGTCGTTGATCTCCTTGAAGCAGTTCACGTCCATCATGATGCCGTAAACGTCCTTCTCCTGCGTGGCGTGGATGCGGTCCAGACAGTAGTTCATGTACTTGCGCCCAAACAGGCCGGACAACTCATCGGTATAGCCGCGCAGGCTGCGGGTCTGGCTGTCCACAAGCACAAAAGCGATGGCTACTGACAGCCAGCCGAAGGCCATGCCGTAGAATGCGCCCTGCAGCAGCGTGCCCACCGCACAGGTGACCACAAAGTAGTACACCGGAAAAAATTCCACCGTAATGCCATCACGCTTGGCCTTATGCACCTGCCACACGCTCTCGGCATAATAGCCGAACAGCAGCAGATACAGCAAAATGTTCAGCGGACCGCGGCGGTAAACGTTGTCCGCCGAAATGGAAAAGATCCACCCCGTTCCAAAAAGGTTTGCCACCAGCAGCACCAAAAGCGCCAGCAGCGGCGCGCCCAGCAGCAGGTGCCTTCTGCGCAGGCGTCCGGTGCTGCGGTAGACCCGGAAGTCCACATACAAACACCACGCATAGCCCACGCACACGGTAGCGCCGGTGCAGACAGTGTTGGTCAGGTACAGCCAGAACCGGCTTGCCGCGCCGGGCACACCGTCCAGCAGAAAGCTGATCGTCTCTGTTGCCTGTGCCAGCAGCGTCACCACCAGAATCCGGCAGAATAACTCTGTTCCCACGCTGTTTTTACTCTCGCCGCGCACCCGCAGTAAAAACAGAAAACTTACCAGCACCGCCCCTGTGCCATTGGCCACAAGGATCTCGGGTATATTCATTGCATTTCCTCCTCTGCCCGCCTTGCCCCACAAGGCGAACAGCCCCTATTTTATGCAGTACCTATCTGTATTATACACCCTGCCGCGCCCCGCTTGCAAGGCTTGGGCGCAAAAAAGGCCGCTGCACGGCAATTTGTGCAGCAGCCCTTGAGAGATCATCCTTTGCAGTTCAGCCAAGCCCAGAGCTTTGCCGAAATACATTTTTTGCAGAAAACTTAATAGCCCTTTGCCTGCTCGCCGTTCAGGATCTTGACAGCGCGGGAGGTGCCCAGACGGTCAGCGCCCAGTGCAAGGAAAGTCTCCATATCCTCCACGGTGGAAATGCCGCCGGCAGCCTTGACCTTGCAGCGGCCACGCACGCCCTTGACCATCAGTTCCACGTCGTGGAAGTTGGCACCGGCGGTGGAAAAGCCGGTGCTGGTCTTGATGTAGTCGGCACCGGCCTCGCAGACGATGTCGCACATCTTTTCCTTCTCTTCCTCGGTCAGCAGACAGGTCTCAATGATGACCTTCAAAATCTTATCGCCCACAGCCTGCTTCACGGCACGGATGTCCTCACGGACAGCATCGTACTCCTTGTTCTTCAGGCGGCCGATGTTGATGACCATATCCACCTCGGCTGCGCCGTTTTCGATGGCAGTCTTGGCTTCAAAGGCCTTGCTGGCGGTATCCATGGCACCCAGAGGGAAGCCCACCACGCAGCACACGGGGATGCGGCCTGCCATATACTCCACAGCCTGCTTGACGTAGCAGGTGTTGATGCAGACGGATGCGGTGTGGTTTGCAATGGCTTCGTCACACAGCTGCTGGATCTGGGGCCAAGTGGCCTCCGGCTTCAGCAGGGTATGATCGACATGGGACAGGATCTCTTCGCGGTTCATGCTCGTTCCTCCGTTATTTTACTTGCTGGCACGGCGCACCTTTGCCATGCCCACAGCGCTGAGTGCGATCGCAGTCACCGATGCCGTTGCACCAATGATGCCCAGCACCAGACCAGAGACCAGGAATGCGAACCCTTTCAGACCACGTTTCATAATACCGTACCTCCTGAAAATTATTGTTTCTTTTTAAAGATAATGAGCTTGCTGAACACATAGTTCAGCAAGATCACCAGTACATTGGAAAAGACCTTCACGGCAAGGCCCCACATTGCCTGAGCATCGTAGGCGCTGGTGACGAAGATGGCTGTGGGGCCGTCCGCCCCGCCGATGACGGCAATGGCAGCGGAGCCATCTGCCACGGCGGCATGGCTCCCGGCAAAGCTGTTTGCCATGTAGAGGGTAGTATCCGGACCCAGCCAGCCCGCCACGGCGCCCAGCAGACCCTGCATGGCGGTGTCCACCAGCGCCGCCCCCTGTGCGGCAAAAAGGTTGCCCCCCACCATCATGATCACGGCATCCAGCACCATGGTGCCCAGACGGCAGGTGACAAAGGTGCCGAACTCCTTGGCCATGGCTTTGCCGGTGGTCTTGCTGCGAAACACGAACGCCCGGTTGGTGCAGTAGGCAAACAGGATGCACAAAGCATTATCCAGCACATTGCCCCAGCTGTTGGCGGCGGTGTAGCCGAACAGCTGGCTGAACAGCGCATACAGCACAATATTCAGCAGGGTGGTCAGCACGCCGAAAATCAGGTAACTAAGCACTTCCCAGTGCTTTTTGAAAAAATTTATCATGGCTTTGTTAACAAAAACAGCCCCGCCGCCGTTTTCCCGGCAACGGGGCTGCAGATCGCATTGTGTCAGAAGCTATGCTTTTGCACGAAGGACTGATTACTCAGCGTCGTCGTTCAGCAGAGCCTTCATGGACAGGCTGATGCGCTT
>OGKA01000985.1_pt1 | contig 26847 bp, 30 predicted proteins | sample 1572211 | NCBI WGS metagenome assembly OGKA01 (sample SAMEA2582125, study PRJEB24529) | metagenome | biome: Human gut stool | place: China | collected 2011 | reverse complement strand
GCTGGCACTCCGTCAAGGCTACCTGCGTTATCCTTGCCTTGCACACTTGGCGTTGTTGGGTCAACAGGAGTAACTGAAGGCTCTGTTGGCTGAACTGCTGGAGCCTCTGTTTCTGTTGAAGCGCTTGGTGCTGTTGGCGTAACGACTTCTGTTGTTGGAGCAGAAGAATCAATTGGTGTTACTTCATCAGCTGATACAAATCCAGCTTGTGCTAATGCGATTGTTGATAGTGCGAGTGTAGCTAATACTTGTTTCTTGTTCATTGTGATTTTTCCTTTTCTAATTTTTAAGATAATTTGATTCTTTTGGTTCTGTTTCTACAACAAATCCATATTTTGAAGAATCAGAAGCTTTTACATCAAAAGTTAATCTAACGCTAGATGATTTATCCCCTCTTTTGACAGACAGGATATAGGAAACCGTATATCTTTGAGTTTCTGAATCATAATTCAATTTCTCTAAAATAACGGACTGTAAAATTCCTTCTTTCGGTTTGGTAAATTTTGCATCACCTTCAGAAAGAAAATCTACTAGGTTTTCTTTTTTGCCCGAGTAATAAGAAGGTAAGAAATAACGGCTAAAGACATCAACTTCATTTTTCGTTGAAATGATAAGTTGAGTATTTTTTTGTTCCTGATATAAGAAATTTACTTTTTCTGACTGGTTTGACAGTTGAGCGAAAGCAAAAAATACGCAAATGATATTTATTACTGACAACACTCCCAAAACACCTAAGAATAGATAAAATTTCTTCAAAGAAACTGACTGGTTTTGAGATACGGGAGACACAACATCTGTTTGATCCCTTGAATTTGGAACAGCTGGTAGGCGATTGGGTTGTGAAACAGCCATCGTCTCACCTTCAGCTGGGAAAAGAGGAAGAGAAGAATCGGACAATCCCAAACTTTGTTTATATACAGGATAAATCTGGTTCTCAAAATACTCCCTTTTTTCTTGATAGCTGTAATTTGCAAATTCAGAGCGAGTAAGTATCGATTGAATGAGGGGAAGCAAGAGGTTTTCATAGTCTTCTGTAATGAGGAAGGGACTAGCGTAAACCTCTCCTTCTGTCACCACGCTTTTCCCTTCCAGATGGGCGATTGCCACTTTTTTCAGCTGAAACTGACCATACATCTGTTTCAACTCTCTAAATAACAACTCTGCCTGTTGAAATGTTAGGTAGGGGAAATTTTTTGAAATCCTCTGAGAATAACCAGAACTATGATCCAATACTTCAATCATAGCAAGCAGCTCACGATCATCCTCTGGACCTCTTCCATCTTCCCAGGAGATTTCTAAAAATAGATCATCTGTAATCGTACAGCGACCTTTATTAAAGAGTGAAAAAGCCATAAATCACCACCCCTTAACTTTTCACGAAATCAAAAATCCATTCAATAATACTTGGTCCTGCTGAAACACCAATAATTGCAATTGCAATAGACACCCAATTTTTTTTCATTGAGGCTTTTAACTCCCGTCCACCAAACGCATAAATGAGCGAGGTGACAACGGCAGCTAGACCAAATAGCGCAACACTGACTAGCTGAACTTTTGTAATTCCTTGTCTTGCCAAGTTATCCGACTTAGCAAATGGATCGTCCGCATAGACTGTAGATCCTGTTAGGAATAGGGAAAGGCTCAATAAAAACATCTGTGATTTTGTTTTTACTTGCTGAAGTTGTCTTGTCAAATAATTTTTCATAGAAATCCTCCTTTGTTTTTTTGACAACGTTAGTATAATAGATAATTGAAAAAAATTTTTTAAAGGGACAATCATTTTTTTAAGGTGAATTTTAAGAAAATAATGCTTCACCAAATGACGTTTTTTCAGCTTCGACATCGAATAATATTTTTCTTTTATCTTCACGATGGTGTTCATCTGGCGCATCACCTTCTACCCAAAGATGAAAATGATACTCTTGGTTGTGATCAGATAAGTTCAGAAACTCTTTAGAAATTAAAGGGAGAACCTTATGTTTAATCACTCTTTCCAGTGGCCGTGCACCATCCTTTATATTGGTTCCTATATCCAACAAATAAGTAATCAAACTTTCTTCATAAGAGAGAGTCAACCTTTGATTCTTCATTCTTTCTTTAATTTCTGATAGATGTTTGACAATAATTTCCTTATTCACTTCCTCGTCTAACATGTTGAAAATCAATTTATATTCAATTCGATTGAGAAATTCTGGTCTGAACCTAGTTTCTAACTCCAACGTCATGCTCTTTTCAAACTGAACCTTATCCCTGTCGGTTAGCTTTTTAAAATTCCCTTTTAATTCGTACTGCTTAATAATTTTTTGAGAACCAATATTCGTAGTAATAATAATAATCGTATTCTTAAAACTCACTTGCCTTCCAGTTGAATCAGTCAAACGTCCTGCATCAAGCACCTGCAAAAATAAATCTACAACTTCCGAGTGTGCTTTCTCCACCTCGTCGATCAGAATAACGCTATAAGGTTTTTGTTTAACCTTCTCAGTCAATTGACCTTTCGTTCTAGTTTGTCGATCGCCAATCAGCTTTGTAATATCTCCTTTTTGCTTATACTCAGACATATCAAAACGAATGATTGCCTCCTCATCATCAAACATCCCCTCTGCCAATGCCAGGGCAAGCTCTGTTTTCCCAACTCCTGAAGTGCCTAGAAACATGAAGGAAGATAGGGGCTTTCTTTGATCCTGTAAACCAGCTTGTGCAACAGTTATAGCGTTCACAACAGCATCTACAGCCTCATCTTGGCCTTTAACACGTCGTGATAGCTTTTCTTTTAAACCATCTAGCCTTTCCTTATCACCTTTCAAAATCGTCGTGACAGGAATACCTGTTTTATTTTTCAGCACCTCTGCAATTTCTTGCTTACCTACATGGCCTAATCCATTTGTAGAACAAATTGTCGCTGCTTCATCTATTAAATCAAAGGCTTTATCAGGTAAAAATTGATCGGGTATGTAGCGAACAGATAGAAGTACAGCTTGTTTTACAGCGTCGGAACTAATAGACACCTGGTGAAATTTTTCATAAATAGTTTTAGCATGTTCAAGAATTTCAATCGCTTGAGTAGTTGTCGGTTCAGAAACCATAATTGGCTGCATCCTTCGCTCTAGCGCTCGGTCCGTTTCGATATATTCATGAAATTCATCTAAAGTAGTTGCGCCAATCAATTGAATCTCACCACGTGACAAAACTGGCTTAATAATATTTCCAGCATCCAGAGCCCCTTTATCTGAACCTCCAGCACCAACAATTGTATGAATTTCATCAATAAAGAGAAGGTTTTCTCCTTTGGTTTCTACCATCTCCTCAATAATTTTTTTAAACTTAACAATAAATCCTCCATCCTCATCTGACATTAAACTAGATAATTCCAAAGATCGCACTGTCAAGTTTTTTAATTTTGGAGATACCTGGTTTCGTAAAATGGCCAAAGCAAATCCTTCAACAATGGCTGTTTTACCAACTCCAGCTTCTCCCACTAAAATTGGATTGTTCTTGGTTCTCCTGAGAAGAGAGGTCTGAACAGCTTCTACTTCTTTATCACGTCCGTACACCTGATAATCTTCTGCTTTTTTTGAAACTTTTTCTGTCAAATTATCTGTATAACGATCTAAATAGGGTGTTTTTTTCTTTTCTTCAGTAGTCACACTTAATCACCTCTTTCTTTTACTTCTTTGATTTGAAGAGTGAGCTTATCTTTTATCGCATCCACAAATTCTCTTGGATTAATTTTCCCTTCTCCTATCTGAGATAGAAACATTTCCCAGCCTCCTGTTGTCTCTGGATCAGAGAATTCATTGTCATAGAGATAATTGATAAGTAGATAGGCTTTGTTGGTAGGCGTTAGTTGACCTGTTTTTTTATCTTTAACAACATAACCCTTACTTTGAATTTTTTTAATGATTTCTCCTCTAGTGGCTTGTGTTCCCAAGCCATATTTAGGAAATATTTGGCCAATCAATTGGCTTTCTGTTAATCTTTTGGGTGGTTTTGTTTCACCCTCTATAATCTGAACTTTCGTCTCAATTTTATCTCCCACTTGATAATCAGGAACTTCAACAGGACCTCGTACCTTTCGTGAACTCCATTCAGCCCATCCCAACTTATGAAGCGTTCTACCCTTTGTTTTAAAAACAAAACCATTATTTTCTACTTCAATTGTTTTGGTTGAATAATAACAATCATCCGCAAACATCAAGATTGCCTGCTTCACAACTGCTTCATAAATCAGTCGTTGGTCAGTTTTTAAATTTGAAAGGTTTGGAACTTTTTCAGTCGGAATCAAGGCTGAGTGGCTTGTACCAGATACTTTTTCATCATTAACATAATCTTCTCTAGGCTCCAAAAACACTGGCTGAAAATGACAATTAATGGCCCTTTGATAGACAGATAGATTTTCTTTTAAATCATCAAATTCAAAGTGACTGATGTATTCTGAGTCTGGTCGTGGATAGGAGAGAAAACCTTTCAAATACAGTCCCTCTACAATACTCTCTGTTTTACTTGAGTCAAATTTCCAGGCGCTTGCTGCAAAACTTTGTAATGCAGACAAGGTAAATAGTTGTGGAGCTGATTTCTGATTCTCTTCTACCTCAACTGAAGAAACAACAGAGGTAGTTGATAATCCCCTTGAAGAGGCTAAAATAGCTTCACTATCTTTAGTTTTATCTTTGGTCGTAAAGAACACCCCATTTTTATTATCCTCCAGCTGAAGTTTCCAATATTTTTCTGGGGTAAAGTTGCGAATCTCTAAATCATTTTCACAGACTAGTCTAATTGCAGGTGTCTGAACTCGGCCAACCGATAGATGGCTACCTTTTGTTCGAGGGAGTTGTCCTCTTGCTTGAAGATCAAGAGTTGCAAGAGGTGATAAGTTCATTCCTACCAACCAATCACTTTGTGCACGTGCTTCAGCTTCTAAATAGTAATTATAGGTTTCTGAAGGTTCCTTCAATTCCTGAAAAGCTTTTTGAAGAGCTTTCTTGGTCAAGGAGCTTGCCCAAAGCCGTTTCCAAATTTTCTCCTTGCCTCCTGGTATGTGCGATAAAATAGAGTACGCAATCCGCTCCCCTTCTCTATCAGCATCCGTCCCAATAATCACTTGATCCGCTGCTACCACTTCATCATAGATTCTCTTAAATTTTTCTCTCGAATCCTTGTCCTCTTTCAGATGTTGCTTAAATGAAACATTTGTAAGAGGTAATTTATCAAGCGACCAATTGTCTGGTTCACTATATTCAAATAGGTGCCCTTCAGCAGCCACCACATGTACTTCAGCTGGAAAATAGGGTGAATGCCTAATGACATAGACACCTTTCTTTTTACTAAATTGTCCCAAAGCTGTAGCGTAAGCTTCTGCCTGTTTCTCTTTTTCAGCCAGAATAACTATAACCATATCATTCTCCTTCTACTTCATTTTCTGTCATTGTAAGCTATAATTAAAAAATCTTTTGTAAAGGGACATCAACAAAGAATAGAGTGAGTTGGTATCAAAAAACAGCCCATAAAGTTATATAACTTTATGCACAAAAAAGAGGCTCTTAAAGAGCGCTCTTTCTAGACTTTAAGCCCCTTCTTTGGGCTTTGGATAAAATTTTGGTTTTGTACCACCTGTCTGTTTAACTGGTAAGGCTTTGTATGTTGTTCAACACTTTTTACAATCTTAGATACTGTTCCATGAATCCGTTTCATCGATTGCGCTAGTTGTTGATCGTCAAGAGAGGTCAAATTATCAGTCCAAATTGCCATATAGCGAATGGCTTTCTCAGAGGTATCTAACCCAAAATGTTTAGAAACGAGATAACTTGTCATCTCAGCTTCAAGTTCTCTACGATCTTTTGAGACATCTTCTTTATAAGAGTTAGCAAATTTAGGGTTATGTAGACTAGCATGCGCCAACTCATGAATTGTGGTTGCAATGACTTCTCCAGGAGTATTATCTGGATTCAAAAGTATTTTTTGTTCATCTGGATAAAAAGATCCCTTCGCACTCCTCAACTCTTTTGCATCGTCTTGATAGATTGTTACTCCAATATTCTTAGCATAATCTGAAAGCCCCTCTAGCACCTCTTTCGTACGAATATGATCCATATTAAAGTCATAGTGACGATTTGGCATCGCTTTTGGATAAAATTCAGGCTTCAAGGTTGTTTGAGACAACTCAAACACTTTATACGTAGCGAATTTAGCTAAGCCTGTATTTGAATCTCTTTCCTGGAAGAAGCGAGATTTCAATTTTCCTTCCTTCTTTAAAGCTTTTTCTTCAGGTGTCGCTTCAGAAAGTCTTTTATATTTTGGATTTCCTTTTCCATTTTTTACCTGGTTCCCATTTTCATCCAATACAGGAATCATTTCAACCATCATAGGTCTAAACAAGGTAATATGTGATTTTTCTCCTGTCTTAACCGAAAGATTGTTATGGACAACTTCTCTTGTTCGACCTGTTTTTTTATTGGTATAGGTATTTCTGGTTTCAAATACCTGATCTGAAGTAATCCCAAGAACTTCCCCCATCGATTGCCATTGATTATAGGTTGCGACTGCATTCGCTCCTGGCCACTGTTCGTGAATCAACGCTACATTTCTAGGTGAGAGTTCTGGAAACTTACTCATAAAATTCAGATACTCTTCTAACCGTTCTGGTGTTTCTGTGTACTCTCTCACTTTTTGAAAAGCAACCTCACTCAATTCATGAGGCGTTAAACTAGCATAATCAATACTACTTGAGTTTACTTCAGGTGTCTCCAAATCCGAAATAGGTTCCTCTTTCAGAATCTCCTCTACACGCTGAAGCAAATTAGTTTTAGTTTCTTGCTTAGAAGATTGAAAAGCTACTGTTTCTCTTGTATCAGGAGTTTGACCTTCTCCTTCTCCTGTCAATCGAGCCGATTCATTTGCTTCCTGGGAAATTTCCTTATTCACCTCTCTATTTTCCAGCTGAGAAAGAATTTCTTCATCCATCGATGCTAGTTCAGATTGACCGTTGAGTCGACGATATCCTAATCCTAGCATTTGTGAAATTGGTGTAGTCTCATCTCCAATATCATATCGAATTCCCTCTTTGATCACTTCACCACCTGGAGCATAGACATCAAACTTAATTTTGGTAGGAGGGATATAGCCTTCAGTATTGCCTGCTGTTACTTGTTTCATTCCTTCTTGATGAATTGGATAAAAGTCCTGATTGGCCTTATATAGCTCCCTAGCGAAAGCTTGATAAGATATCAGCTCTGTCTCTTTAAATGGCAATATAGGGCCTTCTGGGCGTTCCTCAGACCATTGAAGGCGTACATGGTAGTTTTCCTTATAGATATGATCTTGTATCCATTCTTTATAAAAATCTGAATTTGTATCTAGGAGATGATCTTTCCCAGCGGCTGCAATAATCTGATCAAATTTATCATTGTATTTCTTAGCATAATCAAGATATTGATCCCAGGCTTGATGAAATTCTTCTGGAGTTTTTGAGATGTCATTTGGAACACCTAAATTATAGACAGTATCCAAAACTTGAGTAAAAGTTACTGAATCAAGTGAATTTTTATCTATAGTATTTACTGAAGTTGTTTGTTCAGATTCTTTAGGAACCTCTTCATACTGCTTATTTCTCAAGACGGATAGCATTTCCTCGCCACCATCTTTAACATATTCCTCATTGATTGAAAGTTGCTCAATGTGTCCATCTCTTTCTCTGTAAACACCGAGAATGATCTTTTCATCCAACGATTTAACATTAGTTGCAAGCTCTCCCTTGAGTTTCATAAGAGAGGCTGGAATTTTTTCATCTCCGATATCTTTAAACAGTAGTAAGAAATCTTCATCTTTTGCTTTAATAGCTTCACTCATATTGAGATTGTGAAGCTTTTCAACACTGCTCAAATCATCTAAAACAAAAGAATGTGGATCTAAAATATCACGCAACATAGGAAGAACCTGTAATTTATCCTTAATTGCATTACTAATCAACATACCGTCATAATGCCCCTGACCATTTGCAATATCATCTAGGAAATTTGCTGCTCCCTTTCCCTCTTCAAAAGGTCTAATCCCTGAAAGATGGATAAAGTTATCCTTTTGAAAAGTCACCTGAAGCACATTCTCCTCTCCATGATCCGCATAAACAAAGCTGATCTTACTGTCAGCCATTTCACTTAAATACCAGGACGCTGTACTTTGAATGGAGGGCGCATATTGGTTCAAACGTCTTAAATCGGCAGGTGTAATTGGGTGATAATTCCCCACTCGACGTTGCACTTTATCATAATTTGTGCTAAAATGAAGGTACGGATAGGATGATGTCGGGTGACTGGTAACAGTTTGCTCAAAGGTGCTTGTTTCAAGTACAGGTGTGGGACTGCCTTCAGCTTCGAGCTGTAAAGACCCCGTGCCACCACTGGTCCTATCAATCAAGCGCTCCTGACTTTGTTCAGGGGCTTTTTCTATGTACTCCAGTATTTGTGCATCTAAACGATCAATTTCTTTTCTGATAGACGTCGTACTATCCGCAAAATAAGCATCCCTTTCCAATCTAGTACGTTTTGCGAATAACTTGTCTAAATCAGTCGTTATAAATCGTGACATTTCTTTTTCAAATTGCCATGCCTGTAGTTCATAGTTAATGCCTAAATCTTCCCGAATTTTTTCTGCTAATTCATCTTCCCATTTACTATGCAATTCCCAAACTAGCTCTATAGATTCTTGATTATCTGGAGTTCGTTTTTCTTCAACCGTCTTATCTATACTAGTCGGATCAATGACGACTGTTTTTTTATTTTCTATCGAAAATGTGAGATTGTCCCAATTTTTTTCTAACCACCCTGCTTCGCCTTGATTTTTTTCAATAGGCTCTGGTTGTGGTGAGATTGATTTTTCCTGATTCGAGGGCGTTAATCCTACATTTTCTTGCCTTTGTTTGGCAAGTAATTCATCCACCTTCAGTCTTTCCTCATCTGTTTTCGGATGATACTTGATTTGTGAAGATAATTGAAACTCTCCTTCTTCAGTCAACTCCAGGGCAACTCTTCGTAACCCTTTTACAAAATACGTATTTGGTTGTTTTTGCCACTGGTTCACTAGCCCCTCATCAATTAAGGCTTGAGTTGCTGGTTGAATGCTCGTTTTACCCATTTGTTCAGATATGGCCTCAAGTCTAGTCAACTCTTCTTGATAGCGTTTGAGAGTAGCTTTGGTAAAGAACGACTCTCCACGCTTAGCTTTTTCTAACTCTTCACGGATTCTAGGTATATTTTGAACACTCATCTCCAGACCACTTCCCTGACGATTCAACCCCATTTCTTTCAAATGTTGTTGGTGCTCCAGGCGCTCTACTCGCTCTTCCTGTTGCCTAATCTCATCCATCTTTGAGAAGACTTGACCTTCTATTTGTTCTTGCTTACGCATAAAGCTAGCACCGCCTCGCTTATCATTCACGGGTTGCCCATTTGTTAGTGCTTGGTGGGAATAAGCTCTTGAAATAGCCTCGTCTTGTTCACCCCTTAGTCTTTCCAATTTTCGACGTGCCTGGGCAAGACGACTGTTATCAGGCTTTTCTTCCTGTTGATTCTTTAGAACATCATTCCAGTCCGTTTTATCTTGTCCTGGTTTTAGTTCTGGTAGATCTGAATTGATGACAGCTCCTTTTGCCTCCAATTCTTGAATGAATGTTCTACCTGCTTTATCATTATCTAAAGCTAGGGTGATTAAATCCGCATTTTTCCCATCTTCAAAAAAGTGATGATCAATAGCTACTTGAAGTCCGTCCGCTAATTGTTCAGGTGTCCATCTTAGCGGTTTTCCAGACATTTCAGCTTGAATTTGAGATAGATGACGGCCTATAGTCGATTCTTTCAAACCATCCATAGAAACTAATCTGACGTCCTGAAGACTATCTTTGTGCAATTCATAGTAGGACATTAAATCAATTGGACTCTCAGTAAAAATCAATCGTTTGGGACTGCCAATATCAACATGAATACCTGTCATTGGATCGGAGTTTTTCATAATCACTTTAGCATATCCATGTTTTGGCCACTTCTCCCAATTCTCCTGGAATCCTTGTAAAGAGGCTCCAACAACTTCACCTGAAGAAGAAAGGGACTTGAATACAATAACTGGCTCAATCGCACTTGTTGGAACTCCGCCAGTGCCTTCCGCAAAGTAGTCAAGTTTGGCATTAGCTTGGGCTAAAACACCCTGTTCCAAAAAATAATCAATCGTTTCATCTGATAGACCACGTTGATTTCGTAAGTAGTCTCGTCCAGCTGATAACGGCTGCTCGTATTTCTCAAGATAGTATTTAAAATCTTCTTGAGCTCTTTCAACCATTTGAAACTCTTTAAAATTTCCATCATTTAAAAAATCTACAGATTGGTTAAAATCCACTTCCTTTATCGTTTCAACTAAAGAAATCGCATCTCCTCCTGTATTTCTGGAGAACCATTTCCATAAATTCTTATCAGGCGATATAACTAGGCTATCATGTTCTTTCCATCGATAGTCTCGTCCAGATCGAACCAGCTCCATCTGGAGCTCGTTTGCAACATCCAAAATATCTCTAGAACGTGCAAATTCAACACGTTCTCTACGACTTTTCCCACGTCTTGATTCTTGTTCTGTCATATAAAATCTCCTTAAAATCCCTCATACTGTGGTTTGTATGGCTCTTTCTCTGCTTGTAGAAACGTTTCTGGGTCTAAGTGAACCAATTCCCCTACTGAAAAAGATTCAAATAGCTCAGAATTTTCCTTAAAGTCTAGAACCATTTCTAAATCGGAATTTCTTCCTTGACCTTCAAAATGCACTTGCTTGTTATCGGCATTCATTGCCGTAATTAACCATTCAGCTGAGAAATCAAAGTCTTCAACTGCGACATCTGGAAATAATAGCTTCATTTTTTCTACTCCTTTCTCTTTTTATCCTTCTATTCTATGTAATAATCGAAAAATCACAGTTAAAGGGACAATATAATTTCAAAAATGAGGCATATCTATAAGCGAACAATTTAAACAAAAGAGGGTTCGACTTGAACAAATTTCCAGTTTGAAACTAGTTTCAGAAATAAAAAAAGCAATTATTTCTGTCAAAATACTTGACGTTCATCAAGTATTTTGATATAATATAATCAAGATAAAGAAAGGGAGAACAAAGTTCTCACGGTAAAACAAAATGATGCGTTACTATATCGAAGACGAGGATAAACCACTTTTAGAATTAGAAGTTTTCGGGACAGAAGGGGCTCGCCCTGAGGGTTTCAGAGAGCTAACACTTCTTGAAAAATATGAACTTGTTGAAAATTCAAGTTTTTGGGATGATTTTGAACGCAGTTTTTATGAGGGAATCCTCGAAGAACTAGACATCGAATTTGACTTCACTGATGAAGATGCGAATTGGGATGCCACATGGGATGAAGTCACTAAAGCCATCGAAAGCTTAAAGAAAGCACAAGAAAGCAAATAAAAAGAAAGGGAGAGCAAAAGGCTCTCATGGTAAAACAAAATGGTAACAAAACAAATTCTAGTTGAAGATATGACAGAGCAAGAAATTAGAGATATGTTCAATAAATATCGAGTTGCATCAATCAACTTTATTAAACCATATAAAGATAAGCTGATTGTGAATTTTGAATATCTTTGGGAACGTAACACAAAAAATTATCCTTATTTTGATAGAACACTTGATTTTTTTCTTAAAGAAAGCAACCAAAAATATTTGCAAAATTTATATAATCGTCTGTGGAATGAAGCAGAACAAGTGAATTATGGAGGCTCACGAAATTTATTTAAACTAGATGGTAAAAGTTATCAAATTGTAAGCAAAATAAATTTTCCTGATGGCGATTACATTCCTCTTTCACCAATTACAATTATTGATATTTTTGAAACAGATACATATTTAGTTGATAAGGAATATCAATTAACAGATGAAGAAGTTATGCAGGATATTTTTGGTCAGACAGAAAGTAATGTTGAACGACAATTAAAAGAAGTACTAATTGGTATTTATGAAACAGACTACAAGGATGAACAAACATTTGAAGAATTCGCAGATGGCTGGGATTTTTGGATTGACAAAGACGGAGACATCTTAGTAGAGGGGCGTGGCATGAAACCGATTGATGGAGTTGAAAAAATTGGATATGCTGATAATGGAGAAGTATATGCATATTAACACATCACAAGTTGAGGCAGTCTTGATGAATAAGGCTGTCTCAGCATATCGTTTATCAAAAGAAATAGGCATACAAGAGAGTTCTATCTCTCTCTTGAGGAATGGGAAAAAAGATTTTAGCAAGTTAAGCCTTGAGTTCGCTATGAGAGTCCAGTCATGGATAGACGAAGGTAATTACCATTTCAGTTACGACTATAGCGAATTGATAGAAGATTTAGAGGCAGATATAGACGAGGGACTGACAGACGAATATCTCTATATTGTGAGAGGAGACTATATTGAATTGCTAGAAAAATGTCCTATCATCGAATACTACTGTACTGCTGAGGAGATTGAGCAGGGTGATCTTGCAGAAAAAGTCTTGACTACTTCGGTTTTGGCAGAAATGAAAGCAGATAATGAATTGTAAAAAAGCCGTGAGAAATCACGGCTTTTATTTGGCTCCAAGTACCTCCCTTTATATACTGTGCCCTTTTTCCTCAAGTTCTTGCCTCTCATCGCTTCTCTCACGTTCCATAAGAGCTTTTTTATTTGCACGTTGGGCCCTTTGAAGAGAATTGGTCAAATTTCTCATGAAATCTGTATTGATGATTGCTTTACCTTGGGATTGTTGGACGTTTTTTCTTTGCAGGTTCTTCCTTTCTTGCATTTTATGTGAAACAGCTTGAGCTAACTGACTTTTCTGATTACTTTCTTCCTCTGGCAATATTTTTTGATAGAGTGATTTTAGTTCAGAAAATCCTTTCGCATTCTCCTGTTTTAATTTTTGAATAGTCGCTTGATCAGTCGTTTGTGAAATTTCCTTGTTTCGACTGTAAATCTGATGTTTCAGCTGAAAAATTAAGATATGGGTCTGTAGCTCTTCTATATAGCTATCTTTCGTAACAGGATAGCCCTTTAGAATAGTCAGCACTCCTTCATCTTGAAGAGGTTGAACTGCTGCTAATTCTCCCTTCAGACGTTTAATAGGTGCTTGAATTGCTAATGAATCAGCCTTATCTACTGGAAAGGAAACACTATCTTCAAACTGGTTAGCAAGAGATTGTCTCAGAGATTGGTCTGCTTCACTCAGTTTATAATTTGGAGTCAGTTGCAATTCAGTCAGCTTCAGTCTTTGTTGAATTTCTTTCTTTTTCAATTCAACAAATGGCTTATCCGTTTCAAGTGGTTGGATTTGATCAAAAAGAGTTTTACGAACTAATAAACTACTTTGTTTTTCTTCCAATAAACTCAATTTTAAAGCATAGCGGAATGTTCCTAACTCCTGGCGTTCTTTTAAAGTACGATCAGATTTATTCTTGGCTGCATCCACAAGAGCTCTCAATTCATCTGAAGAAAATAAGGATAAATCCTTTAGTGTTAGCTGTTTTGCTAGTAAATTCTCTTTCATCTGGCTGACATCATAAACTAGGTCACTAACAAAGTCAGGAACCCCTATCCCTCTCCCCTGCTTATCATAAGCAGAGTAGGTTGGTTTCACAATTTTAAGGGGTTTTGCTCCATCTCTCAACTCATAACCCAATCTTTTCCACGCTTGCAACGATTTGACAACACTTGCGTTAGGATCCTGAGCTAAAATTAATTTTTGATTGTTTTCTGAGAAATTGGTCAAATTTTTTTCCAGACGAACGTCAGCTATTTCAGGAGCATTCTCACGAAATAGGTGCAAAATTTTATTTGCTAGTCGTTCTCTCAACTCCTTCTCTCGATTCACTATTAATTGCTGCAGATGATAGCCTGCAGCTTCCTGTTGTGTTTTCTCAAAACGACCATCAACTTTCCGAATCTTTTCGTAGGTTGATTTTTTTTCAGCTGAATAAGCTCCTCTATAGGTTTCTAGGAAGTCCTTCGTTTCTTTCAGAAATTCTTGATAGAGCTCTTTCCCATCATTTTCTAAATAGGAGTCCAGATAGCGGTCAAGGAAGAATTTACTGACTGCAAAATCTCTTGCATTTGATCCATAGCGCCATTTTTTATCCATAGGCAAATGATTATAAGCCTGCTCCAAAAAATTTTTTTCAGCTGAAGAACGCACCATCTGATCTCTAAATACAGAATTGATCAACTCACTTCTGATATTGGCCAAAATTTGTTCTCTTCTAACAATCATTCCTCTAGTCTGTTCATTTAACAGGCCATGAAAAACATCACTTTTAAAACGCTCAATGGTTTTTTGGGAGAAGTTCCCTCTGTACTCCATTCGTCCACGAGGTCGATAGAAAATTTTTTCTCTTGCAGACTCGACTTCTGATAAACCAAAATGCACATGAATATTATCCGTGTTCAAGTGAATGTTAGCCCACCAAAATGATGAGTCGGATAATCCTTCTTTTTCAATCAACCTTGGCAATGCTTCACGTATGACCGACTTAATAGCTTGCTGATCGACTTTACCAGTTTCCAGGTCATATAATCCCTCTTTGGCCAAAAAATCATTATCAAAAGAGATAACACCCTGCCATAGAAGAGAACCATTTTGATAAGCCTGTTCTAACTTATTTTTCAATTCAGTTACTTTGCTACGCTGCAAGTAATTGGCTTCTTTTGTAAAAATCGCTGTCATCTCTTCATTTTGATTTTCAGTAGCATAAGAACGATTCATATAATCGATGTACTCCTGGAAATTAAGTTTTGTTTCTGGGACTTCAGCTTGGATTTTTTGTAGTTCATCTTCGGTTATAGACTCGATATTTTGTCTGTGTGTTTCTAAATTTAATTCGTTATCAACCTCAACAGCTTCGTCTCTATTAGTGTAGTCTACAAAGCCACTATTTGCTTCAGTGTATTGCAGCATGAAAGTAATATTTGGACTAGAAGATACGTTCATTATTTTCCTCTCTTTGAATTAAAATAATCCATTTTTCCTTAAAAGAGCGTAGTCTTTTAATAACGGTTGTAATTCTTCAGGTTCAACTTGAAAATCATTGATCCACCGTCCTGATTGAGAAATATGTAATTCTTTTTGCTCTTCAACAAATTGCATTGGAATCAATAAGATATTTGGTTTTTCTAACTCCGAACCACTTTCTCGTTCTAAAAAGGCAACAATAAAATCTTGATTTCCTTTTGTCCTCAATTGCCAGTGATGGGAGTTCCCATTTTTCTTTTTATATAGTGAGCTATATTTTACATCAATCGTTAGACCATCTAGCCAAAAATCATATACTGGATTATTTTTCTTGAAATACTTATTCGCATCCGTTGCATCTGGAACATACTTTTGAAAAAGTTCCTCGGCCATTCCCCCAAGTTTAGCTGTCCTAGAACCATACTGAATTTTATCTTGAATTTTCAGGCAGCCGCTCTTAATCAGTTTCAAATGAGCTATATGAGTAGGCAACCCTGACTGTCTCACCGCTTCATGAAAGTCTCCTGTTTCCAAATAGATTTCAACAACATCTACCATTTAGTGTACCTCAATGAGAATGTTTGATTGTTTGACCACGTGCAACATCTTCTTGAATGACATCGTTGATTCTTGCCATTAATTCATGCTGTGTAGGATCCAGTCGTGAATGAATAGATTCCAAATCTTGAACATCAAAATCATCTTTCGTAATAGCATGAAAGTTGGTTAGTGTTAAATAGAGAATTTGATCAAGTTGACGATGAATTGCCTTATTGTCATTTCCAGAATCAAAGGCATCCCCAAAATTTTTTTCCAGCTGAGTCAGTCGCTCATAGAAATTTTTTCCTTCTCCTAATTCAATAAAAAGTTTATAAAAAACTTCAATCAAAGTGACGAGCGTTGCTGAATTATTTCGATACTGTTTCTGCAAAGCAGACGATTCTTTCAAGTAGGATTTTATTTCCTTAAATTTTTCATGTGTTTCTTCACTAAAATATAAGCTAAGTCTTGGATTCATTTTTCCCTCCTCAATTTTTCTGAGATGATCCTGTCAAATAATTGATTTTATATCCTGGTTGAATATTAAAGATATATACATCAAATGAGATCTCATCATCTTCAATACTCTGTGCCTCCATACGAACTCCTCTGGCAACTAATTCCACATTTCTAAAAATGGGAGTTACTCGATAGCGAACATGGTGATTCGTATTTTTTATGTAGTTAGCAATTTTATTTTCATAGTAGACCATTGATGATTGTTCATCTTCAAAATTTGCATTTAAAGCACGTGTACCTGTAAATAAATTTTTAGCATTCGCATTCTCTCCACTTAATTGAAAACCGATTAAGTGAGAACGATTATATAAATAATCTTCTTTCCCGTTGAAAATTATTTTTTTATTTTTCCATCCTGTTGGTGTGATAGACGAAATAGATTCTCTATCTTCAGTTGGCATCAATTCTTTTCCCAACATCGCTTCAGCAATTCCTACACGATTTAAAAAATCTAGATCAGAATATTTTTCCCAGCTGCCATTTTCTAAACTCAATTCGCTTTTTGTAAATTGTGATTTTTCATTGACAACAATCACCTGATTTTTTCCATCATACTCCTTCGATTTCAAATCATCATTTTTCAGAGTAGGATTCAAATTTGAGTCGGAATTTTTTTCTTCAGCTGAATCGGCTATGTTCAATTGAGTCGGAATATCATTTTGTGTCAAGCCAGATTTGATAGCATTAAAATTGTTAGGTTGTACGATAAAGATTGCAAGAAAAATGAGAATGATGAACAGAGATTTATTCTTCTTCATTTTTAAACACCACCTGACCGTCGTTCAGCTTCAAGCGCAGATACATCATCCATAAAATGTAACCAATTTGTAGTTAGTTCATTTACAATATCTTGTTTAACATTTAAAGCTGAAAGAGAAATTTCATTCTTCAACATCAATTCTAAAATCTTACTTTGTTGTTCTTTGATGACAGATAATGTTTCCGCAAATTGGTTATTGTACAAATTCAATCCGTCATTCATTACGATATTTTGAACTTGCGATAACATAAACTCATTGAAACTCGGATAGTTATATTTTTTTGAAATAGCCTGAAGTTGTTCAAACATATCGTCGGGAACATTTCGAATTAAAAAATTTTTAGTCATCACTTTCCACCTCTCCTTCATACTCTAACCAACGTGAAATATGATTACCATAACGATCCATTTTTTCTTCAAATTCAGATAATATTTTTTTCTGTTTTTTCATTTGGTTCAAAACATGGTCAGAAGCTAATTTCATATTTTCCAAATGAGCAACATACAAGTCTTGAGCACGATTAAATTTTCCATACTCAATTTTTTCACGACAGATTAAAAGCAAAAAATCGTTAAATGAGTTGGCTTTATTTTTTTTCGCAAGAGATTTTAGATAATTAATTTCATCATCAGTAAGGCCTCTAATCTCAATTCGATTTTGTTTTATATTTGCCATTATTTTAAATTTTCCTTTCTAAAAAATAGCGCCCTTCTTTTTTCTTTTGTCGAAGCAAAAGCAAAAAGAAGCAAAAAAGAAAACTTCAACCTCGCAACATCACGAACCGATACGGTTCTATTTTTGCGGTTTTTCAACACACTAACACACACAGAGGGACTAAGGTCCTTTTTAGGTGTGTTGTGGTAGAAAAGAGCATAAGGGAAACTGATATCACGTGCCGTGATATGTTGATAGTATCAACGTTTCCGGTACCGGTAATTTTCTCGGCTTCGCCTACTTACACACACATGCGATACTTACCTTTACATACTTTATAGGTGTTATACCTACACTGTTTTTTCTTTTTACACACTTTTACTTACACCGTTTTTGACTTCATTTGGAAGTTCAAAACTCAAAAATCAAGACTGATTTTCAGCTGGAAAGTTTCCTCCTTCTCGATTTTTCTTCGCTGCTAAACGTTGTTCTTTTTCCTCCTCTTTGATGAGATTTAATTCCATTTTTAACTCTTCAAAAATTGATTCATACGACTGATTTTTATTTTTCTTCAATTGAATTTGAACATAAATTTTACCAATTTGTTTTTGAAGATTCTCTTCTGCTTCTTTTCGTTTCTGTTCTAAAAGGGCAACATTTCTCTTTGCTTCTTCTAGTTGATTATCAATTTTTGTTAAATCATTTTTGGCCATATTATTTCTCCTTTTGCTAATTTCGTATTTCTTAATCCTTTAATTTATTCCCTGCAAAGCTGGTAATTTTTTCTTTTACAGTTTGGAAGTTGCTCCATAAATCGCCATCTAGCTTTTTCAAATCAATCACATAAACTTCATGATCATTTTTCTTGATAGTTAGTGTGAAAGAACGTTCATTAATTTTAATTTCCTGTAAAACGAGGTACATTGAAGAAAACATTTCTCCTTTATATCCTGGATTACTACGATAGGTTATTCCATATTCATCAATATCCAGCACAACCCATTTTTGTTTTCTAAGCAAACCTTTTGTACTTGTGAATACAGTACGATGCTTTCTAACTGGTTGATTTTCCTTCGGTGCTAATTTAAGCTGTTCTTTCATTTTTCTGCCTTTCTTTTTTTAATTGATTCTAGTATAAAAGATAACTTAAAAAATTTTTTTAAAGGGACAATCATAAAAAATAAATCCCCTTAATTCAAAAATTAAGGAGATTTTTGACTGCTATTTGTTCGTAAACATGAACTCACCTTTCATAGAAAACGCACTCTTTTTGCTTACATCAAATTGAATCAACCAGAAACAAAAATCATGTTTTTTCCCAAACGGGAAGACATAAAATGCTGGATGATAAAATTCTTCAATGTCTACAAATTCTCTTTCAAGAGGAGCTTCAGAACCATTCCATGCTTTTCTATAATAGGAAATACCTGTCCGTTTTTCTCTATTCAAAAAACTTAATTCTACAATATCTTGATAATCCTTTTTCACTGCTCGCTGATTAATCGTAATCATTCGTTGGTTTGCATCTCCTTCATCAGCATCCGTAAAAAGATTGATTTTAGGAGGTAACTCGTCTCTTAATTTTCGGATTCCAAGATAGTCCTTGTTTAAGATATTTTTGAATAGAAAACGCTGAAAAAGTTTTGTTTGAAACCACTTCATGAAATAATAAATACCGATACTAAAGATTGTGGCTAAAAGCCAGAACGATGATTCATTTTCTTGTATTGGTTTTTCTAATGCAGCTGTAAAAATGATGGCAAGCACAACATTTCTTATGAACATCTTTATAGTCTGAATTTCAACCCCTAAACGTAACTTCGTAAAAGGCGCACATAAAATAATCAAACCTATCATTGTTCCAAAAATCCTTGGATCAACCTCAAGTATTACAGAAGCTTCTTTTATACAAACAGCTCCTGTAACCATTACAAAAAATAAATATTGCCATTTAAAGGCTTGTCTAATAAGCCAATTCACTCCACAAATTGCAGATAATTTATATCCCAATTTATCAGTTTCTTTTACCATTTTAATTAAATTTTTCATTTTATTTTACCTCACTTTAATTCATTTCTACAGTTTCAATAGGGTTTGAAAATTCAAATGTTCCATCTTTGACTGCCTGTTTTTTCTTGTCCAAAGACTCCAATTTAGCCTTCAACTTTTCAATGTTTTTATAGGCTGTTTCAATGGTTCTATTCTTCGTTTCAATGTTTGTATCCAGCGTAGCAATATTCTTTTGATTGGCTTCGAGATCATCACCTGTTAGATATTTCGCTTCTGCTTGAAGACTCGCTTTTCGTGAGTTATCATCTTCAATAGATTCCTTCAATTGAGAAATTGATGTCGTCAATTTTTGAGACTGTTCATTCTGGAAATTGATCTCTTTTTCGATTTCCTGAAGAGTAAATTCTTCTCTGGAGACAACTTCAATAGCTTTGATTTCAAGCTGAGGATTTTGAGGTGTTACAAAGAATTGTACAGTGTCCTCTTCTCCAGATTTCTTCTGAGAAACCTTTTTAGAATCACTTGATGGTGATGAAATATTCACATCAATTGAGCTAGAAGAGACTGTCTGATTCGTCACATCGATCGCAAATGCACCAAAATTTTTCGGAACTCCTTTAATAATAACTGATACTTTATTATCAATGATTGGCACAACATCCATCTCGATTTTTGAGTCTTTATGTTGCGCATAGAGTTTCCATTTCAATCGTTTGGCATCGATACCCCGATCTATCGAAGTCGTAGCATCTTTCGTCTCAAATTGTAAAACGATAATTCCAGTATCTGGTGAATATTCCTGGCTAACCAGTTTCATCTCACCACTCCCATTCGCAAATATCTGCTTGGTTTTGAGTTGTTCAGAAGTATAGGTTTGTCTTTGTGGTGAGAAAATTGCTCCCATTAAAAGACTTAACCAGGTCACAAACAACATTGAAAAAATGACTAGTTTTCTCTTAATAATATTCTCTTGAAACCAAACTTTAGTCTTAATAAATGGCTTCAAAATTGGGCTAGATTTTATCTTTTCAATCCAGCGTTTGATTGTATCTATCATAATGGATATATCCTTTCTACTCTATGTGAATTTTTGTTTTTATACCAGTGCCTTACCTCCGTTTCTCATGCTTCTTATATCCTTTCCAAATAAGTGAAACCTTACTCTTCGGCCAAACACTTTTTAGTAACATTAAGAATGCTAATGGCAGCCTTTTCGTTTTGATTTCATTTCCAAAGTTATCACATATAGTTATCCTGAAGAGCGGTACGAACCAGATCGCAATCAAGACAGTTCCAACCACGCCATGCGCAATAGCATTTAAAATTTGATACATACTACCTCCTTAAATACAGCCTAACTTTTCAGGTGCCAAATCCAATGTTAGCCAAAGAGCTTCATCATGCGAAATATGCGTTAGTTGTCCTCCCTCATCATTAAAACGATGTAGGGTAAACGTTCCATCTGATAATTTTCCTAAAACAACCATTCCTTCATTTGTTTTAGCACGCCATAGTTCCCAATCTGTTTGAAAAGCTGTCTCGGCCCACTTACTCAGTTTTATTCTTTCAGTCATTTATGGCCTCCTGGATTGCTTTCTCATCTGCTACAATCCTTTCCTCTGAATCCCTCGAAGCATATAGATATTTCTTTATTTTTCCCTTACGAATCTTGATGATAGTTGCAGCTTTTTCAACCTGGTATTTTTCTACCAACTTTTGACCTTCTTCTGTCTGAGTATCAATGTAAAATGTTGGATAGGAACCTTTATTGGCTGCATCTACAACTACACTTTTTCCAACCTGACAGTAAGGACAATCTTTTTTATAAAATACTAGGTTTACATTTTGATCAAGTACAGTATTCTGGTACTCCTTCTGAGTAAGATGAGGATCATAATCTAAGATAAAATGATCTTTGTACACCCTATACCCTCCTAGAACTGCGAGACTCACAACTAAAATGACAAGAATAGCCCCTACAGCTAACTTAATGTGTCTAAAAAGCTCTCTCATCCTATTTCCCCCTCATCCATAAAATCAAATATGGATCCTTGAACATAATCAATCTTGGCCAATTCTTTTATTTCTGATTTCAAGTTAGTGAACGTTGTCATCACTTCTTGAAAAAGCAAAGGATCAAATTCCTCGGAATCCAATACACGGACAATTGGCAACATTGGATAATGATCTCTCAACTCCTCCTGCAGATAATCTGAAATCATTTTATCATTCGAGATAACACTATCTACTCTAATAATCGCTGGAATACTAGAAATACTCTCCTCATTTTGATAAAAAGTTAAAGCTACATCCCCTGCAGAAACAGACTCAAATTTTAAGTTATCCGATGAAAGTTTAAAATAATAAGCCAATGGTTCCTGACCAACCCCTGTTAGGTAGTATCCTCTAATAATTTTGAATAACTCTGACATCGACTTTCCTCCTTCCTAACAAACTTTTAGAAGTCTAAACGGAGCTTGATACACATCTGGATAGTGAATCAATCTCTTTTTTCTCTGTTCAGGAAGTGGTTTACGATAATGTTTTTGAAGATACTGAAAAGCTAGTCCCAAAGTATCAAAAACTAAAACTTTATTCTCCCCATTACAAATATAGTCACCTAACTCAAAACTGAAAATTACGTACTTCATTCTTCTTCTCACTTTCTATTTTGGGCAATCATTGCCAGCTGATCTGTCTCTAACTCATCATCATATCCGTTTTCAAAACGAACTTGTTGACGAATCCCTATAAGTGAGAGAATTAATAAAACTCCTCCAATAAATAGAAGGCTAAATAATCCAACTATAACTAAAATCATATCATTCCTCCATAGGTTATTTTATGTACATGTATATCCTTGTAATAATCGTAGATATAAATGTAAGGCAGTTGACGGGTTTTTTTGATTATCCAATATCAAGTTCAAATAGAGATAGTTGTTGTGTTTGTTTAAAGCCATCTTTAACCCTTTCTATCACTCTCTGAGTAAACTCTATACTTTCTTCAAAGAAAGCAGCAATATTGGCCATATAAGCCTCCTGACGTTCTTTCTTCACCTTGATTAGGGAAAGCAAGATTGCTTTGATAGAGGCTAATCTGATGCCTCCTCCACGGCCGTGTTTGACTGTGAAGAAGATCTTTTGTTCTGTTTTGAGAGCCTTCAATACTTTATCCAATGAACGCTCAGGAATGTTCAACTTCTCTCGTATCTCTTTTTTCGTCGTCTGGATAAATGGATCCTCAGATTGATAGAAACCTTCTAAATAGGCCATTACGTCTGTTTTCCATTCATAGAGATGACTATTCTTCCTGTCTGCACGTTTCTTCTTAAACTTGTACCAAAGTTGCTTCACAAAGAGATCTGAAGCCTTGAGTTCCTGATTGACCCATGCTTTACATAAAGTCATCACATAGTCACGACTAGCAGCTTCATATTTTCCTGAGTAGGCGCTTGTGATAATCTTATGATATTCAGCTGAAGAGAGTGGTTCGTCTAGATTCGCATTAAAACTAGAAAGAACCTCCTCACACTCTTCCTGATCGATTCCTGAAGAGAAGTTGGCTAAAGCTAGCGTGAAAAGAACGTTGTTTCTTCCCATCAAGGCTTTTCCACCTTTGATATTCCCCTCTCTCATCAGCAATTGATACCAGGGTTCATCAATCTGTTTCACCCCTTCAGAGCCTGAAATAACCGTTAAATTGGGCTTTTTACTTGGGAAAGGAAGTTCTGATTGCTTCATTGACCAATCTAACCACTCCTGGAATGAATAGGTATAGTCAGGTTCAAAGAATTCGACATTATCAGTTCGAGGAATACGAGCAATCCCAAAATGGTTACAAGTCAAATCTACTGGTAAAGTTTGAGCAAAGTAATTTCTCAAATTTTGAGAGATAGCTTTAGCCACCTTTACCACTCGAAATTGGGAATGAGCTGTAACATAGGCTGATTCTGATAGGACAAAATAGGCTTGAAATCCCTTATCAGATTTTAGAATCAACGTCGGCATAAAACCTAAATCCAAGGAAGCAGTTAAAATATCTCCTGTCGTCATTTCTTCAGCTGCAGAGGTAATATCAAAGTCAATGTAGAATGTGTTAATCTGTCTAAGATTATCTTCAGAGTGGCCACGTGTAATCCGTCGACCAGCATCACTATAGCTTCCATAGCAATATACGTTAGGAGTCCAGTGTGTAAATTGATCCTGGTTCTCCAGCAATGATTCGACAGAGGTTAAAACAACACCACGTGCCTTCACCATATTCGCTTTTGAACGATAAGCAAATACAGAGCCTCGTTTTCCTTCTTCAGCTGAAGAGATGAGCTGTAGATGGCTATTCTTAAATTTTTGAGTTCTTAATCCGTCTTTTGTAATGATGGATAAGCATTTTAATAAATCAATCTTTTTCATGGTTTTTAGGACTCTCATATCCCTTCACTAGTTATAGTTTGAAGTCAAGTACACTTATAATATATGGCGCCAACTCTTTATATGAGAAGTAAATCATCCCCCCTCCTACAACAATTAAAAAGATACTCACCATCCATCCCAAATCAGTTAAATCTACAAAGAAGTCTTTCTCACCACTGAAGTCAAGTCTGATGTCTGTATTTTTAGCTATGATAAATACTCCACTGAACGAAATGCACACTCCTACAACAAACAATACAATAGACCCAAAAATCATATAATTTCCTCCTTGCTTATTTCTAGGCTGTTAAAATAAATTAACAACAGAATACTTTTTAAAGTGTACTTAACAGCCGCTCGAACTCTTCTGCGCTCAGAAGATCGTCATCGTCTTTCCGTGGTTGGAAAGGCATAATCTTTGATACTGGTTTCTTTTTAGCACCTAAACGGTAACGATGTCCGTTTGGCAACCAACCTAGCTTGTAATCCAATCTAGGAAGGTTTTCTCTACCCTTGATGCTATCGTTTGAAACCCCAATTTCAACCTCTCCAGATAGCTTGGCGTTTGCCCACTCACTAGGAGTGATTTCCCCAAAACTATCCCAGAAGACTTTTCTTTGAGCAGTCTTTTGTTGTCTACGAGCGCTTGCATAAGCACTCGCTGTTCTAAAGTTATTAAGCATATAACTTCCTCCTACCCGTATTGGGCTTCCTAAAATAAATAAATAAATAAACTAACAAATAAAATGGTGGTAGAAACTATCTACCGTAGTGAAGTTCACCCTCACTGTCCTCGTATTCGAGCCAGTGGTCCATAACATCCGGACCTTCTTGTAACTCACGTCCAGTAGGAGAACACCACTCCTCGTTTCCATTAGATGTTACAAACACCTTTTGAAAAATACCATTTCGGTCAACGTCCACAAAGCGTGGATATGTAACAGTTTTTGTCATTTTATTTCCTCCTATGTTCATCCTCATTTATTCAACAATTCTTCTGATAACAACCTGGTCTCTTTTGCGTGTTCAAAACCAGCAATATAAGCCTCATAATCAACTTCAATTTCGATTTTTAGGCTTCTACTTTCTAATTTCCCCATACGAAGTCGTTGTTCTTCCAAAACTTCTGCTGGGATTTTTACCATCAAACCAAATTCTTCTGATGATTGAACCTGTTTCTGAAAACGTTGATCTACTCCGTTTAAGAAACCGAGTAAGTACGATTTCTTATAGTCTTTCCATCTTGCTCTTGAGACTGTAGGGAAAAGTCGTTTCAGCCGATATTTAAGGTATAAGAGCGCACCTTCGTAAACCTTACTACAAAGTTCAGCATCGGATTGATATCCAAAGAAAATTATCTGTGTGATGCCATCTTCAGGAAGTCGTCTTCTTATCGTTTTACATCTAAAATTTTCACCTAAAATAGCAGCCAACTTTTCTTGCCACCATGGAAGTCTATATTCCCATGTTCCTATTGTTTCACCAATATCTTTATGAGTTGTACTATTCGTTAAATCATTCATAGAAAGATTATGCTTCACCATAAGTCTTTGAGCCATCAGAAGGGCAGTCTGTCCCTCTTCATCGTTTGGTGCATCATAAGCTAACTCTAAAAGATTTTGTATCTTGTCAATAATTTTACTGTTCATTTCAATCATCATTTTTATACTTTCTAGGCAAACAACTAGCGTAATGTTTTGAATCATTGACCTTTGCATTATAAAAAATCATATTATTCCCAATAATTTCTTGCCATTTAGGAATATCCTCACGATAAATGCGATTAAGTCCATAAAAGTTCCTTACAATAAATCTAACGGCTCCAATATGATCTCCTAAACCAACAACACACAACACATCATGTTCCATATCATATACCCAATGACTTTTTGAATTTGTCAGTATTTCCCAAGCAAATTCCCAATCTCTCTCAAGCCAATCATGCCCTGGTCTGTAATAAACTTTTGTCTGACAAGATTCATCATTAAAACCATAAAAACAGTGACTACACAGCGTTTTGTTTTTATCTACCCACCAGCAAGGACCATACTTTTCATCGATGCAAGGTGTAACCCAGTTGCAAGCACATCGTCTACAAATTCCAGTTTCCATTTTCTATCCCTCGTTTATTCTCATGCTTTTAGGTAACTTTTTACTCGGTAAACAGTAACCTTCAGATAAGTCTCCTTTACTATAAAATTCAGGAGAATGTGTCATTATGTGATCACTTCTTTTCCATCCTCGACGAAGTTGTTTGTAAGATAAAGAAACACGTTTCTCAATCTCTTTAAAACTAAATCCCAATTTCAAGTAGGTTGTTATAATAGTAGTAGCATGTTCTTTGGACTCTTCACTTCTTGTTCTTCGCTGAAAATTAATCTGCTTATCTTCTTCATTTAATGCTATCTGATAGGCAATAAACAACTTCCGCATTTCCATAATTTTATGTTGCCAGGCCAAGCTGTAAGGTTGTCCTGAATATCGATTCACTAGATCCTTTACGGGTTGTTTAAATTTCATCTGAAGAGGATCGAATTCGCCAAGGTCAGAAAATGGATCAATGAAACCTAATGGTTCGCTTTGAATTAATTCATTGTATAGCGCTTCTCTGTCCATCCTAATTTATCTCCTTCTGTCAAATTCACGTCATTGAGTCAAATAAGCTTAATTGGATGGTTGTAGGCGCTTGTTCGCTGTTTCCATTCTTATCATGATCGATAACGTCAAAGATTTCTAACGTGTCTAAATTCATTACAATCTCTAATCCTACCATCGTTGAACTCCTCTCAAATAGAATTTTAAGCGAACAAAAAAGAGAACAGATTTCTCTGTTCTCCTAAAAATATTGAATTATTTGATTTTCTAAAAACTCTTACCACTTACTTAGATTTATTCTTCTGCTTCGTCTTCTGTAAATTGACTATTGTAGAGATCCGCA
>OGKA01000961.1_pt1 | contig 27586 bp, 23 predicted proteins | sample 1572211 | NCBI WGS metagenome assembly OGKA01 (sample SAMEA2582125, study PRJEB24529) | metagenome | biome: Human gut stool | place: China | collected 2011 | reverse complement strand
GGGCGCGGGGGCTGCTGCGCAGTCCCGCCGCTGCCACGGCGCGGAAATCGGTCAGCAGGGCGGCTGCGGCAGCCTTGTCCTTTTCGTAGGCGGCAAGCAGCACAGCGGCGGTGTAGCTATCCCGGGCGGCAGCGGCGCGGGCAAGCTCCAGCGCCTTTTCCACCTGTGCGGCACGGGCTTCGTCCCGGGCGACCGCCAGCACCGTGCCGATATGACCATCGAACAGCTCACTGTACAGTGCAGCTGTTTTTTTGTCCACTCCCTGCGCCGCGCAGTAGCGGGTGCAGTCGGCGGGGGACACCGGCGCCACCGCAAAGCTGACGCAGCGGCTGCGGATGGTGGGCAGCACGCTGGCCAGCGAATCCGCCGTAAGCAGGAACAGCACCCCCTCCGGGGGTTCCTCCATGACCTTCAGCAGGGCGTTGGCGGATTCCTCGTTCATGCGCTCCACATGGTACAAAAGCACCGCGCGCCCCTCGGCGGAGAGGCTGGTGTTGAAGATCTCGCTGCGCATGGCAGTGACCTGACCCACCAGATACTTTCCGCCGCTGCCCATGCCGGACACCGAGATGGCTTCCCGCACGATGCCGGTCTCCACCGTGCCGCTGTCGCGCTTACCGGCTTTTGCCACGGCGCGGCAGCACTCGCCCCGCAGCAGCGCTTCGGCGGCGGCACCGCCGGCGGGGTAGAGGTAGTCGGCAGCGATGCAACGGGCGGCAAAGCCGGTGCCAAGACCGGCTTCGCCCACCAGCAAAACGCTATGGGTCAGCCGCCGGGTGGCCAGCATCTGCTGCACGCTGGTTTTCAGTTCTGCGTTGCCTTCCATGCGGTCCAGCATCATGATTTATCTCCTATTTTTCCGTTTCCACTGTTCCCGGCGCACCCATGCGCGGAGGGAGCGGTAGGCCATGGGGGCAAAGAAGAGCCAGACGTTGAGCATGGACAACAGGTAGTCCAGCTTGCCGGGCAGGGATGCTCCCAGAAAGCCGAACACCCACAGCACTGCCGCGAAAACGCCGAAGTACTTCACACGGATTGGGATGACGAAGAAGAGCAGCAGCTGCACCTCCGGGTACAGCATGGCAAAGGCCAGCAGCAACGAGAGGGACAGGCAGTAGGTACTGGCGGTCACACCGGTGAGCAGACAGCCCAGCACCGTGCCCAGCACGCCGGACAGCAGATACACCGTGTAGCGGAAATCGCCCCACTCCCGCTCCAGCGCCGTGCCGACGAACCACGTGAAGTAGATGCCCAGCACCACGCTGAGGATGCTGCCGCCGGAAAAGGGGATGAATATAAAGCTGATCGCCCGCCAGACCTGCCCTTGCAGCAGCAGGCTGCGGCTGAGCCCCAGCCAGAAGGGGAAGGTGCGGTCAACAAACAGCTCGATGGCCAATACTAAAATCTGCCCCGCCACCAGAATATTGGTCAGGTTCGGGATGCCGTAGCGGCCATACTTGCGCTCTAGCTTATTCAGCCAGTTGTTCATGTGTTTCGCCTCCGTTGCGGGATGCCCCGCCAGTTTCATGTTACCCCTATTTTACCATGACAGGCCCCCGCATTCAAGAAAATCCACGCGGAAGGCGGTGAAACTGTGCTTTCTTTCCCGGCAGACAGACTACAAGCGCAGTTTTTTCACACCGAAGCCGCCGGGGTGTGGAAAAAGCGGGAAAAGCACAGCATTCATGCGGGTTTTAAGTCCCAAAACGACAACCGAAAATTGTATGGACTATCCGTTCTGGAATGAACTTTTCACTTTTTCCACCGGGTTTTCCACCGTTTTTGTGAAAAAGAGGCGCAGTTTCCAACGATGTTTTCCACCTTTTCCACATAGTTTTCCACATTCAGTGAAGGAAAGTCCTATACAAGCCGTAATGGATGCCGCCGCATTCTGGAAATTTGTGGGCTAAAATGTGGGCATTCTGCCTTTTATAAAAAAGAAAGTCGAAGGTTTTTCTTTTGTTTTTACAGTTTACTCCGGCTTACGGGTTTGCTTTTCTCCAATCTGGAATCTTACCCCGGGCAGTTTTCCACAAACCGCCGGTGAGAAAAAACCGGTGTGGAAAACGGACATAAACGGTGGTTTTCCACACCGGAAAAGCTGCTGCACATCTGCGCCCTCATCCGTCTGCTCACTACGTTCGCAGCCACCTTCCCCCGACCGGGGGAAGGCTTCAGCACGCCCGAAAGGTTTCTCATTGTACCTAATACTTTAGCATCGGGGTTAACGGCGTGCGCCCTCTCAGTCAAAGCCTACGGCTTTGACAGCTCTCCCAAAGGGAGAGCCAAGAGCACTGCCGGAAACTTCCTCATTATGCCTAATACTTTAGCAACGAACGTAACGGCTTGGCTCTCCCTTTGGGAGAGCTGGCGCGGAAGCGCCTGAGAGGGCGAACCCACAAAAAATGCCGGGCGGTCCGCAGACCGTCCGGCATTGCTTTATTCTTTACATCATATTGCGGAACACCAGCTGTGCGATCTGGAAATAGAGGATCAGGCTGCAAGCGTCCACGATGGTGGTAATGAAGGGGGTAGCCATGATAGCGGGGTCGGCACCCAGCTTTTTGGCGGCAAGCGGCAGCATACCGCCCACCAGCTTTGCCAGAATGACGCTGAAGAACAGCGACACGCTGACCACGATGGCGTAGCCCATCACGTTGGCGTACTGACCGGGGAAGAGGAAGGTGTACATCAGGTAGATGCGCAGGCCATTCACGATGCCCAGCACTGCGCCCACGATGGCAGACACCCGCAGCTCCTTGCCCAGCACCCGCACAAAGTCGGCAGGCTCTACCTCGCCCAGTGCCAGACCACGCACCATCAGGGTGCTGATCTGGTTGCCGCAGTTACCGGCGGTATCCATCAGCATGGGCATGAAGGAGACCAGCAGCGGCAGGCTGACAAAGGCTTCCTCGTAGTGGGTGGTGACCATGCCGGTAAAGGTAGCGGACAGCATCAAAATCAGCAGCCAAGGGATGCGCTGCTTTGCGTGGGTCCACACGCTGGTGCCAAAGTAGGTGGTGGCATCGTCATCCGGGAGAATGGCGGCCATCTTCTGCATATCCTCGGTGCTCTCGTCGGTCAGAACGTCAATGGCATCGTCGATGGTGATGATACCCACGAACATGCCCTCGTTGTCCAGAACGGGCATGGCGGTAAAGTCGTAGCGCTGCATCTCACGCGCCACGAACTCCTGATCGTCGGTGACCTTCACGGTGACCAGATTGTCCTCCATGATCTCCGTGATGGGGGTCTTGGGGTCTGCCAACAGCAGATTGCGGGCAGAGACAACGCCCTGCAGCCGGTTGCTCTCCACCACATAGCAGGTGTAGACGGTCTCGGCGTTCTCGCCCTGCTTTCGGATGGCGGCAAAAGCCTGTTCCACCGTCATATCCATGCGCAGACGCACATATTCCGGGGTCATCAGGCTGCCGGCAGAGCTTTCCGGGTAGTTCAGCAGCTTGTTCAGGCTCTCGCGGGTCTCCCGGGAGGATTTTTCCAGCACCCGCTTGACCACGCCCGCGGGCATATCTTCCAGCAGGTCGGCGGCATCGTCCAGACTCATCTCCTCGATGGCGCTCACCAGCTCCACGTCCGAGAAGGCGTTTACCAGATCGTCCCGGGCTTCGTCGGACATATAGGCAAAGGCTTCGGTGGCAACTTCCTTTTTCAGCAGACGGAACACCACCAGACGGTTGTTCTCGTCCAGCTCCTCCAGCAGTTCGGCAAGGTCGGCGGGCTGCTCTTCCTCAGTCACCTCGCGCAGCTTGACGTACTGCTTTTTGATCAGCAGCTTCAGCAGACGGCTCTTGGTCAGCATCTCGGGGTTTGCCTTGACCTCTTCGTCATTGGCTTCCTCCCGCTCTGCCTCCCGCATATCCTGCTTCAGGTCCTCGGTGGCTTCCTCGTTCAGATCCTCCGCCAGCTTCTGACGCACCTCGGCGGGAATATCGGAGGGCAGTTCCTGCACCGGCAGGTTCTGTTCCGTGTTGGTTTCCAGCTTCTTTTCTTCCATATCCATGGGCTGCCTCCTCTGGGCAATATACGGCACGGAGCGCTTTCTCCGCGCCGGAGGATGCAGCAGGTCGGGAAACAAAAAACGCGCCGCCCGGTGCCGGAATGCCGCAAATGCCGCCGTTTCCGCGCACGCAAAGCCGCGCCTTTCCTATGCCGGGGGCTTTTCAGTAAGCCGCCGGGGGCAAAAAGGCGAACGCAGTACTTTTTGTTGTCCGATCTACCGCATCGGTGGATCTACTTCGACTATGATCAGGGTCCATTGTCCTGCGTTCACCTCCCAATTTTCGTAAATTCCGCAGCCGCAGTACCCGCGCCGGGCGCTGCACTGGCTATATCCTTTTTTATTATAGCGCCGCAAAAAAATAGGGTCAACCCTAAAGCGAAGTTTTGCAAAGATTTTTGCAGCGTCTTACAGAAACAAAACACCCTTCTCCGTGTTGCGGCACACAGAGAAGGGTGTTTTGCTTGGATATTGCCTTGGTGTGAGGAGGAATCATGTTACTTGGGAAGTGGTTGCGGCCCCGCTTCCCATGGCAAAAGTATAACAGCTTTCACAATTCATTTCGTTAAGAAGCTATGAAGAAACTGTAAAAAGGAAGCGGAAAATTCTGGAAGATTTTGTGATAAGCTTCTTGGTTGACGTTCGGTTGCAGAGATGCTAAAATGAAACTGTAAAAGCAGCCATGAAGGAGGGACTTTTATGAGCGATTGTGCATTTTTGAACAACAGCGGTAATTTTACCGCGTTCACCTACAACGGCAGAACCATCCGGTTCCGCACACCTTCTTCGCTGGAACGTTACACGGATATTCTGGAATGGGACAAGGGCTATCTTGTAGTCATGGCAAAATACAAGGGTGCTCCCGCGGAAGAAGAGTATATCGATCTGGTTCCCATCCTGAACAATTTGTATATTGATGCCGATGCTTTTTTAAAGCCGATCCGAAAGGTAGAGTTATATAATTGAAAAGATGTAAACAGGAGGATTCCTTTATGAATAAATCTGTATTTTCCCGTCGTTTTTTCCTGAAAGGTTCTGCAGTTGCAGCTACGGCACTGGCGCTGTCGGCTTGCGGCGGCGGAGAAGAGCACACCAGCCATCCCTTCGGGTATCAGGTCATCACAAACGGCTCTTTGACTATGGAGCTCGGTTCTCTCATTCTTTATGCTTCTACGGCAGAAGCCCGCTTCCGCATAACAAATAACGGAAAGACATCTCTTACGCTTACCCCTGAAAATTTTACTGCACAATTCGATAAAAAGGACGCTATTATTGGGGACCCTGCCAATCTTCCTACAGCAAATAATTTCCCCTACCTCTTTGACCAGATGCCGATTCCTGCCGGTGAAAGTCGGAAAGGTTATCTTTTATTCCATGTTTCCGGTAATATCACAACCGACGATTACAAAATCACCATTACCTGCCCCGAGGCAACCGCTACTTTTGCACCCGAGGAAAAAGATAAGGAATGGTACGAATAAAATCTTTCTTATCTAAACATAAAAAGCGGCTGTTGTGAAGGTAAATCACAGCAGCCGCTTCTCTTTTACACAAAAATACGCCCCGGTCACCTTGCGGTGAGCGGGGCGCTAAAAACTGATGCAGTTTTTTCACTGAGGCAAGATGCCTGCAAAGCAGGTCTTATGCCGCAGGCGGAGCAAGGTATCTGCACGCAGACCTTATGCTCCTGACACACGCGGGGTGTGCTCTCAAGGGCCCTCGCGGGCGCTTTGGTATCTCAAGCCCCTGCGCAAAAGGAGGGGAATGAAATCAGGTTTTCGACCGTTCTGTCAGGTACAGGGCAAAACGTTCAGCCTGTTCTGGCACGGCAAAGGCAAATTCCACAGTTCCGCACCGCTGCATTGCGCAGTAACCGCCGATGCGGGGCTGCCGCTCTTCACACGGGAAAGAGCAGGGGCCGCTGGTTCATTTGGTGTCTCTGCCGCTGCTTAAAAACAGCTTACTTGTACAGCTCGACCAGACGGGTCAGGTGCTCGTAGCGGTCGTTTGCAACCTCCTGGTTGCGAGCGAACAGCTCCTTAGCACGGTCGGGGAATGCACGAGTCAGACGGCTGTAACGGGTCTCGTTTGCCAGCAGAGCCTGATACTTCTCATTGTCCACAGCCTTGGAGGTCAGGGTGAAGGGGTTCTTGCCCTGTGCCTTGTTGGCGGGGTTGAAGGTGAACAGGTTCCAGTAGCCAGCCTCGACTGCCTTCTTCATCTCGTTCTGGCAGTTGGTCATGCCGCCCTTGACACCGTGCAGCTCGCAGGGAGCGTAGCCGATGATCAGAGAGGGGCCGGGGTAAGCCTCAGCCTCGGCAATAGCCTTGACAGCCTGGTTCATGTTAGCGCCCAGAGCGATCTGAGCAACATAGATGTAGCCGTAGGTCATTGCGATCTCGGACAGGCTCTTCTTGCTGATCTCCTTACCTGCAGCAGCGAACTGGCAGACCTCGCCGATGTTGGAGGCCTTGGAAGCCTGTCCACCGGTGTTGGAGTACATCTCAGTATCGAAGACCATCACGTTGACATCCTCGCCGGAAGCCAGAACGTGATCCAGACCGCCGAAGCCGATGTCGTATGCCCAGCCGTCGCCGCCGAAGATCCAGACGGACTTCTTGGCGATGTACTGCTTGCTCTTCAGGATCTCTGCAGACTTCTCGCAGCCGGCAGCAGCAGCCTTCTCCAGCTCAGCGATCAGGGCCTTTGCGGGCTCGTCGTTGGCCTTGGTGTTGTTCTTGGTTGCGATGAACTGCTCGTAAGCAGCCTTCAGCTCAGCAGAAGCCTTGTCGGAACCAGCAACCTCTGCGATCTCCTTGATCAGGTTCTCGCGGACGGTCTTCTGGCCGATGTACAGACCCAGACCATGCTCTGCGTTATCCTCGAACAGGGAGTTGCACCATGCAGGACCATGGCCGCTGTCCTTGTTGACGGTGTACGGAGAGATGGAAGCGGTGCCGCCCCAGATAGAGGAGCAGCCGGTAGCGTTGGAGATGTACATCTTCTCGCCGAACAGCTGAGTGATCAGGCGAGCGTAAGAGGTCTCAGCACAGCCTGCGCAGGAGCCAGAGAACTCCAGCAGGGGCTGGTTGAACTGAGAGCCCATGACGGTGTCGTCGGCCATCTTGGTAGCCTTCTTGGAGATGTTGGCCACGCAGTAGTCAAAGACTGCCTGCTGATCGGCCTGGCTGTCCTGAGGAACCATGGTGATAGCCTTGGTGGGGCAGACGGTGACGCACTCGCCGCAGCCCATGCAGTCCAGCGGAGAAACAGCCATAACAAACTTGTACTCGGGGGTCAGCTTGTTATCGCGGCTCTTGGTCTGGGCAGGAGCAGCTGCCAGCTCGTCAGCGGTCAGCAGGAAGGGACGGATGGTTGCATGAGAGCACACGAATGCGCACTGGTTGCAGCCAACGCACTTTGCAGCATCCCACTCGGGGACGTTGACAGCGGTGCCGCGCTTCTCGTATGCAGAAGCGCCCTGCTCCCACTCGCCGTTTGCATTTGCCACGAAGGAGGAGACAGGCAGGCTGTCGCCGTCCATACGGGCAATGGGCTCCATGACCTCGCGGATCTGCTTGACCAGTTCCGGACGGCCAGCCAGAGCCTTGGGTGCGGGATCAGCCTCGGGGTTGGACCAGGATGCGGGCACGTCTACCTTGTGGATAGCGTCAACGCCTGCGTCAATGGCCTTCCAGTTCATCTCAACGACGTCCTGGCCCTTCTTGCCGTAGCTCTTCTGAGCAGCCTGCTTCATGAAGTTGATGGCGTCATCGATAGGCATGACGTCAGCCAGCTTGAAGAATGCAGACTGCAGGATGGTGTTGGTGCGCTTGCCCATGCCGATCTCGATAGCCTTATCGATAGCATTGATGGTATACAGCTGGATGTTGTTGTCAGCGATATACTTCTTTGCCTCGGCGTTCAGGTGCTGGCCCAGCTCCTCATCGGACCACTGGCAGTTGATCATGAACACGCCGCCGGGCTTGACATCCTGGACCATCTTCATGCCCATGTGGATGTAAGCGGGGTTGTGGCAGGCCACGAAGTCAGCCTGGTTGATGTAGTAGGGGCTGCGGATGGGCTTGTCGCCGAAACGCAGGTGGCTGATGGTCACGCCGCCGGTCTTCTTGGAGTCATACTGGAAGTATGCCTGAACATACTTGTCGGTATGGTCGCCAATGATCTTGACGGAGTTCTTGTTTGCGCCGACGGTGCCGTCGCCGCCCAGACCCCAGAACTTGCACTCCTTGGTGCCAGCAGCTGCGGTGATGGGAGCGGGCTTGACCTCGGGCAGGGACAGGAAGGTGACGTCATCGGTGATACCCAGAGTGAAACGCTCCTTCGGCTGATCCTTCTCCAGCTCCTTGAACAGAGCGAAGATGGAGGACGGGGGAGTGTCCTTGCTGCCCAGACCGTAGCGGCCGCCGGTCAGAACGACATCGTTCAGGCCAGCCTCACGCAGGGTAGCGGCAACATCCAGGTACAGGGGCTCGCCCAGAGAGCCGGGCTCCTTGGTGCGGTCCAGCACAGCCACCTTCTTGGCGGTCTTGGGCAGGACCTTCAGCAGAGCGGAGGACACCCAGGGACGGTACAGGCGGACCTTGACGATACCGACCTTCTCGCCCTTAGCGTTCAGGTAATCGATGACCTCGTCAGCAACGTCGCAGACAGAGCCCATAGCGATCATGACGCGATCAGCATCGGGTGCGCCGTAGTAGTTGAACAGGTCGTAGTTGGTGCCCAGCTTCTCGTTGATCTTAGCCATGTACTTCTCAACAACAGCCGGCAGAGCGTTGTAAACGCTGTTGCAGGCCTCGCGGTGCTGGAAGAACACGTCGCCGTTCTCGTGGGAACCGCGCATCTTGGGGCTTTCGGGGTTCAGAGCCTTCTTGCGGAACTCCTCAACAGCCTCCATGTTGCACATTTCCTTCAGATCAGCGTAGTCCCACTTCTCGATCTTCTGGTACTCGTGAGAGGTACGGAAGCCATCGAAGAAGTTCAGGAAGGGAACCTTGCCCTCAATGGCGCACAGATGTGCGACAGGGGACAGATCCATAACTTCCTGCACGCTGCTCTCGACCAGCATTGCAAAGCCGGTCTGGCGGCAAGCCATAACGTCGCTGTGATCACCAAAGATGTTCAGGGACTGGGTAGCAACGGTACGTGCAGAAACATCGAACACGCAGGGCAGCTGCTCAGCAGCGATCTTGTACATGTTGGGGATCATCAGCAGCAGGCCCTGAGAAGCGGTGAAGGTGGTGGTAACAGCACCTGCACCCAGAGAGCCGTGCACAGCGCCTGCAGCGCCTGCCTCAGACTCCATCTCGACGACCTTGACCTGGTTGCCGAAGATGTTCTTCTGGCCGGCTGCAGACCACTGGTCCACAGAGTCAGCCATCGGAGAAGACGGGGTAATGGGGTAGATGGCAGCCACGTCCGTGTAGGCATACGCTACATGGGCGGCAGCGGTATTGCCATCCATAGTTTGCTTTGCTCTAGGCATTTTTCTTCCTCCATTATTCAGAATTTGGTACCTTTTGCGCGGGGCAATATGCCCGCTGGGACCGGAGAACCCCATAAAAGGCACTATTGCTTGTATACTATAATAGCAGATTCCGGCAATAAAGTAAACGCAAACCGCCCGACAAACGCACCAAAAATTAAGAAATTTTTTAGCGGTTTTGTACTTTCTTTAGTGCGCTAAAGCAAGCAGTGATGCAGATTTTCGGTTTTTGGGAGCGTGCTCTTCCAGAAATTGTGATTTTTTTCGCAAGAGGGAACTCCCTCAGTCAAAACCTGCCGGTTTTGACAGCTCCCTCGGGGAGGGATTCTCTGGCGAAACCGCAAGCTTTGCGGTTTGGATGGAAAGTTTTTGCCTGCCGTCAGCGTGCAAGGACGCTCCGCTGGGCCAGAGGCATGGAGGGGTGTTCCGACTCCCCCCTCCCTACCTCTGGACTCCACCCACCCCGCAACGGGCCAAGGGCTGCTCGCCCTTGACAATCCTAAAGAAGAAGTCGAAGCACAAAAAAGCTAGCGCTGCGCCAGTCGGCGCTATCGCTTTAACGCTTTTTTCGCTTCTCCATCCATAGCCCCTCAGTCGCTGCGCGACAGCTCCCCCAAGGGGGAGCGAGCGCCCGCCCCCAGCGCCGCGCTTTCGCAGAAAGCGGCGCTGCAAATGCCGTTTGCCGTTACGACCCCTCCCGTGAAAATAGCGTTTGGAGCGCTCCGCAGAGCGCGACAAACGCGAAATTATAAATATCCTTTCCGCTGAATATGCGCAAAGCGAACGCGGAGCGCATTTCAAATCGTCCCGCCCTCTTGTATTTATCATATCTTTATTGACAACAAACCGCACTTTGCCGTAAACTGAGAGCATAAAACCGGCGCAGCGCCGGAAAAGGGGCGTAAAACAAATGAACGATACCGTACACTTTGAAAAAACTCTCTCCAGCGAGACCCTGTTCGAGGGGCGGGTCATCACCCTGACCAAGGACACCGCACTGCTGGAAAACGGCAAGACCGCTACCCGCGAGGTGGTGCATCACCACGGCGGCGCCTGCATCCTGCCTTATTTTGCAGACGGTACCATCTGTATGGTGCGGCAGTTCCGTTATGCCATGCAGCAGCAGCTGTGGGAGCTGCCCGCCGGTAAGCTGGAAAAGGGCGAGGACCCCTTTGCAGCCGCCAAGCGGGAACTGGAGGAGGAGTGCGGTCTGACCGCCGACAACTACATCTCGCTGGGCGAATTCTACCCCACCGTGGGCTACGATACCGAGGTCATCTATACTTGGGTAGCCACCGGTCTGCACGAGACCAAGATGCACCTTGATGCGGACGAGTTTCTGACCCCAGACCGGGTGCCGCTGGAAAAGGCGTATCAGATGGTCATGAGCGGCGAGATCAGGGACGGCAAGACCATTGCGGGCATCCTGAAGCTGAAGGCTCTGCTGGCCGAGGGCAAGCTGTGATCTTATACGAGGACGCTGCCCTTGTGGTGCTGGACAAGCCCGCCGGGCTTTCCAGCGAGGAGGGCGTGCCCGCCGCGCTGCGCGCACACTGGAACGCGCCCGACGCCTTTGTGGGGGTGGTGCACCGGTTGGACACCGGTGTGTCCGGGTTGATGGTCTATGCCCGCACCCCGGCAGCTGCCGCCGCACTGAGCCGTCAGGTGACCCAAAGTCAGGACGCCTATGCCGTGCAGGATGGCCGCGCCGAGGGCAAAACCGCTGCGCCGCAGTTCGTCAAGCAGTACCGCGCGGTCATTGCCGGGGTGCCGGACGCGCAGCTGCCCGCCGCAGGGCTCTTGCGGGACTACCTGTTCAAGGACAGCCGCAAGGGCAGGGTGTTCCCGGTCAGCCGTCCCCGCAAAGGGGTGCGGGAAGCGGTGCTGGAATACCGCATCCTTGCCACGGCAGGGGAAAACAGCCTTGCCCAGATCACCCTGCACACCGGGCGCACCCATCAGATCCGGGTGCAGTTTGCCAGCCGCAGGCACCCGCTGTACGGCGACGGCAAATATGGCAGCCGCCAGAAGGGCAGCATCGCCCTGCAAAGCTGCGGCCTGCGCTTTGTGCACCCGGACACCGGCAAGCCCATGGCCTTTTCTCTGCCCCTGCCCGCCGCCGCACCGTGGAAGGAGTTTTTGGAATAAGGCTGTTGCTCATTTCGCCCTCTCAGGCGCTCCCGCGCCAGATTCCCCCTTTTGTCACCTACGGTGACATCTTCCCCCGGAGCGGGGGAAGTCTTTCCTCAAAGGGAGAGCCAAGGTCTGAGGCTCGTTGCTAAAGTTTTAGGAGCAATGAGAAAGTTTCTGGCAGTGCTCTTGCCTCTCCCTTTGGGAGAGGTGGCACGGCGTAAGCCGTGACGGAGAGGGCGAGCCCACTAAAGGAATCATCATTTCAATTAGGTGAGTGATATGGAACAGCAATACAAGACTGATGCCGAAATTTACGCCGTGCTGGAGCGGGAGATCATCGACCTGACCATCCGTCCCGGCTCTTCGCTGAGCGAGAACCCACTGTGCGCCCGGTTCGGTGCGCCGCGCTCCCTGATCCGGGTGGTGCTGCAAAAATTGCAGGAAAACGGGCTGGTGCGCATCGTGCCCTACAAGGGCACCACCGTCACCCGGCTGAACCGGCGCATCGTGGACGAACTGATCTACGAGCGCACCGCCGTGGAGGGGCGCATTTTGCGGGACTTTGCCCCCATCGCCACCCCGGCGCAGCGGGCGCAGATCCGTGCGCGGGTGGACGCCTACGAGGCCCTTGCCCGCGCCGAGAACCCGGACTTCAACAAGCTGTACGAGATGGACTGCCGCCTGCACGAAACATGGTTTGCCGCCATGGACAAGATGTACCTGTGGAGTACCTTACAGAACGCCCACGCCGATTACAGCCGGTTCCGTATGCTGGACACCATGACCACCGGCGGGCTGGACGAGGTGATCGCCGACCACCGCAACCTGCTGAACGCCATCGAGCGGTGCGACCTTGCCGCATTTGAGCCGCTGGTGGAGCGCCACCTGTACGGCGGCATCCGCCGCCTTGGCAGCAAGCTGACCGAGGAATACGCCGACTTTTTTGAGCCGGAAAACGTGAAATAAGCCAAATTGTTCCACGGGGAACAAAGAACCCTCTCAGTCACGCCCTGCGCCCTCTCCGTCTGCTCCCTTTGGTCGCAGCCACCTCTCCCAAAGGGAGAGGCAAGCCCGCTGCCGGAAACTTCCGCGTTATACCCAATACTTTAGCAACGAGGTTAACGGCTTGGCTCTCCCTTTGAGGAAAGACTTCCCCCGCTCCGGGGGAAGATGTCACCGCAGGTGACAAAAGGGGGAATCTGGCGCGGGAGCGCCTGAGAGGGCGAACCGGGGGTAAACTGCAAAGCAAAAGCCCGGAGTGTCCGCAGACGCTCCGGGCTTTTGATATTCAGAACACCCCGGTGATGAAAATTTCCAGCCCGATGCCGATGAGGATGACACCGCCCAGAATATTTGCCTTGCCGGAAAGCTGTGTGCCGAACTTTTTACCGATGCGCAAGCCTGCCATGCAGATGAAGAAGGTGACCACCGCAATGATGATGGCAGCGGTAAGTGCCATCATCCAGCCGTATTCCGAGATGGTGAAGCCCACCGAAAGGGCGTCAATGCTGGTAGCCACGCCCTGCATGAACAGTGCTCCGGCGCTGAGCTGCGCCGCCTCCTCGGCTTCCTCGCCCCGGATGCCGTCCAGCAGCATCTTGCCGCCGATGTAGCCCAGCAGTGCCAGCGCGATCCACGGGATCAGGGTCTCAAAGGACGCAAACAGCTCCACGATGGTATGCACGCACACCCAGCCGATCATAGGCATTGCGGCCTGAAAAAGGCCGAAGGTTCCCGCAATTTTGCACATGGTGCCCTTGTTCATTTTAGGGTCGTGCAGACCGTTTGCCATGGACACCGAAAACGCATCCATCGCCAGCCCCACGCCCAGCAAAACGCTGTTGAGAAAAAACACAAAACTCCATTCCATTCTGTCTGCCTCCTGTTTGTTGACCGTATTCCAAGCAAAAACAAAACCCGGCCCCGGGCGCGTTGTACGTCCGGAACCGGGTGATTTTTTGAGATCCACTCCATGTGCACGGGTGCAGCAAACACGCACCAAAACACATGAGTCTCGCAAATGAAAGCAAGCCAGACCGAAACAGTCATTATGTTGACTTGCTGCGCTCTGCAAAGCGCCTGCTACTCCCCCACGGGTATTGTGATTTCGTTTATTCTAGCACAGTTTCAAGGGAAAGTCCAGACAAACCTGACGGTGAAACGATTTTTAATGTGCTCCGCTGCGCTGTGCACATCAATAGCGGAAGAATTATTTATAATTTCGGGTTTCAGGAAAGTCTGCGGACTTTCCTGAAACCCATTTTCACAGGAGAGGTCGTAGAGGAAAACGGCAGTTGCAGCGCCGCTTTCTACGAAAGCGCGGCGCTGCGGAACACGATCTTCTCCCGTGAAAATGGGATAGCGGAACGCCCGCAGGCGTTCCGCTATCCCGAAAATATAAAATAAATTTTCCGCTGAAAATGCCCAAAGCGCACGCGGCGGGCATTCCAAATCGTCCCACGAAAGGAAATATTATTGCGCAGGCAGATTATTCCTTCTCTTCCGGGTCTGCCTCCGGGGCTTCAGTGGCGGCGGCTGCATCGGCAGCTTCCATCTCGGCCAGCTGCTCGGCGGTAGGCTCGGCCTCGGCCTCAGAAGCGTCGATCTTCTCGGTCTGTGCCTCGTCGTCGTGGTCGGTGCGTGCCAGCACCATCACCTTGTCGTTCTCGCCCAGACGCATCACCCGCACGCCGGAGCCGTAGCGGCTCTGCAGCGGGATCTCGTTGGCGTGCAGACGGATGATGATGCCCTCCTGACTGCTCAGCAGCACGTCATCCACGTCGTCCACGATCTTCACGGCGGCAACCTTGTCGCGGCTCACATCGTAGTTGCGGATGCCCTTGCCGCCGCGGGCGGTGATGCGATAGGTGTCGATATCGGAACGGCGTCCCTTGCCGTTCTCGGTCACGGTCAGCACCGTGCCGCCCTCGCGGCAGATGCACACGCCGACAACCTCATCGCCCTCCGCCAGACGGATGGCGCGCACGCCATGGCCGTTACGACCCATCGGGCGGGCATCCTCCTCGTTGAAACGGATGGCCTGACCGTTGCGGGTGGCAACGATGAGCATATCGTGGCCGGAGGTCAGGCGGGTCCATGCCAGCGCATCGCCCTCGTTCAGGGCAATGCCGATCAGCCCGCTCTTTCGGATGTTGGCGTACTGCTCCAGCGGGGTGCGCTTGATCAGACCCTGCTTGGTGACCATGGTCACATAGCCGCCCGACTGCTCAGCATCCTTGCTCTGGCAGATCATGTTGGTCACCTTTTCGCCCTCCGCCAGCTGCAGCAGGTTGACAATGTTCATGCCCTTGCTGGTGCGGCTGCCCTCGGCGATGGTGTAGCCCTTGATGCGGAACAGGCGGCCACGGTCGGTGACAAAGAGCACATAGTCGTGGGTAGAGCCTACGAACATCTCCTGCACGATATCCTCTTCCTTGCGGGTCATGCCGGAGATGCCGCGTCCGCCGCGCCGCTGTGCCTGATAGGTGGCCTTGAGCTGACGCTTGATATAACCGGCCTCGGTCAGGGTGTAGACGCACTGCTCCTCGGCGATCAGATCCTCGATATCCACCTCACCGGTCACGGACTGGATCTCAGTGCGGCGCTCGTCGCCGAAGCGCTTCTTCATCTCCAGCAGCTCGTCCTTGACGATGGCAAGCACCCGGGCGTCATCCGCCAGAATAGCTTCCCAGTCCTCGATCTTGGCCTGCAGACCGGCCAGCTCTTCCTCGATCTTCAAGATCTCCAGACCAGCCAGACGGCCCAGCTGCAGCTTGACGATGGCGTCTGCCTGCGGGTCGTCAAAGCCGAACTGCTCCATGATGGCAGCCTTAGCTTCTGCCATGCCGCCCTTGCAGGCGCGGATGGTGGCGATGAGTTCGTCCACGATATCGGTAGCCTTTTTCAGGCCTTCCAGAATGTGGGCGCGCTCCTTAGCCTTTTTCAGGTCGTACTGGGTGCGGCGGCGCACCACCTCATCCTGAAACTCCACATACTTCTGCAGCATCTGCTTCAGGGTGAGCACCTTGGGCACCTTATGGTCGATGGCCAGCATAATGACGCCCACAGTGTCCTGCAGCTGGGTGTACTGGTACAGCTGGTTCAGGATGACCTGTGCATTGGCGTCCTTGCGGATATCCACCACGATGCGCATACCCTTGCGGTTGGTCTCATCGTTCAGGCCGGTGATACCCTCGATGCGCTTTTCCTTGACAAGGTCTGCCATGTGCTCGATGAGGCGCGCCTTGTTGACCATATAGGGGATTTCCGTAATGATGATCTGGGTGCGGCCGTTCTTGGTCTCCTCAATGGTGGCGCGGCCGCGCAGGGTGATCTTGCCGCGGCCGGTGGCGTAGGCGGCGCGGATGCCGCTGCGTCCCATGATGATGCCGGCGGTGGGGAAGTCCGGGCCCTTGATATACTCCATCAGACCGGGCAGGTCGATATCCGGGTCGTCGATATAAGCGATGCAGCCGTCAATGACCTCGCTCAGGTTATGGGGCGGGATGTTGGTAGCCATACCGACCGCAATGCCCTGACTGCCGTTGACCAGCAGATTCGGGAAGCGGCAGGGCAGCACGCTGGGCTCCTTTTTGGTCTCGTCAAAGTTGGGGTCCCAGTCGATGGTGTCCTTCTCGATATCGGTCAGCATCTCCACCGCCATGCGGCTCATGCGGGCCTCGGTGTAACGGTAAGCAGCCGGGGGGTCGCCGTCCACAGAACCAAAGTTACCCTGACCATCCACCAGCGGATAGCGCAGCGAGAAGTCCTGTGCCAGACGTACCATGGCATCGTAGACCGATGCGTCGCCGTGGGGGTGGTAAGAGCCCAGCACCGCACCAACGGTATCGGCAGATTTGCGGTATGCATGGCTGGGGTCGTTGCCGCGCTCATGCATGGTGTACAGGATGCGGCGGTGGACGGGTTTCAAGCCGTCCCGCACATCGGGCAGGGCGCGGGACACGATGACCGACATGGAATAATCCAGGAAGGCCGTCTCGATCTCCTTTTTGACGTCGCGGATGATCTTTTTGGTTCCGCTGCCCGGTATCATCACATAATCTTCTTCCATTTGTTCCTCCGTGTCTTACACGTCCAGCTTTGCGTACTGGGCGTTGGTCTCGATAAAGCGGCGGCGGGGCTCCACCTGATCGCCCATCAGGATGGTAAAGGCTTCGTCAGCCTTTTCGGCATCCTCAATGGTGATCTGCACGATGACCCGGTTGTCCGGGTTCATGGTGGTCTCCCACAGCTGATCGGGGTTCATCTCACCAAGGCCCTTATAGCGGTTCACCTTTGCGCCGGGCATCTCCTGCGAGAGGATGGCCATTTCCGCGTCGTTATAGGCGTACTTGATGGTGTTGCCCTTCTGCACCTTGAACAGAGGCGGCTGTGCCACATACACATGACCCTGCTCGATCAGCGGGCGCATATAGCGGAAGAAGAAGGTCAGCATCAGGGTGCAGATGTGGGAGCCGTCCACGTCCGCATCGGCCATGATGAACACCTTGTCGTACCGCAGCTTGGAGATATCAAACTCGTCACCGATGCCGCAGCCCAGCGCCAGCACCACCGGCATCAGCTTGTCGTTGCCGTAAATTTTATCGGCGCGGGCCTTTTCCACGTTCAGCATCTTGCCCCACAGCGGCAGGATGGCCTGAATGGCAGAGTCGCGTCCCATCTTGGCAGAGCCGCCTGCAGAGTCACCCTCGACGATGAAGATTTCGGTACGGCTGGGGTCTTTCTCGCGGCAGTCGGCCAGCTTGCCGGGCATCCGGCTGGTCTCCAGTGCGCTCTTGCGGCGCACCAGTTCGCGGGCCTTTTTGGCGGCGGCGCGGGCGCGGGCGGCCTGTGTGGCTTTTTCAAAAATGGCCTTTGCCACGCCGGGGTTCTCCTCAAAGAACTCCATCAGCTTGGAGTAGACCATGTTGGAAACGAGGGTACGAATTTCGGTATTGCCCAGCTTTGCCTTGGTCTGGCCTTCAAATTCGGCCTCCTGCAGCTTGACCGAGATGACACAGATCAGACCCTCACGCACGTCTGCGCCGGACAGGTTCTCGTCCTTGTCCTTCAGCAGGCCATGGCTGCGGCCGTAGTCGTTGAACACGCGGGTCAGGCTGGCCTTGAAGCCCTCTTCGTGGGTGCCGCCGTCCGGGGTGTTGACGTTGTTGGCAAAGCTCAGAAGCAGCTCGTTGTAGCTGGAATTGTACTGCAAGGCGATCTCTGCCACGCCGCGGTCGGTCTGTCCCTTGAGGTAGATGACGTTGGGATGCAGCACTTCCAGCTTGCGCTTTTCGCCCAGATAGGTGACAAAACTCTTGATGCCGCCCTCGTAGCACATGACCTCGGAGCGGTAGCAGGGGTCGCCCTCCTGCCCATCCTCCAGCACGGGGGTGTACAGCTGGCGCTCATCGGTCAGGGTGATCTTGACACCGGCGTTCAGGAAGCTTTCCTCCCGCAGGCGCTTTTCCAGCGTGTCGAAGTCGTAGACGGTGGTATCCTTGAACATCTCCGGGTCGGGCTTGAAGGTGACCCGGGTGCCGGTGACGCCCTCGGCTACCGTGCCGATGCACTTCAGTGCGCCGTCCGGGTCGCCGCGCCGGAAGGTCTGCTCATACTCCTTGCCGTCGCGGCGCACGTTGACGGTGAGCCACTCGGAACAGGCGTTGACCACCGAAGCGCCCACGCCGTGCAAGCCGCCGGCCACCTTGTAGCCGGAATTTTCGCCGCCGAACTTGCCGCCGGCGTGCAGGATGGTGTACACCACGGTGACGGCGGGCAGACCGGTGTCGGCCTGAATGTCCACGGGGATGCCGCGGCCGTTATCGGTGACCTGAATGATATTGTCCTTCAGGATCTTGACCTCGATGTGGTCGCAGTAACCCGCCAGCGCCTCGTCAATGGCGTTGTCCACGATCTCGTACACCAGATGATGCAGACCGCGCTCACCGGTGGAGCCGATATACATACCCGGGCGCTTGCGCACCGCTTCCAGACCTTTCAGCACCTGGATCTCGCTGGCGTTATACTCGTGGTCGGTTACGGTATCGGCATTTGTACTGGTAATGATTTCTTCTGCCATATCCTTTCTCCCTTTTGTTCATTTTTGCGTTTGTTTTTTCAAATTATAGCAAAGCGGGAACCAGTACACCATGGTGTACTTTTTTCTCGCCGTTTTGTTGTGTTTTCACGCGCTGCCCGCAGAGGGCGTTCCGGCTGGCACGGTGCGGCTTTCCGGGCAGTTCCGGGGCTTTCCCATCCCTCTTTTTTCTGTGGATCTTCCGCCCGTTTTCCGCAAATTTCACTCCACCATCTTTTGCGCTCTGCGGCGCATGGCGGCGCTGGACAGCTCCGAAAGATACACCGCATCCACCAGCCCTCCGTCTGCCAGCACATAGCACTGGGGCAGCTCGTCCGAAAGGCTGACCACCGCCCCGTTCTTCTGGGCGTAGTTCAAAAACTCCCGCCCCCGGGGGGAGATGGTGGTGGTCTCCAGATCAAAGATACCGATGATGTCACGGTCGTTCAGAACATAGTCCCGCCCCAGATGAATATACATACTGTATTTTCTCCCGTGTCTTTTGTTTGTATAAAGCCCGTGAAAATGCAGCTTTTATGCAACTTTCTTTGCAGCATTTTTCCATGTCATCAGACCTTGCAAAGCACCCCGCCGTCCATGCGGTACACCTCGCCGTCGGTCTTTAAAAAGTCCGTGTCATCGCAGCTGGTCACAAAGGTCTGCTTTTCCTTCATGCAGGTGAGCAGATACTGCTTGCGCCCTTCGTCCAGCTCGCTCAGCACATCATCCAGCAGCAGTACCGGATGCTCCCCGGTGATCTGCGCGGCTGCGGCAGCTTCCGCCATTTTCAGGCTCAGCACCACGCTGCGCTGCTGTCCCTGACTGGCATACACCCTGGCAGGCTGGTCGTCCAACAATAACTCCAAGTCCTCCCGGTGGATGCCGCACAGGCTCTGCCCGGCGCGCAGCTCCTCCTCCTGCCGCTGACGCAGCAGCTCGGCAAGCCCGCCCGGCGCAAACTGGGCGGCATAGCGGATGCTCATCCGTTCTGCCCCATGGGAAAGCTCCGCGTAGTTGGCACAGGCGCGGGGAGCCAGCAGTTTCAGATACTCCCGCCGCCGCTGCTGCAAGGCTTCGCCCTGCGCGGCAAGTTCGGTGTTGAGCACCTCCAGCAGGGTGCGCTTTTCCGCGTAGGGGCGTTCCTGCCCGTTTGCGGAATGGCGCAGAAGCGCATTTTTTTGCTGCAATACCCGCACATAGCGGCGGTAACTGGCCAGATACCCGGGGTACAGCTGGCACAGTGCAGCGTCCAGAAACTTGCGCCGCCCTTCCGGAGCCCCCTTGACAAGACTCAGGTGGCCGGGGTCGAACACCACCGCCGGAAAGCTGCCCGCCAGTGCCGCCGCCCGCTTGGGTGCTGCGCCGTTTACCGCCGCATAGCGCCCGGGCTTTGCGGCCTCCGGGGTGCCCACAGTCATGCGGATGTGGGCAGGCTCGGCGGGCTCACAGCCTTCTGGCCTATCCCGCTGGGTGTCGGCTTCCAGCACCGCGAATGCTTCTCCCCGGCGCACAAGCTCGGCATCCTTGCCGCCCCGGAAGCTTTTGCCGCCGGTCAGCAGCCAGATAGCCTCTAAAAGGTTCGTCTTGCCCTGCCCGTTGTTGCCGCAGATGACGGTAAGCTCCCGCCCGGGCTCCAGCCGTGCCGCACAAATATTGCGATAGTTCTGTACTTCCAGCGAAAGCAGACGCATTTACTGACCCTGCCCGATCTCTACGCTCTGGCCGTCCAGCTCGATGACGTCTCCGGCGCGGCACTTTTTGCCCCGCATGGTGCACACCTCGCCGTTCACCTTCACAGCACCGCCCTGCACCAGCTCCTTGGCTTCGCCGCCGGTCTCGCACAGACCGGCAAATTTGAGCAGGGCATCCAGCTTGATAAACTCGGTATGAATGAGAATCTTCTGCATAAAACGCGCTCCTTAGTCGTTTTTAAAGCGTACCGGCAGTACCAGATACAAAAAGTCGTTGCCCTCTACCGGCAGCACCTTCACCGGGCTCAACGGGCCGCTGATCTCCATGCGCACCTGCTCGGTGCGGGCGTTGCGCAAAGCATCCAGCAGATAGCGGTTATTGAAGCCGATCTCTACCTCATCGCCCTCGCAGGCGGCGCTGAACTCGTCCACCACGCGGCCGAGGTTGGTCTGGCAGCGCACCACGACTTTACCCTCTGTAAAGGAGATGCGAAGAGGATTTTTTAAACGCTCTGTAATAATCAGAGAGGCGCGCTCGATGGTGGAGATAAAATCCTTGGTGTCGATGGTCACACGGGTGCGGCTTCCGGCGGGGATGACGTTGCGGTAATTCAGGAACTCGCCCTCGATCAGGCGGCTCATGATGGTGTAACCGGCGGTGGTGAACACCACATAGCGGCGGTTTGCACTGATGTGCACATCCTCTTCGTCATCGTTGGCCAGCAGGTGGGACACCTCGGTCATGGTCTTGCTGGGCACGATGATGCGGATATCCTTCACGGCAGTGATGGGGCGCTCCACGATGGCAAGACGGTAGCCGTCCAGCGCCACTATGGTCAGCTTGTCCAGCTCGATCTCGAACAGCTCGCCGGTGTGGGCGGGTTTTTTCTCGTCCTGACTGACGGCGTACAGGGTGCGGTCGATCATGTCCCGCAGCACGCCGGTCTTGATGGTCAGGGTCTGCTCCGCGCCGGTGTTGGGCAGATCCGGGAAATCGGTGGCCGGCATGGACTGGATCTCGAACTGTGCCACGCCGCTCTGGATGGTGGTCTTGCCGTTATCCGCCGCCACGATGCTGATCTGACCTGCCGGCATCCGGCTGATCATGCTGCTGAGCAGCTTTGCATTCAGCACGATCTCACCGGGTTCTTTGATGTTGGCTTCGATGGTGGTCACGATGCCCATTTCCAGATCGTAGCCGGTCAGGGTGAGCTGAAAACCCTCGGCCTTCAGCAGAATGCCCTCCAGCACCGGGATGGACGAGCGCATGGTGACAGCTTTGGAAACGCCGTCGATGGCTGCACTGAGCAGTGTTTTATCGCAGACGATGTTCAAAACAGTATCTCTCCTTTTTCACACTTCCGGCTTGATCTCTGCCCTTTGGGCTGCTGCCGGAAGGCAGTAATATATTGAACTTGTTGTAGTAACCGTAGTAGGGGGTGGGGAAGATGTTGAAAACCCGGAAATGTCTTGCCGGGAAGCGGGGCTTTGGCTTTCCACCGGGTTGTGGAAGACTCGTGAAGGAAATGTTGAAAGGTGGGGAACGGTGTTTCTTTCCACAGCCGATGTGAAGAACTGATGTTAAATGTTGAAAACTAAGTGGAAAGTGTGGAAAGCTTCGCCTTTTTGCCACAAGATATAGGCGTATTTTCCCCCTTTTGTTCCGTTTTCTCCCCATATTTTGGGGTCACACCCTGAAATGAGTATGACTTTTGTCCGTTTTTCCCCGGTTTAGGCCTTCACGTTCTTGATGATATCGCTCACGGTCTCCCGCAGGTGCTGGTCGTTCTTCATGTCCCGCTCCATGGTCTTGAGGGAGTAGACGATGGTGGAGTGGTCGCGGCCGGAAAATTCCCGCCCGATCTCCTCCATGCTCATGCCGGTGACCTCCCGCAGGATATAGATGGCAACGCGCCGGGCAGAAGCCACATTGGCGTTGCGCTTGGTGCCCCGGATGTCGGCAGGGGACACGTTGAAGGTGCGGGACACCTCGCCAATGATCTTTTCGATGGTCACCGGTACCGGCTGGGTCTCGTTGAGGATATCCTTGATGGCGTTCTGCGCCACGCTGATCACCGGCTGGATGCCCTCCAGCATATAATAGGCGTTCAGCTTTTTCACTGCGCCCTCCAGCTGGCGGATGTTGTTTTTCAGGTGGTTGGCAATGAACTCTGCCACATCCTCGGGCAGGTCCAGATGCAGCAGCTCTGCCTTGCGCTTCACGATGGCAACGCGGGTCTCAAAATCCGGCGGCTGCACGTCGGCGGTCAGACCCCACTCAAAGCGGGTGCGCAGACGCTCTTCCAGGCTCTTGATCTCCTTGGCGGGGCGGTCGGAGGCGATGACGATCTGCTTGTGGGCATCGTGCAGGGAGTTGAAGGTGTGGAAGAACTCTTCCTGCGTGGACTCCTTGCCCGCGATGAACTGGATATCGTCCACCAGCAGCAGGTCTGCCACGCGGTACTTCATGCGGAAGTCCTCGGTGCTGCCGGCGCGGATGGCGGCGATCAGCTCGTTGGTGAACTGCTCACAGGTGACATACATGATGACGAAATCGGGGTGGGTGCGCTTGATCTCGGTCTGAATGGCGGTCAGCAGATGGGTCTTGCCCAGACCGGAGCCGCCGTAGATGAACAGGGGGTTATAGGCCCCGGAGGGGTTTGCCGCCACAGCCTGCGCAGCAGCAAACGCAAACTGGTTGGACGGCCCCTTGATGAAGTTTTCAAACGTGAACTCGTAGTTGCCCTGCGGGGAGGCGGGGTTTGCCTCGTACTGCTGGGCCAGCACTACTTCGTGGGGCGGGGTGCTGGGCACCACAAGGGTGATGTCCACATCAAAGCCCAGCACGGACTTGAAGGCCTCTTTGAGCAGGCCAAGGTACCGGTCGGTGACGATCTTGCAGATAAAATCGTTGCGCACCGACAGGGTGATATGGCTGGAGTCCTCAAAGCTGATGGGCTCCAACCCGTCGATATAGAGATTGTACGTTGGCTCGGCCATCTGCGCCTTGCAGTACATCTGGGCCGCTTCTAAAACGTCCTTGAAAGAATCCATAAAACATCCACTCCATTGAATCGGTCGAAGTTTTCAACAATGCTGCTGATACCACGTTAGTATACCACAAAAATCTCCCTGCGTCTATATTACTATAATGTAATTTATAATACATAAGATAAGCCCCCGCAGCGCCCTTGTGGAAAAACGCCAAAAAGACCACAATATCTGGTAGAAAAAAGTTTTCCACAGCAAAATGGTGAAAAAGTTGAAAAGCTTTTAACAGAAAAATCAGAAAAAAGTTTGCAGAAAACTGCAAAAAATGCTTGACAGAACGTCATACTATGCGATATACTGTTGAATTGCAAGCCTGTCCCCAATCTGGGACCGATCAAGACCCCATACCGGGGATAAGTTTTTACGGAGGATACAACCATGAAGAGAACTTTTCAGCCCAAGAAGCGTCAGCGCAAGGAAGTTCATGGCTTTCTGACCCGCATGAGCACCAAGAACGGCCGTAAGGTCATCAATGCTCGCCGTGCAAAGGGCCGCAAGAGCCTGACTGTCTGATCTCTGCCTTGCAGGTGAGATCCGGCGCAGAAATGAATATGCGCACAAAAGACCGCTGATATCCCATTGGCGGTCTTATTTTTTTACCCGTCAAAAGTTTTTTCGTAAAAATGCCCGGATGGGCTTTTAAACTGCAAAAATTTTTGATATACTGGCTAAAGAGTGCACCTATGTGCACCCGGACGAAAGGAGGTGCCGATGTTATGCGTTATCGTCCGATCCGCCGCAACAGCGAGTTTGGCCGTGTGTACGCCCGCGGCAAGTCCTATGTGAACCCGGCACTGGTATTGTATGTGCTCAAGACCCGGGGCCGCAACACCCGGGTGGGCCTGACCGCCACCAAAAAGATCGGCCACGCCGTGCAGCGCAACCGCGCCCGCCGCGTGATGAAGGCCGCTATTGACGAGCATCTGGATTACAATATCGGCGGCTACGATCTGATCTTCGTGGCCCGGGGCATGACCCCCAAACTGAAAAGCTGGCAGCTGAGCAGCGTTGTGGCAAAGCTGTTTGCCCAGGCCGGTCTGCCGGATAAGGCAAAGCGCCCGGACGCAAAGCCGCCTGCCACCGTGCCCCCTGCCCGCAAACAAAAGCCGGAGTCCCGCGCGTGAACCGGCTGCAAAGGCTCTGCCGCAGGGCATTGTGCGTGCCCATCCGCATCTACCAGTACACCCTCAGCCCATGGATCGGCCGCAGCTGCCGGTTTTCGCCTAGCTGCAGCAACTACACCATGCAGGCCATCCTGACCCACGGCTGTATCAAGGGCATCCTGCTGGGCGCATGGCGCATTGCCCGGTGTAATCCCTTGGGCAAGTGGGGCTACGACCCCGTGCCGCCGCCCGGCCGCTGGCAAAGCTCCGCCCGCAATTTACAGCCCGCAAAGCTGTTTGAAAAGCGGCACAGGGGATAAAACATTCTCGTTGTACTTCAAACTTCAGCAACGAGCTTTGAAACTTGGCTCCCCCTTTGGGGGAGCTGGCGCGGGAGCGCCTGAGAGGGCGAGCCTGCTAACCACGGAGTTGTCGGACTATCTTTTAATTTCGCTTCTTGTGACGCGCTGCACTGTGGGCGGCGTGTCCTACGATAAAAAAATAATGCGTCCCGGGCCACAGCCGGGGCAGAATGGACAAAGGTATGAACTTCTTTTACATCCTGAGCGGTCCTCTCGGCTATGTCATGGAGTGGATCTACAAGCTGCTGCCGAACTACGGCTGGGACATTATCCTCTTCACCCTGCTCATCAACATCGTCAAGATCCCCCTGCAGACCAGCCAGCAGAAGAGCATGGCGAAAATGTCTGCTTTCCAGCCCATGATCGCGGAGATCCAGACCAAGTACAAGGATAAGCCCGAAAAGCAGCAGGAAGAGCTGATGAAGCTGCAGCAGGACTTTGGCTATAAGCCCACGGCCGGCTGCGTGCCCATGCTGCTGAATTTCCTTGTCATGTTCGGTGTTATCGGCGTGGTGTATAACCCGCTGGAGCGTATTTTCCACATCAGCGCCGCTGCACTGGCCAGCGCAGGCGAGGCTATGACCGCCGCCGGTATCTCCTTTACCGCCATCACCCGCGATACCAACATCATCGCCGAGGTGGTTGCCGGCAACAGCGGCGTGCTGGGCTGCTTTACCGCACAGCAGATCGCTACCATCACCGAGTTCAGCCAGCACATGAACTTCTTTGGCATCGACCTGACCCGCATCCCGCAGATCGGTCTGTCTCTGGATATCGTGCTGCCGCTGCTGTCGGTCATCACTATGTTCCTGTCCACCCACATCAGCATGAAGGCTTCCGGCCAGCAGATGCAGGGCAGCATGAAGCTGACCATGTACATGATGCCGCTGATGTACCTGTTCTTCTGCTTTACCTACCCGCTGGCATTCTCTCTGTACTACGTCATTTCCAACATCGTCATGACCGCACAGACTCAGGTCATGCGCAAGTTCTACGACCCCGAGAAGATGCGTAAGGAAGTGGAAGCGGAGATCGCCGCCAAGCGCAAGCAGGAAAAGCGCGGTGTGAAGAACACCACCATTCAGGTCACCGACCCCAAGACCGGCAAGACCATGGAGAAGAACCTTTCCGCCAGCGAGATGAACAAGCGCCGGCTGGAGTATGCCCGTCAGCTGGACGCCGAGCGCTACAAGGACGAGCGCACCGTGCCGCTGAGCGAGCTTGACAAGCAGGATAAACAGTAACAAGGGAGGTAAACGGTTATGATCCGTACACAGGAATCCACCGGCAAGACGGTGGACGAAGCCTTTGCCAAGGCCTGCGCCCTGCTGGGTGTTCAGGCTGAGGATGAGAATGTCAGCCGTGAAGTGCTGGAATATCCCCAGAAGACTGGTTTTCTGGGCTTAAAGACCACCCCCGCCAAGGTGCGTGTGAGCGTGGAAGAGCCGGATGCCCCCGCCGCTGCACCCGCAAAGCCGGTGGAGGTTGTGGCAGAGCAGCCTGTTGAGACTGCTGCCCCCGTGCAGGAGACTGCCCCTGTGGCAGAGGAAGTTCCCGCTGCTGCGGAAGAGCCTGCCGCTCCCGCCGCAGAGCAGACCCCCGCTGCCCAGCAGCCCGCCGAAGCTGCCGAGGAGGCAGAAGAGGTGGAAGTGCCCATCGTCATCGAGGAGAACGCCAAGGTGAAGGCCGCCGTGGACTATCTGCGGGAAGTCATCACCCTGATGGGCGTGGAGAACGTGACCTTCAGCGCCGTGCAGAAGGGCGAAGCCACCATCATCCGTCTGGACGGTGAAAAGCTGGGTGCCCTCATCGGCCGCCGCGGCGAGACCATGGAGAGTCTGTCCTATCTGGCAAGCCTTGTGGCAAACCGTCTGGAGGGCGATTACATCAAGCTGGGTCTGGACGTTGCAGGTTACCGCGACAAGCGCGAGAGCGACCTGACCGCACTGGCACAGCGCATCGGCGCCAAGGTGCGCAAGACCGGCCGCAGCTTTGCCATGGAGCCCATGAACCCCTACGAGCGCCGCATCATCCACTCTGCCATCAGTAAGATGGAGGGTGTGCGCAGCGAGAGCAAGGGCGAAGGCCGTGACCGCCGCGTGGTCATCTACTCCACCGCACCGGATGCTCAGACTGAGAATACCTACGGCGAGCGCCGTGGCCGTGGCGGCAACCGGAATGGCCGTCGTCCCGGCGGCAACCGCAACGGCGGTTATCGCGGTGAGCGCCGCAGCAATGGCGGCTACCGTGGCAGCCGCAGCGGTGCACCCCGCGGCCCCCGTCCCTCCGGTGTGCCGGAGCGCACCTACGCCCCCCGCGACGCCGAGAGCGCAGCACCCGTAGCACCCAAGCGCACCGAGCGGGTGGATGATTTTGCCGATTTCAGCTTTGGCAAGATCGAGCTGTAATCGGCAGACTTCAATAAAATCATGCAGCGCCCCGCATTTCCACCGGAAGTGCGGGGCGCTTTTTTATGGGATGAACCCTCTCAGGCGCTTCCGCGCCAGCTCCCCCAAGGGGGGAGCCAAGCCGTAAAGTTCGTTGCTGAAGCATCAAGTGTAATGAGAAAGCTTCCGGCAGTGCTCTTGGCTCTCCCTTTGAGGAAAGACTTCCCCCGCTCCGGGGGAAGATGTCGCGCAGCGAC
>OGKA01000957.1_pt1 | contig 27615 bp, 20 predicted proteins | sample 1572211 | NCBI WGS metagenome assembly OGKA01 (sample SAMEA2582125, study PRJEB24529) | metagenome | biome: Human gut stool | place: China | collected 2011 | reverse complement strand
GCACATGCACCGACAGCTGCAAGTGCGGAAGAACCAACAAACTGGCCGACAATAACAGAGTCGGCCATATTGTATATTTGTTGAAAGAAACTTCCAATAATCATTGGCATTGCAAAAACCGTCAACGCTTTGAAGGGCGTATCGGTTATCAAATACTCATCTTTCGACATTATCATATTCCTCCATGGTATCTTTGGTATCTTGTATCGTGATATCCCATTCACTTACCTTCTCAAATTCCGATTTGTCAATTTCGTTAAATATGAATTTTATCTTTCTCCAGTGGATACAGATATGTAATCGGATTCTGTGCCGACTGATTCAACTTCAATCCGGCTATCGACTTTCCAATGTAGAACGATTCATTCTCATCCAACGGAAATCCCTGCTCATATCTTTCATCCAAAAAAAAAATAATCTATTTTCAGTTTTTGGTGTAAGAACAATATCCTGTCTTGGAAGTTTTACTACCCTATAAAATTACACTACTCTCAAACCATACGGTGGTTCATCACATACAGGGTCAGTTTTACTACCCTATAAAATTACACTACTCTCAAACCACAAATTTAGCCGTCAGAGCGTTTGCCCTGTTTTACTACCCTATAAAATTACACTACTCTCAAACCTCAAATTTAAGATAATGACACTACTCATCAGTGCATTTTATTTTAGGCAGTAATTATATTATAGCATACAAATATAAAAAGTCAACAAAATTCAGATAACGCACATATCCTTGTCTATTATCAAAGTTTTTGAATATTCAAGGTGCATGTGTTCATTATTTTCAATACAGATCACTTTAAATTTTCTTAGCAGCATGTCTTTGTATAAAAGCTCAGTTTGCCGGTCCGTCAGATAACTTCGAAGATTAACAAAGAAAAATACACGCTCTCCTTTAAATTTGTTTACAGAAGTCATATATTCTATGATCTTTTCTGAAAGTTCCATTTTTTTATCATAAAAACGTACACCAAAAGCTTTAAGTATACCGCTTATGTCCTGTGGAACATCAATTTCTATTTCATTATCAGCTGACTCAGTTATCATGTAAATATACAAAGCTATATCAGCCATAAGCTTTTGAGTATGCTGATAGAAACGTTCGTTTACCGATACATTTTTTATCTCAGCATACAGCTTATTTACAAGATCACGCTGATTTATTTCAAAAGGTATTATCTGAGTTATAAGCTCTGCACGCTTTCTTAATTCAAGCGGCTCATTGTTTTCTGACAAAATCAGTCTGCCACTTTCGCCTGAACACTGATCATATATATCGGATATTACATCACTGAATATCTGCTGATTTTCAATTACTAAATTCAAAACTGTGCTTTCTTCTAGCTCACAGTATAAATTGAAAGCTGGATATGCAATAGTCATAAAATCACCAATCTTTCATCACTGTCAACTATATCGCTTTTGAAGCTGCCTGTTATAAACTCCATTTTCTCAAATTGCTTTTCAGTAACATTTAGCACCTGCACAAGTCCGTCAGGCGGTTTATTGCTTTTGATATTGCTCATGACAGTGTTAGCCGCTGTCTGATTAATCACCATTTTACAATAAACAGACTCCTGCATCATGATAAAGCCATTTTTAATGAGAAATTTTCTGAAACGTGCATAGTTTCTTCTGTTCTCAGTGGTAATAACAGGCAGGTCAAAGAATATAAACATTCTCATAAATCTATAGCTCATCATTCACCTCTCTAACTATTTTAATGAATAAAAACTGATTTTCGAAACGTCATTATCGTTGAGTGCGTCAAAAACACTTCTGCAATAAAAACGCATTGCATTTGACAAATACTGCTCGCTTTCATTTATCATCACGGTTGTACTGAGCAAAGACACTATAGTATGTTTTTCCTCTTTACCAAATACAGTAGGTGTATTTTTATATACCCATCGGTCTATAATTATACGGAAAGGTTCCATGAGGTCACATGAAAGATTGAACTGATTGAACATATTACTGTGAAACAGCCCTAACTGAGTTATATAACCATGAGCTGTCACCTCTCTGTTTATACAAGAAAGTATTAAACTATATCCATAATTCAGAGCGGCATTAATTATGCAATCACGGCTACGTGTAAAATCTTTACCAAATAAAGTATTAAAGTATACCTTTGCTGCGTGACCCTCTCTGTTGGTGACATCACCAACTTCAAGTTCTTCAATATATCCATGCAACATCTCAGCTTCGTTTGATTTTCCAAGTTCTTCGAGAAACTCGGCTTGCTTGCGTATTTTTTCAGCAACTATCTCAGTCCACGCACAAGCTTTGATATCATCGCTCCACTGTATCTGCCGTTTGATCTTTGCAGACGTATCATGACTGCCATAATAAGAAACAAGTTCACATGAGGGATTTCTTTTTTCATCACAAAATATAACCTTTATCTTTTTTTCGGACATAGCCACAATAAGACAGCCTGTAATTGATACTGCACTATTCTCGATAATGAGAACGGAAATCTCATCAAGATTTATTCTCTTGACATCATCTTCCGTTCTCACCACAAGATAGCCAGTCCTCATATCAAGCTTTGATCTTTTGGAAATGACAACTGTTCTCCAACTCATAAGTCAAGCAAATTCGGTGACTTACGCTCGATAAGTCCCGTCGGTGACTGGTCGACTAAAAAAATATTTGAATAATCTTTAACTTTATACAAACAAGTATTCAATGTTTTCACTCCAGAATTTTTTCGGCCTCCAACTTCCTCCAAATTTACGCCCGTTTTTCGACCAGTTTTAAACAATCTAACCATTTCAGATAAAATTAAAACTTGGTTTTCTACTGATTTCTTAATAAAATTATCCCTATTATCTGACAATTTTATACCTAAATTTTCATACATAATATTAAATGGTTTTATATTACATTTTGACACTAATACGTCATACAACTCAATATTGTCCTCGCTTGAAATACCTGAAAATGCATTAATCATACATACTTTATCTTGTTTTCTTTTTTCTATAAACTTCGTTATTTTTTTGACATAGGCCATATGTTGTGAAGAAAGAATCAATGATTCATTTGAAACAAATTTGATACTGCTATTTTGCTTGGCAGCAATCATTACACGGTATCCATCTAGTTCTAAAACCGAATTTATTTTTACAACATTATAGCGATTATTTAAAGGAAAAGCAACATCATTAGGTACAATTTTCACGTTTAACTCCTTGGATAATTTATCAGCTGCATATTCTTTTGCCTCTGATATATTCTTAAGAAATTTATTAGCCGAAAGCAACTCAACAGCCAATAAAATTACACCAAAATCTTTAATGGAAACTAATGAAAAAAATGAAATTGTAGCATTATCATACCCACCATATTTCTCTATAGAAAGATTATGTTTTATGCTTACCATACCCTTACCCTTTCTCAGCGGATTCTGATCAAAAAAGCCTCCATTTTGACCACTCTTTCGCATATAAGCATATCTCACATATCGTATGCTATTCTTTGACATCATTTTTCTAACGATAGCAAAAGATGTCTCAGGATCCCAAGCAACTTCTCCTCCACGCTCTACTTTGCGTGTCATAACGCCTGTTTTCTTGCCGTCTGAGTTTTTCTGAAATATCTTAATGGAATATTTCTCATTATTCTTTACAAAATTCAGCGGATCTTTAGTAAACCTCGTGTTGTAAACATTACCCAAGACTATATTAAGATAAGCGTCCTTTGCATGGTGAAGATCATTTACTTCACGACATTTGAGCATACCCATTTCCTGCCTGAAATCAGATACAAGACCTGCTTTTACATAAACTATTTCTGTATTTGGAAACTGCTCTTTAAGTAATGTAGCAACCGCTTTTGTAGATTGTCTTGTTTCCACAAGCTGACGTGCAATAAAACCTGAAAGCTCATCATCTGTAAAAGGCGTACTTCTTGTTAGTCTTTGATACTTTTTCTCACTGATAAGTCCTTTTTTATAAAGAGAATGCCACAACCCTGCCATACTATGCCTAATATCATCACTAATAGGATAACTGTCACTTTTCTTGCCGTTTTCATTGCTGCTGACAAGAACTTTGTTATCAAGACTGTCATCTTTTATTTTCGCCTGCGGCCATATGTGGTCTATATTCCATTTATGTTCATTTTCCACTTCTTCAAATGGGATAGGTTTTTCAGTATACATACATCTGCCAAGCTGCATAAAGTAAAGAAAATACTTGTCACTTCTAAGTTTTGCGTCATCAATGGTATCAAGATGTTCCCATATGCCTGACTTTTTCAGATCATTTATATCTTTATTGTCAAGGCCATGCCAATGTTCAAGGATTTGATCCTTACGAGAATTTGTTCTTTTTCCTTTCGGTGTTTCACCTGTACCTCTTGCCATTTCTATAAAGATCTTGTCAGGATCTCTGCCTTGTATCTTTTTAAGTTCCTTTACAATATCAAACGTCCTTGTTACTGCACGGCGTACTGCAGTAGGGACATACATATCTTTCAAACGTTCACTCATGCTCTTATGATTTTCAGGTAGTGCATAATACTGCCTGTTCATATGCTCAATATTTTCTGAATATCGATATTTTGAACTTAACAACTGCATTATGTTCTCGTTGGTTTCCCACAGCATCATTATGATATTCTTATCGCTCTCTGCTTCACCTGTCTTTGTATCAACTGGCAGCACATCTTCCAAGAAACAGCGTGACAGTCTGCCATAATCCTTATATTTAAGCTTTGTGATATACTTTACATCTTCGTCTGCAAGCATCGGAAACTGTGTTTTAAGCCATTTTTTCAAACGTATATTATCTGTTGTGACTGTGATATGTTCAATAATTTCCTCGACCTGTTGCTCTGTAAGTATACCATTAGACAACATTTTCTTAAAGTCATGATAGGATCTCAAAACAGATTTTGCTATATCGTCAATACCTGTCACCTCATCACTATCCGTTGCATAGCCATGAGAAATAAGGCAGTCGCGTATCTTCTTTTTGCTGACTCTTGACTTGTTCCTTTCAAACAATTCTGTGTATATCTCTTGTTTTGCCTGGACGGATATAGGCTCTCCATTAAGTTTTATATTGTTTATCTCATTAAGAACGCTGAACTTGCTATAAAGCAATGAATATTTAGGCAGAACGTCCTGACCTACAACGTATGTACATTTACAAGTCATACGACGAATAAACGCTTTTTCACTATCATCTTCGTTTACCATGTCAGTAAAATTCCATGGAGTGATCTTACCGTCGAGCTTTCTAACAAGCCACGCATTTGGACTTTTCTTACTATCGACTAGTGGACCAACATAATAAGGCACACGGAATTTCATTATGCTCAGTATTTTATCCGCTACCGTACCATACTCATCTCTTTCATTAAGAAATGGAAGATAACCACAAGCATTTTCCAGTATCTTTTTAAGCTCTACAATCCCCAAAAAAATTTTTTCGTCAACCACTTGACAAACCTCCCTTTATGTGTTAATATAGTGTCATAGGATTGCTACCCTATAAAATTACACTACAAGTTCAAATAAAAATTCTTTCAAATCGTTGGTTTCATACCTTCATCACGAGTGTCGTGTTCAGGTCCTTGTCTTTGACAGGGATTTTTTTTTATTGTTGTTGATCTTTTTGCTCCAAAGCTGATCTTACCCATTTGTAATACTCCTCTCTTATATCTTCAGGTTCATATATCTTCATACTCCTAGGAAATTGTAACATCCACCCCCGTAGAGTCGGACTGATTTGCACAAGCACCGTGGTTTTACAGATATCCCCATTACGACGAATTATTATGTCATGCCCAAATTTATCATAGATCACTTCTATAAGATTAGGTGAAAACTGAAGGGTCACCTTTCGTATACTGCCTCCATACATCTTGAAAGACTGTAAACGATATGTGCTAACATTTTTCAGTACCTCAACAGCATTTTGACTTATTGGTTCAGAAACTATCTCAGGATCTTCTATTCTGTCAAGTCTGAATGCTTTTACCTTATTGACATATTCAGGGTCGGCACGATAACATAAAAGATAGTAGTTACCGTCCTCAAATATCAATCCCAATGGTTCTTCTTGATATATAACTCCGTCATGTGCAAAGACCTTTTCGTCATATTCATTAAGGTGAAAATATTGAAAGCGTATTCTCATCTGCTTTTCAATAGCATTTTCAACTATCTCTATATTCTGAAAAATGCTGTCATTCTTATGTTTTACAGTCATAAACTGCACGGTATGACGCTTGAGCAGTTCCACTCTATATTTACAACTCAAGTATGCCAACTTATCGAGAAGTATTTCCGTCTTATCGGCAGGAATAAAAGCAGCACTCTGAACTGCATCCATAATTATCTTAATTTCCGAAACACTGAAACGGCGTTCATTCACATAATATGTGTTGTCATGAAATGAACGTCCTTTCAGTATCTCATAACCGTTAGAACGTAGAGTTTCTATATCACGGTATATAGACTTTCTTTCACTTGAGATATTGCACTTAGCAAGCTCATCTATCAGTTGTTGTGTCGTCATCTGATGCTCAGAGTCAGTCATCATATTCAATATTTCCCATATTTTTAAAAGTTTAAGTTTATTTGGTGCATTTGACTCCATTGCTAAGTTCCTTTCATCATGAAATGTTCATAAAATAAGTATAACATATTTAAAAATTCCAAGTCAATATTTACAAGTACCAATTTTGAATCTTAAAAGAAAATTTAAAAAAATATTTTATTTTGTTAATCATCGTCGATTTATAATATAATGCCATAACAGCACCATTCACTAAAGCCTTTCAAGAATGAACGGTGCTGTTCTTTGGTACCCGCAAAACCTCCGCATCTACCCCACCGATGTCTAAAGAAGTATAATAAACTTTGGTTTTGTCAATATTACTTGACACATTTTATTCGAACAAGAATTATGCAACGAGAAAGATATGATCATAGTAGAGCTTTCTTCGGGCTGCCGGAGGCAGCCCACCGTTGGCGGTGCAGATTCTTCTGTTGGCCCAGTAACTCATATAATATCTCCAGATCATAGTCTTCAACTCTTTCATAGTGTAGTTCTCCGGCTTGTCTTCACGGTTGTAGAACAGCTCTTCTTTCATTCTTGCCCACATACTTTCACAGCGTGCATTGTGCATTATCATGACATCTTCCGTTGGTGCTGTTCATGCTTTGAATGATCCCATATTTCTTTACAGCAGCATCCCGGCATCTTTTCTCTGTGCAATGCAAGGGTCGAAAATAAGTTTAATGCATTTAAGGAATACGCCAAGAAGTACAACCTTCATTGGGGCTTTGTGCGTGACATAGATGAGGAATTGTACATAAATAATACAATCTACACTGAAGATATGTCAGGAGATAATTGGATTTCACTGGATGATGTGCTGAAATAAATTCTCAGCCTTGAATAATTAAATTAAAAATGAGCTACTGCAAATAATGCAATAGCTCATTTTCGTATATTCCAAATCAACCTAATTGTTCTACAAATCTTGCAAATGCTTCTTTTCCTTGTTTATCTCTCTTAAATACTCCGGCATCTTCAAGTACCTGCTCAAAAACTCTGCCGACTTCATAACGAATAATCTCTATTGCATTATCAGCGTTAAAATCAGAATATTTTTTTAGAATTTCACTTGCCCAAATTGCATGAGATGCAATTTTATCATCTGTAGCAATCTCTTTGCTGGACAGCATTGCATCTTTTAAAAGTGTCAGTTCATCTGCTAAACGCGCCGGAAGAACAGCAAGTCCCATCACTTCAATCAATCCGATGTTTTCTTTTTTGATATGATGTAATGTAGGATTCGGATGGAACACACCTAACGGTCTTTCTTTCGTTGTAACATTGTTTCTCAATACCAAGTCGCATTCAAATCCAGAAGAAGTTGCTCTTGCAATTGGAGTAATTGTATTATGCAGAATTCCGTCTGTTTCTGCAAAAATTCCAACTACTTCATCCGTATATGTTCTCCATTTTGATAAAATATCAGCACATGCAGCTGCCAAAGCCGTCCTATTTTTTGAAGAAAGACGTATCACAGACATCGGCCATTTTACAATGCCGGCACTAACATTCATATAATTTTTCAAAAGAAATGTTCTTTCAATCGGTGCTTTTGCCATTGCAAAATTATAATTGCCGCCTTGAAAGTGTTCATGCGTTAGAATTGAACCGCCTACAATAGGAAGGTCTGCATTTGAACCGATAAAATAGTGTGGAAATTGCTCAACAAAATCAAACAGTTTATTGAATACCTGTCCATTGATTGTCATAGGAATATGCTGTTTATTAAAGACGATGCAGTGTTCATTATAATATCCATAAGGAGAATACTGCATGAACCAATCTTGGCTGTTGATATTCAACTTTACCGGACGAAGATTTTGTCTTGCAGGGTGTGTCTGGTGACCTGCGAATCCCATATTCTCAACACAAAGCTGACATTGAGGATAGGCTGATTTTTTTTGCAATTTAGCAGCAGCAATATCACGAGGATCTTTCTCTGGCTTAGAACGGTTTATAGTAATGTCAAGTGTTCCATACTCTGATTCATATGTCCACTTTAAATCTTTCGCAATTCTTTCAGCACGAACATAGTTCAGGCTTTTACTAAAAGCATAGTACCATTCTGTAGCTGCTGATGGCGAAGCAGAATATTTTCTTTGAAATGTGGCATTAACTTCTCTCGGCATAGGTGTGAAAACACCCATAACTCTTGTATCGAATAGATCACGTTGTACAGAAGTGTCTTCAATGATTCCTGCTTTTACTGCATAGTCGATCAGGGGCTCAAGAAGTTCTTCAATATTTCCCGTGAGTGGTTCTTTATCATTCCAGTCAGTCAGTTTTAGTATATCCATGAGCTGATTTCTAACAACGAAAATATCGTCATTTGTAATCAAATCAGCTTCTATTGCATGACGGATTAATCCGTTTATTGCCCTGTATATCATGATAACACCCCTTTTCAAAAACCATCTGGATGATTCTTATGCCAATTCCATGCGTCAGATATAATTTCTTCAAGGCTATCATGTACAGGATTCCAGCCAAGAATTTTTCTTGCCTTTTCACTGGAAGCCACCAGTCGTGCAGGATCTCCGGCACGCTTTGGCGTTTCAATTGCCGGAATCGGGTGCCCTGTCACTTTTCTTGCTTTATCAATTACTTCTTTTACGGAATAGCCGACACCATTTCCAAGATTAAAAATATTGCTTTCGTTTCCGTTTTTTAAGTACTTTACAGCGAGAATATGTGCCTGATCCAAATCGGTAACATGGATGTAGTCTCTGATACAAGTTCCATCAGGAGTATCATAATCTGTTCCATAAATGGAGATACTTTCTCTCTTTCCATTTGGTACTTGAAGAATTAAAGGAATCAAATGACTTTCCGGATCATGAGCCTCGCCGATTTTACCTGATTTGTCTGCTCCGCAAGCATTGAAATAGCGGAGAGAAACGTATCTTAGACCATGAGCTTTTGAAGTCCAATAGAACATCTTCTCCATAGCAAGTTTGGTTTCACCATATGGATTGGTTGGCTGTGTTATGTCTGTTTCAAGAATCGGAATATTTTCCGGTTCACCATAGGTGGCAGCGGTTGAGGAAAATACAATTTTATCAATATGGTGTTCAACCATGGAATCCAAAAGAATTTTTGTTCCGCAGAGATTATTATCGTAATACTTGAGTGGATCGACAACGCTTTCTCCAACAAGAGAATATGCTGCAAAGTGAATCACTGCATCTATCTGTTCGTTTTCAAAAATATTATCAAGAAACGCCTTGTCATGCAAATCACCCAGATAAAATTTCGCATCTTTCGGAACAGCTTCGATGTGTCCGGTTGCAAGATTGTCCGCAATAATAACGCTTTCTCCGGTGCGAATCAACTCTAAAGATGTGTGAGAACCGATATATCCTGCACCACCTAAAACAAGTATACTCATTATTTTTCTCTCCTATTATTTGATTTCAATACCGCCAAACGGTCTGATTGTCATAATATAGCACGAATTTTGTCCAAATATTCTGTCCATTTCCGATCTATATGCATTGACAAGATCATTTGGTACAAATGCCTGAACAGTCCCTGCGAAACCACCTCCGTGAACTCTTACAGCACCATTGCCTTTTAATATTCGTTTCCCCGCCATAATTGCAAGTGGAATACCTTGTTCCATTGGCTTTCTGCATGAGTATAAATTTTGCAGATAGTTCATGGAGGAATCTCCCGATTCGTTTACAAGCGTGAGAAAATCCTCAAATCTGTTGTTTTTGAGAGCTTCCGTTTCTGCCTTTGCACGATAATTGTCGCCAAAAAAGTGAATTGCACGCAAGACAGCTCTGTCAGAAATCTTCTTTTTAATATCAGGAATATTATCCCAAAATTGATTTTCATCAACTTCACGAAGAACCTTTTTGCCGAAATATTCTGCAACTTCGTCCATTTCTGTACGAACAGCTACATAATCATCTGTCAAATCAGAATGATCTCCTTTGGTGTCTGTGATGATAAATGCATAACCGGTTTTTGAAAGGTCAAAATCAATTTTTTGGATACTTGGATTTTGAATGTTTTGAAAATCAAGAAAAACAAATCCACCAACGGAGCAAACCAACTGATCCATCAATCCGCTTTTCTTGCCAAAATAAAAGTTTTCTGCATATTGTCCGATTTTTGCGATTTCTACTGCACCGATCTGATTGTTATTGTAATAGCTGTCAATTGCCGTTGCAATCAATGTTTCAAATGCAGCAGAAGAAGAAATACCGCTTCCAGCAAGTACATTTGAAGTTGTATACATATCAAATCCGGAAATTTCTACACCTAAATCCTTAAAGCGAGCTGCAATCCCTCTGACAATTTCAGAAGAACCTTTTTCACCCATATGAACATCCAAATCGTCCAGTGAAACTGCAAATTCATCGTATCCCTCTGATTTAATTCTGATGATGTTTTCATCATGAAATGCTGCAACACCGATAACATCTAAGTCCACTGCTCCTGCAATGACACAGCCATGTTGATGATCGGTATGATTACCGCCGATTTCTGTCCTACCCGGAGCAGAATAAACGTGTATATCATTTCTATTTGGATACAGTGCTGTGAATTTCTCCACAGCACTCATATATCGTGATTTCTGACTTTCTATATCCTGTGGCTTATAAATATTTGCGAAGATATTATCAAATCCACCACAAGTAACATTGTCTTGAAAATCCTGTATTTTCATTGCTTTCCTTTCTTCTTACGATCTTAAGGGCATAATTACAAATTCCAATTTCATCGGCTGATCTGCATGGATTCTGTACTCCTCATGCACCGGTGCACCCCAGGAATCATCGCCGCCGACACCCATTTGCTTTGCAGCGATTCTGACCCATGTGTAGCGAACACTTGGAAGTTCATCCAGATGCATTGCATTTTCGAGTTCATAGGCACTGTATGGCAGTACGCTCATTTCAAACGGAGCAGATGCCTTTTGGAACGTCAGACCATGCTGCATATCATCATGGATTGAGAGCGTTCTTACACCCGTACGGTTGCCACATTCCTGCGGATTGAGATAACCGGAAAGATTTTCTTTTGCCGTAGATTTCCACAATCCCAGTCTTGCCCCTTTGCATCGGTCGCTGTAATTTTCATCAGGGCCGAGTCCGTAATACTGGAAATTGCAAAGCTGTTTTTTCATCTTGAAGTCCAATGCAAGAACCGGCATATCGGACATTCCGCTTACTCCTGCATAATTTACACTTACGCCCAGCTTTCCGTCAAAGTATGCGGTATAGGTTACAGTAAACTCAAAAGTCGGAACACAGGCAGCCTGATATGTGAATGTGATTTTCAGAGCATCTTCCTGTTCCAGCCATGAAACGGTTTTATACTTTGCAAATTTGCCTGCGGAATACCACTGTGCAAGATTGTACGGCTCGGAAGCACCGGTGTCATTGTCTGTCATCGCTCTCCAGAAGCTGACCTTTGGTGTGCGTGTGATATATTCAAAGCCATTGTATTTCAGAGAACTGATGCCGCCCTCTTTTTTGTCAAACATCATGGAGAAGTTTTCTCCGTGAATACCAATAATAACATCACCGTATACAATCGTTGGCTTTTGCAATGTGGTTTCCGGAATCTGATCATCTTTCACTTCAAACACTTCCTGAGCAAAGGCAATTTCGTGCCCTGCATCTGCCCATAGTGTCTGATTTGCGGTAACGGCGGAAACATGATAAACATATTCTCCTGCACTGTCTATTTTGTGAAGTGTCAGTTTCAGTGTCTTGCTTTCTCCGGCAGGAACATTCAGAGAAAATGTATCGGATTTCAGTACAACGCCGTTCTTTTCCAATCGTACAACAAAGGACAAGTTGTTTGTATCTGCAAAGAGATTTCGGTTTTCTACGGTAAGCATTCCGTTTTGAATAGACATTCTGATGTTGGAGTAAAGAGCCTTCATTTCCTGAACCTTTGGAGAGTAGGTTCTGTCAGCATAGATCACACCGTTGGTGCAGAATCCGTAATCGCTTGGTCTGTCCTCAAAATCTCCGCCATAAGCCAGAACCGTTTTCCCGTCGTCATTTTGGGTTTCGATTGCCTGATCGATGTAGTCCCAGATGAAACCACCCTGATAAACCTCATATTTGTTCTCAAGATCAGTGTAAAGGCTCAAACCGCCAAGAGAATTGCCCATAGCGTGCATATACTCACAGCTGATATACGGTCTGCCGTTATTCTGTTTCAGGTATTCTTCCACTTCCTGTGGTTTTGCATACATACGGCTTTCCATATCCGTGATGAAATCATACTGATGATTCGGAACTCTTGTAACGCCCTCATAGTGCACCAGTCTTGTCGGGTCTACGCTTCTGAAATATTCCGACATTGCAGCAATATCTTCTCCGCAGTAGGATTCGTTTCCGCAAGACCAGATGAGAACACTTGCGTGATTCTTGTCACGTTCATACATCGATTTTGCTCTGTCCAGTACAGCTTCTTTCCATTCCGGAAGTGAACCCGGTACATTCCAAGACGGATCTGTTGAACCAAGCTTCTGCCATGTACCGTGTGTTTCCAGATTGGTTTCATCAATCAGATAAATGCCATATGCATCACAAAGCTGATACCAAAGAGAATTGTTCGGATAATGACAGGTACGAACTGCATTGATATTGTTTTTCTTCATGAACTGAATGTCAAACAGCATATCTTCCTTTGTGATTGCTCTGCCTGTTTTCGCATCAAATTCGTGTCGATTGATGCCCTTGAAAATGATACGTTTTCCGTTTAAACACATGATTCCGTTTTTCAGTTCAAATCGGCGGAAACCGACTTTGGTTCTGCTGACCTCGATTTCATTTCCGCTTTCGTCTGTCATAATCACTGTAAACGTATAAAGATTCGGTATTTCGGCACTCCAAGGCTTGCTATTTTCAATTGTCCAGTTTACAGATTCCTTTTCATTGGATTCTGCGATGACCGTTCCATTTTCATCTGTCAAGATCGATTTCACAGAACACTTGCCCGCAATATCCAGCGTTGCAGAGAAGATACCGTTTATACCGTCATAATCTGCAATCACTCTCATATCACGAACATGGGCAGACGGTGCCGCATAAAGGAATACGTCACGGAAAATGCCGGAGAATCTCCAGAAATCCTGATCTTCCAGCCAGCTTGCAGAACTTCTTTTGAACACTGCAACAGAAAGTTTGTTGTCCTTTTCACGGATATATGGTGTCAGTTCAAATTCAGACGGTGTAAAAGAATCTTCGCTGTAGCCGATAAATTCGCCGTTCAGCCAGACATACATAGCAGTTTCCACACCCTGAAAAGAAATGAATACACGCTTATTTTTCAGAGCATCGTTCAAATCAAAATATCTGACGTAGCTGCCGACAGGGTTGTCCTTTTCAGAGATAAACGGCGGACGGAGATGCTCCTGTCCCTCCCAAGGATAAATGGTATTGACGTACTGCGGTTTGCCGTATCCCTGCAATTCCATGTGTCCCGGAACCTGAATGCTGTCAAAATTGTCAGTGCTGTCACTTTCTTCATAGAACTTTTGCTTCCATTCAGACGGATTCTTTGCCCACGCAAATTTCCAGGTGCCGTTCAGATTCTGAATCAGAGAGGAATTGTCTGCATCGGCTTCCAAATGGTTTGCATAGATTCTGTGGTCGGAATGTGCTGCGATTCTGTTGACTGCAAACACTTCCGGATCGGTCAGCCAGTCGAGTGTATATTTCATATTGTTCCCTCCATTTTAGTTCTGTGATTCCATCACAACTTCATTTTCGGATATTCCAAGTTTTTCTTTGATTTCCGCATTTGCCTTTTCAACATTCATCTTAGAAAGAATAAATGTGATGATCAGATCCAGTGCAAACGGAACGATCAGATACATAATGTGAAGCATATTGATAGCAGAATCAGGCTGTACTGTCAAAGTGCCCTTGAATCCGCTAAAGTCGAGCAAAAGACCGACAATTGCTGTTCCAAGTCCACCACCAATTTTCACACCAAGTGATGTGCAGGAGTACATAATTCCATCAACGTGCTTGTGTTTGGTAAGCCAGCTATATTCAGAGCATGATGCGATGACTGCATTCATATCACCTTGCCATGGACCTTGACCGAGTGCTGCAAGTGCTGTAAATGCAAGCATCAGCGGAATGTTTCCCATGTATCCGGCAACTGCTACCAGAAGTCTGCCAACTGTTGCTACCATGTAGCTGTATTTGTTCAGCTTATACATTCCGTTCCATTTTTGTACGATGGTAGGAGTGAAGATCAAGGCGATAATCAAAGGAATATTGATAAACCACGCAAACGTGCCGAACATATTCTCATCTGCGAGAACATATTTTGCATAGTATGTTCCAACACCGATCATCGCACCATAGAACTGCTGCAAAATGTAGGTTACTGTGATCATCACATAATATTTGTTGTGTACGAGAATTTTGAATGCTTCTCCAAAACTGTATTTGGTTTCTTCTGTTTTTGTTTCACTGTCTGCAAGTTCCTCATCAGAAAGTTCTTTTACAGAAAGAGCGGAAATTGTATTTACAATAAGACCGATAACCGCATAAATAATTGCGACTGTTCTCCAGCCATTTGCACCACCGCCCATTGCTTCAACAAATTGGAATGTAACAGCCTGAATCAGGAGGCTTGTTCCAAATGCGAAGATAAAGCGATAAGAACCCATCTGAACTCTTTCCTTGCTGTTCTTTGTAACAAGAGCGGTCAGAGCAGAATATGCGATGTTGTTTGCCGTATAAAATACACTGTTAAGAAGTGTGTAGCAGATAAAGAACCATGCGTACTGAGCAAAATTATCCATGTTCATCGGGATTGCAAATACACCGATCAAGGTAATTGCACAACCGATAAAACCATAAAGCATCCACGGTTTTGCCTTGCCCATTTTCGTATGTGTCTTATCAATCAACGTACCAAAAATGATGTCTGTTATTCCATCAAAAATCTTCGATACAGCAATGAGAACGCCAATAACACCTGCGTTTAATCCAATCGTGTCGGTAAGATAGATCATTACGAATGATGTCAGCAATGCATAGACAACGTTCCCTGCAACATCGCCGGAACCATAACCGACTTTGTTATACCACTTTAAGTATGTTTTTTCTTTGCTCATAATAGAGCTCCTTTCATTGTTTGTATGCCCACATGGACAGAATTTTTCCATAACGAATGATACGAACTGCTTTTCATCTTGCAAAAGCGAAATAATGCCATCGTCAGAATAGATGATTATTTTTTTGACTATAAAGAATTTTTACTGAATTCAACATGAAATTACAATGAAAGACGTCTTTTTTTTAATTCTTTCCTCTCATTTCTTAACTCTATTATACCACGCAAAACGGCTTAAAAAATACACAAAGTTATAAAATATATGCACAAAGTTTAGGATTTTTCTTGTAATCAGTGCTCAGGTGTGATATACTATAGTTATAGAAGCAAGGAGGTGCTTTTTATGTTTATGAATGTTGCCTATTTAAACAACTCTACATCTACTGTAGTGGATAATACTAAACCTTTGATTGTGACAAGCTGTGGAAATTATCGTGTGAAAAATCGTTCTGAAGTAGTAACACATCGTCCGAAGGGAAGAAAAGATTATCAGCTTTTATATATTGCCTCCGGAAAAGGACATTTTTTCATTCACGGAGAAGAAAAAACTGTTTCAGCAGGAAATATTATTATATATTTGCCGGATCAACCACAGGAATATGTTTATTATCGTGCAGATCAAACCGATGTTTATTGGGTGCATTTTACCGGAAATGAAGTAGAAGAAATTTTAAAGTATTACAATATCAACCTGAAAAATAATATTCTCTATATTGGAACATCTCCCGATTATCAGTGGTTATTTGGTCAGATGATTCAGGAATTGCAGCTTTGCAGACCACGGTATGATGAATTGATTTCTTTGCAGCTGCGAAATATTTTTGTTTTGATAAGCCGTGCAATCATGAGTGCAAAGAAATTCAGCAGCACCAGTGAAAAAGAAGTTGCTTTTGCGATGCACTATTTTCGTAAAAATTACAACACAGAAATCAGCATTGAGGAGTACTCCGAATCCAGAGGGCTTAGCAACTGTTGGTTTATTCAGTGCTTTAAAGAAATCACAGGTTCCAGTCCGCTGCAATATATCTTAAAGCTGCGAATCTCCAACGCACAAAGTTTGTTAGAAAATACGGACTACACCATTACTGAAATTGCAAATATGGTTGGATACACCAATTCGCTTTATTTCAGCAGACTATTTCATAAATACATTGGTATGTCACCAAAAGAATATCGAAAAGTAAAACTCAAAGAAAATCTCAGGGAGTAAAAAACAAAACTCGTTTGGCTAAAACTAAGCCAAACGAGTTTTGTTGATTTTTGATCAGAAATAAGGAATGGCTACATTAACAAACACGTCTGAATTGCATCTCCTCAGCCTGCAGCTCAGAGAGATTCTCAAGCTGCAAAACCTTAGCGGTATCAGCATTTTTCATCGCAAGTGTATATTCAGGATCAGTAGCACGCATTTTGTTCCAGATCTTCCATAATCAGCAGAGAAGATTTTAAAAAGGTACAGGAAAAGCTGAATTAACTTCTTTGTTTTCCTAATAGTGTTTAATATATTTAGTGATAGTATCGATTAATTCCTCCATGTTAATCGGCTTGGAAATATGGTCATTCATGCCTGAATCCAGGGATTCCTGAATATCATCTATAAAAGCATTTGCAGACAAAGCTATAATTGGAATCGTAACTGCATCGGACCGCTTTATACCTAAGGCTCGAATGGCTTTTGCTGCTTGGTGTCCATCCATGTTTGGCATCATAATATCCATCAAAATAAGATCGTATGTGCCTCGTGGATGATTTTTAAACAAATCCACAACTTCTTTTCCGTCTGATGCGCGTGTTACGGTCGTACCAGCATCTTCTAGTATCATCGTAGCAAGTTCAGCATTTAGATCATTATCCTCAGCCATAAGAACATGAATACCCGTCAAATCTCTATGTAGATGTTGTTTTTGTTCTGATTGAATAACCTGTTCTGACAACTCCAGTGGGATCTCCACTGTGAATGTAGAACCTACACCTTTTTTGCTCTCAACAGTAATCGAACCACCCATCATATCCACATATTTTTTTGTGATGGCCATACCAAGACCGGTTCCCTTATATTGAGTTCTGGCATTAGCATCATCTTCTTGTGAAAACGGATCGAATAATTTTTTCTGGAACTCTTCGCTCATGCCAATACCGTTATCTCGAACAACATAACGAGTTATGATATGTTTCTCATCCGCTCCTGGGTAACTGCTGATATCCAAAGTGATCTTTCCGCCGTCCTTTGTGAATTTCACAGCATTGCCAAGAAGATTCACCAAAACTTCTCGGATACGCGCAACATCCGCGAGGACATATGGGTTCTTTGGGATTTCTCGATGTACTTCAAACTTAAGATCTCGATTATAAAGAAGTCCATTCATAATCGCCTGGACGTTATCTGTCAATTGAGTAATGTCCACTGGCTCGGGCGAAATAGTAACTTTTCCACTTTCAATGCGAGTAAAATCCAGAACGTCATTCAACAAAGAGAGAAGATGATTCGAACTTTTTTGAACTTTCTCCAAGCTATCATGAATATCTGAAACCGTGTTCTGGTGAAGCGCAATGTTTGTAAATCCAATAATGGCATTCATCGGCGTTCTGATGTCATGGCTAATACTAAGCAAAAACGCAGATTTTGCTTTGTTGGCAGCATCTGCTTCCTCAGCGGCGGTCATTAATAATTGTTTTTGTTTTTGCTCTTCTGCCTTGCTTTTCTGGTAAACATAATAGGTATATAGACAAATTAAAAGCAATACAGCTCCTGCGACTAAACCGCAGATGATGGAAATATGATTCGTCTCTTCAACCATTCCATAAGCTGATTGCATATCCATTTCAATGCAAAATGCGCCAATAATTTCTCCTGTCCCATCATGATTTGCTCTTACAGGATAGCAAGCCGTAAAAATCGGACCCCATGTTGTATCAATGATATCCTGAGAGTACACATTCTCCCCAGAAATAGCCCTATCAATATACGGAACCATTTCTTCCTCAATATAATCTCCAGGGTGTCTTACATCATCCGCATCCGAATCCAAACCGTCTACCACATAAACGAGTTTTCCTTCTTCATTTTTTGTAGCGGTGTAAATATATCGAGTAGAATTCAGTGTTCTGATTTCATTGAAATATGAAGAAATATCCTTATATAATTGATTCTTTTCATCAGATTGATCTTTGATTTGATCAAAATCTTCTTTGCCGATTCTTCCATCCACGAGTTTGTGTACTGCATCTGCACTCGCTGTGTCACGTGTGATTTCTGTTTCAAGGGCGGTCTTAGTGTAAGAACTTTGCAGAATAAATGTGTACAACGCTATTACAAAAATCGTCAAAAGCCCAGCAATCACAAAGATACTGCCTGTATTCTTCAGCCTAAGGAGTTTTTTTAAATTAATTCCTTCTTTTATTTTCTTCATGCTGCTCATTCACATCTTCTAAATCCCAATTTATCGTTCATCCCTAACCTCTATAATTTCACCTACAAAAACAATATGTGGTTGCCAGCCTCCATTGAAATCGGGATATACTTTTGGCATTGAAGCATAATACTCCTGAACTCAGTTGTAATATCCTCTTTGGAAAATTGATGCTGATACAACTTTTTGCAAAGAAATGTTAATTTTGTCTCTTTATAAGTTACTTCCTGACCGATTTCAATAGGAGTCAGTCCTGCAGGATTGGTTGTCACCCTTTTTCATTTTCCAAAAATCATCCCAAAATGCCTGACATCTAATCCACTGTCTCAAATTGTGACATCTAATCCGAGGTTACAACCTGACATACATTTTGCAGTGGATATGTTTCCATATAAGAAAACCGAGCTTTTTCAGAGGTCAGGCTTTAAATCCAAACCTCCGAAAAAGCCCGGAATACGCCATTTTTCAGCCTTTATTTATCTTTTCTTGACAGCAAACAGACCGTCTCCACGTGCCCCGTCCTCCCAAACAGATCCACGCCCTTGACCTTGACCGTCTTATACCCTAACTCTTCCAGCACAGCACAGTCCCTAGCAGCAGTAGCGTGATTGCAGGATATCATAACTATCCTGTCAGGGGACATTTTTGCCATGTACTCCAGTGCGTCCCTAGTGCAGCCCTTTCTTGCAGGGTCAGCTATTATCACATCTGGTCGTTCGCCACGGCTGTAAAGTATCTCTGCTATCTTTCCTGCGTCACCACATATAAATTCCGCATTTGTGACATTGTTTGCTACGGCATTTCGTTTTGCATTGTCTATTGCAGATTGTATTATCTCAACACCTATGAGCTTTTTCACCTTTTTGCTCATTGACAAACCAATCGTTCCTGCACCGCAGTAAAGATCAAGAAGAGTTTCCTTTCCTGTCAACTGAGCATAATCTGCGACAATTTCATAAAGCCGCTCCGCCTGAATTGTATTTACCTGATAAAATGACAGCGGTGATATCTCTATATCATTTCCACACATGGTATCGTGTATCGTGTTGCTTCCATACGCAGTAACAAGCTTCTGTCCGAGTATACAGTTGGTCTTTCGGCTATTCTCATTGAAAACTATACTCTTTATATCAGCATATTTTTTGCAAAGCTCACCCACAAGCACATCAAATACGCCACGCTTTTTAAGGTCGGTTATAACAAGACAGACCATTATCGCGCCTGAGTGTTCGCCACGCCTGAGATAAATATGCCTGAGCAGACCGCTTCCCGTTTCCTCGTTGTATGCCTTTATCTTACGCTTGTTCACATATGCAATTATTTCATCGGCTATTGCCTTGAATACAGCAGGCTGTAATGCACAATCGGTGTGATCGCATACATGATGAGAACGCCTTGAATAGAATCCGCAAACTGCCCTGCCGTCCTGCTCTGCTACAGGGTACTGCGCCTTATTGCGATAGCCAACAAGTTGTTTACAACCCTCAAAGCTGTCATATTCAGGATAAAGCTTACCAATACGCTCAAATGAATCCTTTATGAACTGCTCTTTTACACGGCATTCTTCCTCATAGCTCATGTGACGAAAACAACAACCGCCACACCTTGAATAAACAGGACAATCGTTCTTCGTTCTTTCAACCGAACCACTTACAATATTTTCGATAATGCCATAGCAATACGTTTTGCAGACCTTGACTATCCTGCATTCGATAACGTCGCCAATAACAGTAAAAGGCACGAAAACAGCAATGCCCTCGTGCTTTCCTACTCCGTTGCCCTCATTTGTCATACCGCTTATTTCAAGCCTGATAATCTCATTTTTCTTTAGCATAAAATTCCTCTATCTCATTTTTTCGCTTAAGCATAAGCTCAAAATGCTTATTGTATTCCAGCGGAAATTTGTAATTGAACACACGCTCCAAACGTCCGCCCTCTTTGTCAACAAGCTTTGTCGAGCCACCTGCACCCATTGCAAGTATGGTTTGAACCTCTTCCATTATATAGATATTATACAAACTCTCGTGACCCCGCTTTGTCCAGCCTATATTTTCAAGATTTTCAAGCATATTCTTTTGTCTGTAGAGATAATAAGGCAGATAGCCGCTTTCAAGAAGTCTTTTTGTGGCATACTCTACCATTTTATCGGCTGGATTTTTCAGCACTTCCCTATCACCACTGTGATTTAGCCTGGCCGCACGCTTTATAGAAAGTGTGTGTACAGTGATATTCTCAGGAGCAAGCTCGATAAGCTTATCAATGGTATTCTCAAAGCTCTCCACTGTGTCTGTTGGCAGACCTGCGATTATATCAGTATTTATAGAGTCAAAACCAACTTTTCTTGCAAGGTCAAAGCTATCAAAAAACTGAGCAGTTGTGTGCTTTCTGCCAATAGCCTCAAGAACGCTGTCATTCAAAGTCTGTGGATTTATAGATACTCTGCCACAGCCGTTTGCTTTAAGCACCTTCAGCTTTTCTTCAGTTATGGTGTCAGGTCTTCCCGCTTCAACAGTGTATTCACGGACAGTTGACATATCAAAGCTGTTTGCAATGACTTTCATAACTCTGTCAAGCTGAGCAACAGTGAGCGTGGTAGGAGTGCCGCCGCCAAAATATACGGTGTCAAGCTTTAAACCAAGCTTTTTCGTTATCTTTGCAGTATAAACTATCTCCTCACACAGCTTGTTCACATACTCAGGGATAAGCTTCATACAGCCCTCGATAGATTGCGAAACGAAAGAACAGTAGGAGCATCTTGTGGGACAAAACGGCACTGACACATAAAGACTAAAGCTGTCCTTTTCAAGCTCATCGAGGACAGGCTTCTGGGTTATAGCAGTTTTGTATGCAATATCGCACTTTTCTTCGCTGCAAAGATACCTGCTCTCCATGGCTTTAAATATCTCCGCCTTGTTCATGCCCTCACTGAGCATATCATTCACACGCTTCACAGGTCTTATTCCCGTTATAACGCCCCATTTCGGCACAATGCCTGTTATCTCGCTCATTGCCTTAAAAAGAAGTCTTGACAGTGAAAGTTCCATGTCGCTTTCAAAATGCACAAACTCCTCTTTTTCGCAAGTCTTGCCGTCATATCTCACCTTAACGCTCAAACAAACATTGTCAGCGTTATCCTTTTTCTGAGCGAACACATAATCGTCCTCTGTATCTATGCTGTCAGAAAAAACGTGGGTAAAGAGCGTTGCAGGGATAAAAAGCTTCATTACTCCCTCAAGCTCATATTTATAATCGTTGCCGCTGAATATCAGAGTCATTTCAAAGCCTCCGCAGCCTGCCTGAGATATGGGTTATACTTTCTCTCAGTGTCAAGTGTCGTGACATTCATGTGACCAGGATAAACAGTTAGATTTCCACCAAGGTCAGCTATTTTCATAAGCGACTTCATAAGGGCTGTGCTGCTTCCATCAGGCATATCAGTTCTGCCAACACTTCTTGAAAATAGGGTATCTCCCGAAAACATATTCATGCCGCATATGAAACAAACAGAACCGCTTGTATGTCCCGGCGTTTCCAACACGTCAAATTCAAGCTCGTCAAGCTTTAGTATATCGTCCTCTGTAAACACATTGACCTTGCCTGTGTAATTTCTGTGTCCTCTTATTCTGAAAAGATTAGCAAGCATTCCTGCGTCATCTGTAAGCTTAGGCTTATCCATAATGTGGATATACACCTCGCAGCCTGTCCTGTCTACAAGGTCAGCCACAGCACCGATATGGTCAAAATGGCCATGGGTAAGAAAGATCTTTTTAAGCGTAAGACCGTGACTCGCTATCTCACCGAGAATATAATCAGTGTCGGCAGGTGCATCGACAAGAACGCAGTTATTTTCTTCGCTTGCAACAATATAACTGTTCGTTTCACAAACACTCAATGGTTTGAGCCTATATATTTTCATTATCTGTCCTTTCTTATTTACCGCTTCTTTCAACAGAAATAACGTTCTTTATTTTCTGAAGCTTGTTTATAACATTGTTGAGCTGTTCCATTCCTGCAATGCTGACAGTTACGGAAAGCATTGCATTGCCGTTTTTCAGTTCCCTTGAGGTTGACTCATAGATAAAAATATTGATCATTGCAAGCGCTGACGAAACGTCTGCCAGCAGACCTATTCTGTCAACCGCAACGATATCCAAAGTACACTTGAAATAGCCCGTATGCTTTTCAGAACTTTCCCACTTAACATTTATCCAACGAGCGGCATTTTCAGGATCATCTTTCTGCGAAAGATAGTTCACGCAATCCTTTTTATGCACGGATATGCCGTGACCTCTCGTAATAAAGCCGACTATTTCGTCACCTGGAAGCGGATTACAGCACTGTGCAAACTTAATAGCGCAGTTGTCGATGCCGTCAACGATAACACCAGTGGAATTTTTGGAAGTCTTTATCTTATTTTCAAGGTCAGAAGTATCAGGCTGAGCCTTTTCACCATATTTCTTATTATACTCAGATTTCAGCCTTTGCATCACCTTTGAAAGCTGAACACCACCGTAACCTATGGCTGCAAAGAAATCATCAAGAGTATCACAACTGTGTCTGTGCATATCCATTTTGAGAAAGTCCTCAAGTTCTTCCTCAGGCACTCTTATATTATTTCTGCGGAACTCTCTTTCGAGAGCATTTCTGCCCTCAAAGATATTTTCCTCTCGTCTTTCCTTTTTGAACCATGAACGTATCTTGGATTTGGCTTCATTGGTCTTGCAGATATTAAGCCATGAACGGCTTGGACCATGACCTTCAACGTTGGTAGTAAGTATCTCGATTATCTCGCCTGTTTTTATCTGATAATCATAAGACACCATTTTCTTGTCTACCTTTGCGCCGCACATCTTATGACCCACCTGTGTGTGGATAGCGTAAGCAAAGTCGATAACAGTTGAGCCAACAGGCAGTGTTATCATATCGCCCTTTGGAGTGAAAGCAAAGACGTCCTCAGGAGCAAGGTCATTTTTGATAGCCCTTACTATTTCCTCAACGTCGTTTGACTCCTGTTGTGACTCGATTATCTGTCTTATCCATGCAAGGCGCTGATCGTCCTTTGAGCTACCCCTTACGCCCTCTTTATATTTCCAGTGGGCGGCGATACCATATTCAGCCGTTCTGTGCATTTCCCATGTTCTTATCTGAACCTCGAAAGGTATTCCCTCTCTGCCGATAACAGTTGTGTGAAGAGATTGATACATATTAGCCTTAGGCGTGGAAATATAATCCTTAAATCTGTTTGGGATAGGTCTGAACATATCGTGGATTATGCCAAGTACGTTATAGCACTCGGTAACTGTATTGACGATAATTCTTACGGCATAGCGATCATATATCTGGTCTATCTCCTTGCCGTCACGATATACCTTTTTATAAATACCATAATTGCTTTTAACTCGACCCTCGATAAGGGGAACAGGGTCAAAATCCTTTTCAAGCCTGTCATGTATCTTGTGCTTGATGTTTTCAACAAGCTGTTCACGGCTGCCCTTTCTGAGCTGCATTTGCTCGTCTATCTCGGCATAAGCATAAGGATCAAGATAGTAAAAAGCAAGATCTTCAAACTCATCTTTAATTGAGCGTATTCCAAGGCGGTGAGCTATCGGTGCATAGATGTTCATTGTTTCATGGGCGATAGTTCTGCGTTTTGAATCTTTGCAATAATTAAGAGTACGCATATTGTGAAGTCTATCTGCAAGCTTTATGATAATAACACGAATATCCTCGCTCATTGCAAGAAGAATTTTTCTGATATTCTCGGCTTTCTGCTCGTCTTTGGTGAAAGTTTCTACCTTTTTCAGCTTTGTAACGCCATTTACAAGCATTGCAACGTCTGAGCCAAAATTCTTCTGTAATTCTTCAAGAGTGCATGGAGTGTCCTCCACAACGTCATGAAGAAGTGCTGCACAAATAGTATCAGTATCCATGCCAAGCTCCAAAAGAATATATGCAACAGACAGCGGGTGGGTTATATACGGCTCGCCAGACTCTCTTTTCTGATTTTGATGATACTTTTCAGCAAGTTCATAGGCGGAAACGATTTTTGACAGATCGTACTGCCTCTCGCCATCAAGTATTTTCTGAATAAGTGCATCAATGGAACACACCGACCTCTCACCTATATGCTCAGGCTTTGAAGCTTCAGGCACAGCGTCGGTATAGTCAGGCGAAGCCGTAGGAGCAGGCTTTTCTTCAAACTGCTCTTTAACCTCGGATTCGGCAGGAAGATCTTCTTCACTGACAGTTTTTATCTCAGGCATATTTTCTATCTTATCCATTTCAGCAGGATCAAGCAAAATATTCTCTTTATCTGACATTTTAGTTACCTGCCTTTCCAAGCATTTCATTCAGCTTAACAAGAGTTTCAGAGTCCTCAAGATTTACCTTTTGTTTCGGCACAACGTAGCTTATTTTCATAGTTGCGGGTCTGAACTCGATAAGACCCTTATCACGGAAAATATTAACGCAAATATGCAGTTTGCAATAATTCATGCTGTCGCCTGATATTTTCATGAAAAGATTATCCAACGTAATATTCTTAACTGCACTTATGTATTTATATACACCGATAAGCTCCTGCCTTGTCGGGATTATTTTTCTTATAAAACTTGCAGGAAGCTGTTCCCCGCGCATAAGCTTTTCATAACAATCCTTTGCCGCAAAATATCTTTCCTGCTTTACTCCACTCAATCTATGGTCGATAACTCTTATGGATATGGACTCACGGTTATTGAACACATTTATTCCAAGCTCCACGAGCATATCAAGCTTATCGCCAACTGCGAAACAAGCTTTTTCAGGTGCAAGGGAGAAAATAAGAGCCTGTCCTCTATAGCTTCCGTATGAAAACTCGATCTTTGTATGCTTGCCCTGTGACAGCGGTATTATCTTATCTACTCTTACTCCAAGCATTGCAAAAACTGGAGCAGGGTTCTCTGCACCAAAAGGCTCCATTGCGGCAAGACCCTTTACATTATCAAGGTTGATATCCTGCGGCATAAGAAGCTTATCCGCTATAAGCTCAACGCTAGGAAATTTCTCCATTGGATCGCTGTATTCATACACCATTTGAGTAAATTTTTCGATGTTCTCAGCCTTCAGCGACAGACCTCCTGCACACTCATGTCCACCAAATTTATCAAGCAGCTCTCCGCAATGCTGAAAACACTTGAATATATTGAAGCCCTTTACGCTTCTCGCAGAGCCTCGTGCGTCTCCATCGTCATCAATGGAGATTATAACATTCGGCTTTCCGTAAAATTCCAAAATGCGTGAAGAAACAATGCCAATAACTCCGTGGTGCCAGCCCTTGCCTGAAAGCACAAGCACTCTATGGTCAAGAGTCTCAGGGTGAGCGTTTATATGATTTACTATTTCTGTCATTATCTCTGTTTCCGTCTGCTTGCGCTGGGCGTTAAGATTTAAAAGAGTGTCAACATAATTTTCAGCGTCCTCTGGGTCTTCGCTGAGAAGTGTTTTTACCGCTGTAAGTGGAGAGCCAAATCTGCCCGAAGCGTTTATAACAGGGGCAATCCTAAAAGCAATGCCTGTTGAGTCAAGAGCATTTCTATCAAGCTTTGCTTTATCTATAAGATAGTTTAGTCCCAATATTTCGGTGTTTGCAAGATATTCAAGACCACGCTTGACAATAGTTCTGTTTTCCCCTGTGAGTGGCACAACGTCCGCAACTGTACCGATAGCACAAATGTCGGCATACTGTTCCATAACAGTGTCGTAACTGCCGCCGTCAAGTGCAGCACAAAGCTTGAAAGCTACACCAACTCCTGCAAGGTCTTTGTATGACGAAGGACAATCTGCACGATGCGGATTAACAATAGCCCTAGCCCTCGGAAGCTTCTCAGGCGGCTGGTGGTGATCTGTGATAACAAGTTCCATATCAAGCTCAGCAATACGCTCAGCTTCCTCAACCGCGGAAATGCCGTTATCCACGGTGACGATAAGCTTAACACCCTTTTCTGCAAGCATTTCAATAGCTTCCATGTTCATGCCATATCCAGCCTCACGCTCAGGAATATAGTACATAATGTTTGCGCCCATGCTTTCAAGATAGTTGTAAAGTATAGTGGTGGACGTAACTCCATCACAGTCATAGTCACCGTAAATACAAATAAGGTCATACTGATCAACCGCCTTGTTTATCACCTCGGCGGCTATAGCCATATCCTTTATAAGGAAAGGATCACTAAGTTCTTCGCCTTTAAAAAAATCAGCAAGGCTGTCAAAGTCAGTGAAACCCCTTGAAGTCATGACGTCTAGGGTAAGGCTTTTCAAGTCACACTTGTTCATAAACTCTGCAGTTTTCACAGGGTCAGGTCTGTTTATTCTCCATTTTTTCATATAGAAATAGTCCTTTACGCAAATTTACATTCATCATTCATTATACCACATAAACTGTCTTTTTTCAAGTAGCATCAAGAAAAAGTGTGAAATTTTAGTGTAGTGCTACAATAGATATTGGACAAAATTAAGAAAAAAGAAAAGAGAGATAG
>OGKA01000945.1_pt1 | contig 27835 bp, 24 predicted proteins | sample 1572211 | NCBI WGS metagenome assembly OGKA01 (sample SAMEA2582125, study PRJEB24529) | metagenome | biome: Human gut stool | place: China | collected 2011 | reverse complement strand
GCCGTCACCCCTTCGACCAGTTCATCGTTGCCAAGACCCCCGCAGGCCGCTGGGGTGAGGCTGAGGATCTGGGCGGACCCGCTGTGTTCCTGGCATCTGAGGCCTCTGACTTTGTCAACGGCCTGATCCTGTATGTGGACGGCGGCATTCTGGCCTACATCGGCAAGCAGCCCCAGTAAACGCTGAGGGCACTCCGCAGTTCTTGACCGGGGACTGCCGCACAGCGTTGTGTGGCAGTCCCCTTTTGTTTGTACGGGAAAGGATGTTATGCTATCATGGAAAAAGCACATCAGGATATCCCTTGGGTGCCCCATGCCGAAATTGCCCCGGAACCCTGCGGCCCCGGGGTGCAGCGCCGCGTGCTGGCTTACAGCAAGGACGCTATGTGCGTGGAAAACACCTTTGAGACCGGCGGCGTGGGTGCCATGCACTGCCACCCCCACACCCAGATCACCTATATCGTCTCCGGACGGTACCGCTTTACCATCGGGGACGAGACCCGGGAGGTAGGCCCCGGCGATACCCTGCTCAAGCAGAACGGCGTGATGCACGGCTGTGTCTGTCTGGAGGGCGGTGTGATGCTGGATTTCTTTACCCCCATGCGGGAGGACTTTGTATAATGCCTGCGTACCGCAGGGAAAAATAAGAAGGAGAACCATTGTTATGAAGATCGCACTTATCAACGAGAACAGTCAGGCCGCCAAGAACGGCATCATCGAAGCCGCCCTGAAGAAGGTGGTGGAGCCCATGGGCCACGAGGTGGTCAACTACGGCATGTACGCCGCCGATGACGCTGCACAGCTGACCTATGTGCAGTGCGGCATTCTGGCTGCTATCCTGCTGAACAGCGGCGCTGCGGACTACGTCGTTACCGGCTGCGGCACCGGCGAGGGTGCAATGCTGGCACTGAACAGCTTCCCCGGCGTTATCTGCGGCCATGTGGAGGACCCCGTGGATGCCTACACCTTTGCCCACGTCAACGACGGCAACGCCGTTGCTATGCCTTTTGCCAAGGGCTTCGGCTGGGGCGGCGAGCTGAACCTCGAGTACTGCTTCGAGAAGCTGTTCGGCTTCGGCCACGGTCAGGGCTACCCCAAGGAGCGCGTTGTGCCCGAGCAGCGCAACAAGAAGATCCTGGACGGCGTGCGCGCCGCCACCTTCAAGCCCCTCATCGAGTGCCTGAAGAGCATCGATCAGGATCTGCTGAAGGGCGCTGTGGCGGGTGCAAAGTTCTCTGAGCTGTTCTTTGCCTCCTGCAAGGATGAGGAGCTGGCTGCTTACGTCAAGACCCTGCTGTAAGCTGCGGAGGAGACCATGCAAGGACTGACCCTGTTCAACCTGAACCTCACCCACCTGCTGGATGCCTTTCTGGAAACTGCAGTGCCCATGATCGCCGGTCTTGCGGAGGTGGTGGGTCTGTTCATCATCATCACCAGTCTGGCCAAGGCCACCTTCTACTATGTCCGCGCCACCTTCTTCAACGACCACCGGGACTTCCACCATGAAATGAGCAGCGGTCTGACCACCGCGCTGGAATTTCTGATGTCGGCAGAGATCGCCAAGACCTTCCTGCTGCAAAATCTGGAGTCCGTGGTGCCGCTGGCGGCTACTTTTGCGCTGCGCGCTTTGATGAGTATGCTGCTGCACTGGGAGATGGAGGGCGGTCACCGCCCGGCAAACGCCAAGGAAAAGGATAAGTCCGGCTCTCCGAAGGACGGCAAAAACGGCTGACAGGCAAAACATTTGCCAAACTTTAGCACGGCAGAGTTTCACCGTGTTGTGAAAAACGTAAAACCTTGAGATGAATACTTGACAGGTTTGCACAAAGAGACTATACTCGTGCCATCGAAAGCAAAGGCGCTGACGGAAGCAATTCCGCCAGCGCCTTTTGTGTTTTCGGGGATACTGCCGCACGGAGAGAATAGAGGGCTCCCTGTGCAAAAAACGACCGTAGGAGGTAGGAAAGTATGTTTAGCTCCGTCAACACCTGCTGGACGCTCGTAGGAGCGTTTCTAGTGTACTTCATGCAGGCCGGATTCGCCCTATGCGAAGCCGGCTTCACCCGGGCAAAGAATACCGGCAACATCCTGATGAAAAACATGATGGATTTCTGCATCGGCACGCCCTGCTACTGGCTCATCGGCTTCGGCCTGATGTTCGGCGGCACCGGCGCACTGATCGGCGGTTTCGATCCCTTCATTCAGGGCGATTACAGCCACTTGGGTCTGGATATCCCCCTGTGGGTGTACATCGTGTTCCAGACTGTGTTCTGCGCTACGGCAGCCACCATCGTCTCCGGTTCCATGGCCGAACGCACCAACTTCAAGGCCTACTGCGTGTACTCCGCCGCCATCTCGCTGGTGGTGTACCCCATCTGCGGCCACTGGATGTGGGGCGGCGGCTGGCTGCAGAGCATGGGCTTCCACGATTTTGCAGGCTCCGCAGCTGTGCATAACGTGGGCGGCGTCATCGCCCTGCTGGGCGCATGGATGCTGGGTCCCCGTATTGGCAAGTACGATAAAGACGGCAACCCCCACGCCATTCCCGGCCATAACCTGACCGCCGGTGCTCTGGGCGTGTTCATCCTGTGGTTCTGCTGGTTCGGCTTCAACGGCGGCTCTTCCCTGAGCCTGTCCACCGATGCCACCATGACCCTGACCGGTCTGGTCTGCTTCAACACCAACCTTGCCGCAGCCGTTGCCACCTGCGTGACCATGATCTTCACTTGGCTGCGCTACGGTAAGCCGGATGTCTCCATGACTCTGAACGGCTCTCTGGCAGGCCTTGTGGCCATTACCGCAGGCTGCGATACCGTCTCCCCCTTTGGCGCTTTCTTTATCGGCTTTGTGGCCGGTATCCTTGTGGTGCTGAGCGTGGAATTCTTTGATAAGATCGCCAAGGTGGATGACCCCGTAGGTGCTGTTTCCGTCCACTTTGCAAACGGCGTCTGGGGCACCATTGCGGTGGGTCTGTTCTCCACCGGCTCCAACACCGCCCACGCCGGTCTGTTCTACGGCGGCGGTCTGGCACAGCTGGGCACCCAGCTGCTGGGTCTGGTCTGCGTGGATGCCTACGTTGTGATCGTGATGTTCATCATCTTCAAGATCATTGATAAGACCCTTGGCCTGCGTGTGCCTGCCGAGGTGGAGATCGACGGTCTGGATATCCACGAGCACGGTCTGGCTTCCGCTTATGCAGGCTTTGCCATCTCGGATGCAAACTCCGCTGCCATGACCCCCAACGAGAACACCGATCTGGGCGAGGACGACATCACCAAGGCTTCGGCAAAGCAGATGGATGCTGCCGTGCCGGTGGTGCGCGAGCCTGTGATCCACGATGGTGTCTACGACACCGGTATGCACAAGGTGTCCATCATTGCAAAGCTGGCAAAGTTCGACCAGCTCAAGACCGCCCTGAATGATCTGGGCGTCACCGGCATGACCGTAACGCAGGTCATGGGCTGCGGCATCCAGAAGGGCACGCCGGAAAAGTACCGCGGCGTGCCGGTGGATACCACCCTGCTGCCCAAGATCAAGGTGGAAGTCATCGTCTCCCGCATCAGCGTGGACGCTGTGGTGGAAGCCGCCAAGAAGGCGCTGTACACCGGTCACATCGGCGATGGCAAGATCTTTGTCTACAACGTGACCCGCGTGGTCAAGATCCGCACCGGCGAGGAAGATTACGCCGCGCTGCAGGATGTGGAGTAACGCTCCACAAGTTTCTCCGCTGTTCCCGCTGCAGCGGCAGCCCGGCTGCTCCGACACAGTCCCCGCCGCCCGGCGTGACAGATAGATCGTTCTCCTTTTTCCTTTTCCTTTTTTGTCCAAGTCTACCGTAAGCCAAAAGCCCCGCTCCTGCGCACAAGGGAGCGGGGCTTTTGCTGTGCCGCAAATTTGTAAATTTTATGTGCAATGTATTGCAATCTTCGTGCAATGCACATATAATAAAGGCGAAAGGAGCTGATCTGTATGGCAACTACCAATGTCAGTATTCGGATGGATTCCGACCTGAAGGCGCAGGCCGATGCCCTATTTGCAGAACTGGGCATGAACCTTTCCACCGCGTTCAACATCTTTGTGCGGCAGTCCCTGCGGGAGGGCGGTATTCCCTTCGAGATCCGCACCGAGCGCCCGAACAAAGAGACCGTGGCCGCTATGCTGGAAGCAGAGCATATCGCGGCAGACCCGAAGGCAAAGAAGTATCGGGATCTGGATAAGCTGTTTGCGGATCTGGAAAAATGAGAGAAACAAAGCTGACCATTATCCCCACCACCCAGTTCCGCAAGGATTATAAGCTGGCCAGAAAACGGGGACTAAAAATTGAACTGTTGCAGGACGTGATCGCCTGCCTTGCAATGGGAGAGCCACTGCCGGAGAAGAACCGCGACCACGCCCTTACGGGCGATTGGGTCGGACACCGGGAGTTCCATATCCAGCCGGACTGGCTGCTGGTCTATCGGGTGCAGAACGATGTTCTGGTGCTGACCTTGACCCGCACCGGCACCCATAGTGATCTGTTTGGGAAGTAAATCTCTTTTCTCTGTAATCAAAAAAACGAGGGCGCTGCACAAAACGCTGTGCAGCGCCCTCGCTCTATTATACCTTACAGGCTGCGGGTGCGGATCTCGGTGGTGACCTTGGCGATGAAGTCCTCAAGGCTCATCTCGGTGGTCTCGCCCTTACGGTCGCGCACGGAGATGTTGCCGGCCTCGGCTTCCTTGGCGCCCAGCACCAGCATATAGGGCACGCGGTCCACCTGCTGTGCAGCACGGATCTTGTAGCCGATCTTCTGGTTGTCGTCATCCAGCACAACACGGATACCGGCGTCAGACAGCTTCTCGGTCACGTCCTGTGCGTACTCCAGCGTCTTTTCGGACACGGGCAGCACCTTGACCTGCGTGGGAGCCAGCCAGGTGGGGAACTTGCCCTTGGTCTCCTCGATCAGGTAGGCCATGAAGCGGTCCAGAGAGCCCAGGATGGCGCGGTGCAGCACCACGGGGGTCTTTTCAGAGCCGTCCTTGTCCACATAGGTCAGGTGGAACTTTGCGGGCAGGCAGAAGTCCAGCTGGCAGGTGGACAGGGTGTACTCGGCACCCACGGCGGGCTTCACGTTCACGTCCAGCTTCGGGCCGTAGAAGGCGGCCTCGCCGATCTCCTCGGTGAAGTGGATGCCCAGCTCGGTCAGCACTTCGCGCAGGGCCTGCTCTGCATGGTTCCACATGGCATCATCGTCGTGGTACTTCTTCTTATCGGCAGGATCACGCAGGCTCAGCACGCAGCGGTAATCGGTAATGTTGAAGTCCTTGTACACCTCAAAGATCAGGTCGCACACGTTTGCGACCTCGCTCTTGATCTGCTCCGGGGTGCAGAACAGGTGAGCATCGTTCTGGCAGAAGTGACGGCCGCGCTCGATGCCCTTCAGGGTGCCGGAGGACTCGTAACGGAAGTCGTGGGCGATCTCGCCGATGCGCATGGGCAGGTCACGGTAAGAATGGGGACGATTTGCGTAGATCATCATGTGGTGGGGGCAGTTCATCGGGCGCAGAACATAGCTCTCGCCCTCCATCTCCATGGCGGGGAACATGTTCTCACGGTAGTGATCCCAGTGACCGGAGGTCTTATACAGGTTCACAGTGCCGATGCAGGGAGTCATAACGTGCAGGTAGCCGCGTGCACGCTCCTTCTCCTTGATATAGTTCTCCAGCTCCTGCCAGACAGTGTAGCCTGCGGGCAGGAACATGGGCAGACCGCGGCCAACCAGGTCGTCGGTCATGAACAGGCCCATCTCCTTGCCGATCTTGCGGTGGTCGCGCTCACGGGCCTCCTGCTGCTCCTTCTCCCAAGCGTCCAGCTCCTCCTGATTGTGGAAAGCCACGCCGTTGATACGGGTCAGCATCTTGTTTTCCTTGTCGTTCTTCCAGTATGCGCCGGACTGCTGGGTGATCTTAAAGGCCTTCAGTGCCTTGGTGTAGGTCAGGTGGGGTCCGATGCACATATCCACGTACTCGCCCTGCTGGAAGAAGCTGAACTCAGTCTCGTCGGCCAGATCTGCCATGTGCTCGATCTTGTAGTTCTCCTTGCGCTCTTCCATCAGCTTCACGGCCTCGGCACGGGGCAGGATGAAGGGCTTGATGGGCAGGTTCTCCTTGACGATCTTGTGCATCTCTTTTTCGATGTTGGCCAGATCCTCGTCGCTCAGCTTCTGGTCGCCCAGATCGACGTCGTAGTAGAAGCCGTTCTCGGTGGCAGGGCCGAAGGCAAAATCAGCCTGCGGATACAGGCGCTTGATGGCCTGTGCCATAACGTGAGCAGCGGTGTGACGGATAACGTGCAGCTCCTGATCCTGCGGGCACTCGTCCACATGACCGTCCTTGTAGATGATCTTCATAGTAGATTCTCCTTTGACAATGTGGTTTGAACAAAAATAAAAAGCGCTTCACCCCGTAAAACTCACGGGATGAAGCGCCGATCAAATGTCTGCGTTCCACGGTTCCACCCGAATTGCGCGCTCCCCGGCGGGGAAACGCGCCCCTCGCAGTGCTGTAACGGGCACGCCCGGCAGAGGTTCGCCTCTGCACTCTGCGGTGGTAGAAGCCGGGGTCATGGCAGGCTGCTTGCAGCACCCGGAAACCCGGGGCAGCCCTCTCTGCGGCATGAAAAGCGGGGCTTCAGTTTGTCCGCATCAATGTTTTGGACAGGATGAAACTACGCTGATTGTAGCACGCCGGAACAAAAAAATCAAGAGATAACGGCAGAAATATACTTTTTTATGCGCCCTGCTTCTCCACGCTGCGCACAGCCAGCGCCTTGGCGGGCTTCATCAGCAGCACGCAGACACCGTTAAAGAGCACAGAGCCCACGATGAAGGTGATAAAGAACTGCGGCAGATGGGCGGTCAGGGCGGGGATATCAATGCAGGCCACGGTCAGGTAGGCAAAGCCCACGTTGTTCAGCACCTTGGGTGCGTAGGGGTGCAGGATGATGAGGATGAACAGCACCACGGCCAGCGGCAGGATAAAGCCGAGGAAATCGCCCAGAACAGGGGTCAGGGCACTGATGGACAGCAGCGCCGCCACAGTGAGCACCAGACCCACAAGGCCGCCCAGCTCCACGGTGACAAGGCGATCCTTCACATCGCCCTCCAGCGTAAACATCATGATATTGCTCAGGAAGATCAGCCAGCTGTACTCCATGCCGGTCAGGTGGATGACGGCGTTTGCAATCAGGATCCAGACCAGCAGCATCAGGCGGAAGTAAAGCAGAAAGCGCTTGGTTACGGTCTCGTTCATAGGGGTGTCCTCTCTTTCTCGTCTGTATTGACAAGTGTTTCTTTTCAAATATGCAGATATTTTGGCAAGCAGCACTTGCATTAAACAAGACGAGTATACAATACTTTCCAGAAAAAGACAATAGTTTGGCAACTAAAAATTGCATTATATGTAAATTCGGTATGGCGGGGGAGCCGGGGATGCAGACCGAAGGGGTACTTACCTGAGAGGGTTCTGTTCCTCGTCAAAACCGCAAAACTGTATTTTATGCAAATACAGTTTTTAAGGAAATTTTGCAAACATTTACAAAAAACGCCGTTTTGGGCTGCAAAATAGCCGAAAACACTTTCTCTTTTTTGCCGTATATGCTATAATGACAACTGTTCTCGCGTAAGAAACAGGAAAATGTACGTGCTAGGCGTACAGCACAAGAGGAGTGTTACGATATGAAAACCTTGAAAGCGGTTGTAGCAAAATACAACCAGACCAGCCTGATCCTGCGCATCCTGATCGGCCTGGCAGTCGGTTCGGTGCTGGCGCTTGTTGCGCCGGGCGCAGGTTGGGTAGGCGAGCTGGGCAGCCTGTTCGTCGGTGCGCTGAAGGGCATTGCCCCGGTGCTGGTGTTCGTCATTGTGGCAAGCGCGCTGGCACAGGGCTCGTCCAAGCTGGACCGCCGCTTTGGCACTGTGATCTGGCTGTACATGCTCACCACCTTTCTGGCAGCGGCCATTGCGGCGATTACCAGCTTTATGTTCCCGGTCACGGTGGTGCTGGCCGATGCGGCACAGTCTGACGTGATCCCGCAGGGCTTGGGCGAGGTGCTGAGCACCCTGCTGACCAACTTTGTGGCCAACCCCGTCAGCGCCCTGATGAACGGCAACTACATTGGCATTCTGTTCTGGGCCTGCATGTTCGGCATTGCCATGAAGAAGATCGGCGCAGAGAGCACCAAGGTCTTTCTGGCCAACACCGCCGATGCCGTTTCTCAGATCGTGCGCTGGATCATCAATCTGGCCCCCTTCGGCATCATGGGTCTGGTGTACACCAACGTTTCCGGCAACGGTCTGGCCATCTTTACCCAGTACGGCAAACTGCTGGCGCTGCTGGTGGGCACCATGCTGTTCATGGCGCTGATCGTTTCCCCCTTCATCATGTTCATCTACCTGCGCTGCAACCCGTACCCGCTGGTATTCCGCTGCCTGAAGGAATCCGGCCTGACCGCTTTCTTCACCCGCAGCTCTGCAGCCAACATCCCTGTGAATATGTCCCTGTGTGAAAAGCTGGATCTGGACAAGGATATGTACTCCGTGTCCATCCCGTTGGGCGCTACCATCAACATGGACGGTGCCGCCATCACCATTACCATCATGACGCTGGCAGCAGCTAACACCTTGGGCATTCAGGTGTCTCTGCCCGCCGCCATCGTGCTGAGCGCCATGAGCGCTCTGGGTGCCTGCGGCGCTTCCGGCGTGGCTGGCGGCTCCCTGCTGCTGATCCCCATGGCCTGCTCGCTGTTCGGCATCTCCAACGACATCGCCATGCAGATGGTGGGCGTAGGCTTCATCATCGGCGTGGTGCAGGACTCGGTAGAGACCGCGCTGAACTCTGCCGGTGACGTGGAATTTGCCGCCACCGCCGAGTATCACCAGTGGCTCAAGGAGGGCAAGCCCCTGCCGGCTTTCCTGAAGGGCTGATAACCTTTACAACATAAGCAAAGCAGCCGCTGCACAAGAAAGTGCGGCGGCTGCTTTTTGCGTGGGACGATTTTGAATGCGCGCCGGTGTTCCATTTTCACAGGTGGGGTCGCAACGGAAAACGGCAGTTGCAGCGCCGCTTTCTGCGAAAGCGCGGCGCTGCGGAAAGGTTTCCTGCTGACCTTCAGCGAGCTGAACCCTCTCAGGCGCTCCCGCGCCAGCTCTCCCAAGGGGAGAGCCAAGCCGTAAAGTTTATCACTAAAGTGTTAGGCATAATGAGGAAGCTTCCGGCAGTGCTCTTGGCTCTCCCTTTGGGAGAGCTGTCGCCGCAGGTGACTGAGAGGGCGCACGCCGTTGCCCTTAGCGCTAAAGTGTCAAGTGCAACAAGAAGCTTTCCCGCCACGCAAAAAAGCTCCCCCTTTCGGGGGAGCTGGCGAACGAATGTGAGCCTGAGAGGGTTTAATCCCCAAACAGCACCACGGCGTAGCTTACGCCGTCCTTTACCACATAGGCAACGCCCAGTTTGGTCTTGCCTGCTGCGGCTTTGGTCATGGTGTCGGTCACACGACCGTCCTTCGGCAGAACAAAGCGGATGTAGTCTTTTCTGGAATCCAGATCTGTATCAATGCCAAAGCCCGGAACAAAATTATTTTCGCCATAAATGCCCATGCTCATGCTTTCAAATGCAGTGGCATAGTTGTTCTGCAACAGGTTGGTTTTGGTGACATCGTTGGCATTTCCAACGCGGTAAAGCTCGGTCTTATTAGCATTGGTCGAGCAGGACACCGAGGTGCTGGCGACCCAGTTTGCAATGCTGTAAGCCTTTTCGCTCAGTTCTGCGTTGTAGGTCACGCCGAATTTGGTGCACAGCGCCTTTGCGCTTTCAGCGTCCGAGCTCTTGGGCCCCATGGGTGCGCCCACGCCGGCATCACAGGCGGTGAATACGGTCAGTGCCATCAGGCCGACCAGCAGGCAGGCCAGTAATTTCTTCCAGTTTTTCATAGAACGATGCTCCTTTCTGTTCCGGGGTCGTTGCGGGTCTGCGTCCGCACGGACGCAGTTCTTTTTGCTTTCTTCTGCATCCATGATACCTTTTTTTAGCGGGAAATGCAATCGTTTTGGCGCAAAAAAACAGGCTGCCGTGCAAAAAACACGGCAGCCTGCGGAAAAAGCTTTATTTTGCGTACTCCACAGCGCGGCTCTCGCGGATGACGTTGACCTTGATCTGGCCAGGGTAATCCAGCGTATCCTCGATCTTTTTGGCGATAGCGCGTGCCAGCAGGATGACCTGATCGTCGCTGATGACGTCGGGCTTGACCAGAATGCGCACCTCGCGGCCTGCCTGTACGGCAAAGGCCTGCTCCACGCCCTCGAAGCTGGAGGAGATCTCCTCCAGATTTTCCAGACGCTTGACGTAGCTTTCCACGTTCTCGCGGCGGGCACCCGGGCGGGCGGCGCTGATGGCGTCGGCAGCCTGAATGATGAAGGCCAGCGGGGTCTTGGGCTCCACGTCGCCGTGGTGTGCCTCAATGGCGTGGATGATCTGGGTGTTCTCCTTGTACTTGCGGCAGATGTCTACGCCGATCTGGACGTGGCTGCCCTCGATCTCGTGATCCAGTGCCTTGCCGATATCATGCAGCAGACCGGCGCGGCGTGCCATGGTAACGTTCACGCCCATCTCGCCTGCCAGCAGACCGGCCACCCAAGCCACTTCCATGCTGTGGGTCAGGGCGTTTTGGCCAAAGCTGGTGCGGTACTTCAGCCGGCCGATCAGCTTGATCAGGTCGGGGTGCAGGCCGTGGATGCCCAGCTCCATCACTGCACGCTCGCCCTCGCGCTTCATCTGCAGCTCCAGATCGTGGCGGCACTTTTCCACCGTCTCCTCGATGCGGGCGGGGTGGATACGGCCATCGCCGATCAGGCGCTCCAGCGTCATGCGGGCCACCTCGCGGCGGGTCTGGTCGAAGGAGGACAGGGTGATGGCCTCCGGGGTATCGTCGATGATCAGATCCACGCCGGTAGCGGTCTCCAGTGCGCGGATATTGCGGCCCTCGCGGCCGATGATGCGGCCCTTCATCTCATCGCTGGGCAGCGGCACCACGCTGACGGTGGTCTCGCTGCAATGGTCGGCAGCGCAGCGGCTGACGGCCTGTCCTATGAGGTTGCGGGCGATGTTATCGCAGTTTTCCTTCAGGTCGGTCTCGTAGGCGGCAACGCGCACGGCCTTTTCGTGGGTCAGCTCCTCGTCCACCTTATGCAGCAGCACCTCGCGGGCGTCCTCCTGGCTCAAACCGGCCAGCGTTTCCAGACGCTCCATCTCCTTGGCGCGCAGAGCGTCGATCTCTGCCAGACGCTCCTCGGCCTCGGCAGCGCGCTTTTTCAGCTCTTCTTCCTTCTTTTCCAGCGCCTCGGTCTTGCGGTCCAGCGCTGTCTCCTTCTGGTCGATGCGGTTCTCCTGACGGCTGATTTCCGCACGGCGCTGCTTGATCTCCTTGTCGGCCTCTGCCTTCTGGGCATCGACCTCGGCTTTCAGACGGAAAGCCTCGTCCTTTGCTTCCAGAACCGCTTCCTTGCGCTTCTGGTCGGCGGTCTTGATCGCCTCGTTCACCAGCCGGGTAGCCTCGGCTTCGGCGCTGCCGATCTGGGCTTCGGCAGTCTTTTTACGGTTGTTGTAACCAATAAAATAGCCCGCAGCCACGCCGACAACAGCAACGATCAAGACCACGATCACTCCGATCGCGATCATTGCGTTCACTCTCCTTTGTTTCAATTCAATGCAAATTAAAGCAGGAGACGCTGCGCAGCAGGACACGGGCAATGATATAGAAAGAGCTTTCAATCCAAAAAGTGACACCAAAACCATACGCACCGTCCAAAACCGGCGGCACGGGCAAAAGCATACGGCTTTTCTCTTTACGGTTCCATTTTATATCAAACAGGCACGCTTTGCCTGAAACGGGTACAGGGTCACACTGAAACCTGCGTACAGCGTCTTTGATTCCATACTACTAAATATAGTACGAAACATTTGCCCGCTTGTCAAGAGGAAAACCCTGCCCACAGAACATTTTGTGCAGAAAAACAAAAATTGAAGTGGGACTTCCTCCGGGAAGTGAACCCTCTCAGGCGCTCCCGCGCCAGCTCTCCCAAAGGGAGAGCCAAGATTTAAAGCCCGTTGCTAAAGCTTTAGGAGAAATGAGGAAGTGTCCGGTAGTGCACTTGGCTCTCCCTTTGGGAGAGCTGGCAAAGCCGTCAGGCTTTGACTGAGAGGGCGCAAAGCGCGAGAAACTCCCCCAGTCTCGCTGCGCGATGCCAGCTCCCCGGGGAGACGAACCCTCTCAGGCTCACTGCGTTCGCCAGCTCCCCCTTCGGGGGAGCTGGCACGCCGTCAGGCGTGACTGAGAGGGTTCTCTCCCCAAACCAAAAGGGCTGCCCCGGAGAACGGAGCAGCCCTTCTGGTTTATGATGAAAAGAAGAAAATGAAAGAGAATAGCTTATTATTTGGCGGCTTTTTCGCCCTCCGGGAAGATGATCTTATTCACAAAGAAGAAGATGACCATGGAGATGCCGCCGTTGAGCACGGTGGTGCCGATGTTGTAGATGAAGTCCGGTACCAGCAGCCCTGCCACTGCTACCCAGATGCAGTTGATGGAGTTGACGATGCAGGTGATGACGCAGAAGGCCAGCACATACCAGCCGATCTGTTTTGCCAGATTGCCCTTGCTGCGGAACACAAAATTGCGCTGGATGGGGAAGTTGATGCACTCGCCGATGACCATGGCGATCATGTAAGCGCAGAAGTAGGGCAGACCGCCGTGGGCGGCATCGTAGCCGAGGATGTTCCACTTGAAGGTCTCGCCGAACAGGGTAATGTCAATGCCCGGCCAGCCGAAATCCACCACCGGCAGGCTGGCAAAGGCCTTGGGCAGAAATTGCAGCAGCAGGTACTTGAACACGGTGATGAGGTTGGACACGATGACGAACAGGCCGCCCTCGCGCACCCACTTGGCAGCGGCGGGGTGCTTTGCCGCGAAGTTATTCCAGAAATTCATAGCCTGCTTCCTTTCAGCTGTTTTTCAAGCGCTCTTCCATGCGGCTGTTCAGCACGAGGTTCTTCACGGCCTCAAAAATCACCCGCACAAGGCCGATGATCCAGAAGCCCTGCAGCTCCATCACGATGCCGTCCACCATGCCCATGCTGATAGCGCCGTTGGTCATTTTGGCCAGCGCCCGCAGGGGCATATTGTACTGGAACAGGATGTTCAGGTCGGGCTTGCCCTTTTTGATGCTGCGGCGCAGCAGGGTGCCCAGCACAGCAGCCGCCAGCCAGCCGATGGGGCTGCGTCCGTGTCCCATCTCGCCCAGCGTCATGTTGCGGTCGATGTGCACCTTGTTCTCCGGGATGGGACGGCCCAGCAGCGCTTCAAACTCCGCATCCGGCACGTTCTGCACCTGCGCAGTGCGGTAATGCTCCAGATTTTTGCCCGCATAGGGGTCGGGTGCGCCGGTGCCCGCCACCGTGACAGCGGCAGTCAAGCGGATATCGGCGCTGGAAGCGCCCACCAGCAGCTGATAGCTGCCGCCCTCCACCTCCCAGCGGTCGGTCTTGACGTTCCAGTAGCGGAACGCCTTATCGTCCAGCGGGATGGTGACGGCCTTGCTCTCTCCGGCTTCCAGCTGCACCTTGGCAAAGCCCTTCAGCTCCTTGACAGGGCGGAAAATTTTTGCATCCGACTTTGCCACATACAGCTGCACCACCTCGGCACCTGCACAGCTGCCGGTGTTGGTGACAGTCAGGGTCACGCCCTTTTCGTCTGCTTTCAGATCGCTGTACGCAAAGCTGGTGTAGCTCAGGCCGTAGCCGAAGGGGAAGGCGGTGGGCACGCCGGCGGTGTCGTAGTAGCGGTAGCCCACATACAGACCCTCGCGGTACTCCACAGTGGGGCCGTCGCCGCCGAAATGCTCCTTTGCGGGGGTGTCGGCGTAGCTGCGCGCCCAGGTCTCCGCCAGCTTACCGCAGGGGTTCTGCGCGCCGGTGAGCACCTCGACCAGTGCGCCTGCACCGGCCTGACCGCCCAAGCAGCCGTAGACCAGCGCCTTGCAGTCCTTGACCCAATCGCTTTCCAGCGAGGAGCCTGCACTCAGCAGCAGCACCACGTTGGGGTTTGCCGCCGCCACAGCTGCCAGCAGTTCCAGCTGGTTTTCTGCCAGCTTCATGTCGGCGCGGTCGATGCCCTCGCTCTCCTTGATCTCGTCCAGACCCATGCACAGCAGCACCACATCGGCGTTCTTTGCCAGCAGCACCGCCTCGGCTTTCAGTGCCTCGTCGGGCTTGCCCTGCCGGTCAAAGCCCTTGGCGTAGCCGACGCTGTTCAGGCCGCTCTCGGCAAGGCAGTCCAAGAAGGAATCCACCTTGATGGAGTTGACGGCGCTGGAACCTGCACCCTGATAGCGGGGCGTCTGGGCAAAGTCGCCGATGACCGCCACCTTTTCCCCCTTTGCAAGGGGCAGCAGGCTGTTTTCGTTCTTCAGCAGCACGATGCTCTGGGCAGCAGCCCGGCGTGCCAGCGCGTGGTGGGCATCGGCATCGAACTTGCCGGGTGCGGCGTCCACCGCCGCCTTGGTGGTGAACACCAGCTCCAGCAGCTCCTCCAGCCGGGCGTCCACGTCCGCTTCGGTGATCTTGCCGGTCTGCACTGCCTTCATCAGCTCCCGGATGGCGTCCCCGCCGGGGGCGGGCATTTCCAGCGTAGATCCGTTCTTTACGCCGAGGGCGTGGTCGTTGCTGCCGCCCCAGTCGGTGACCACTGCGCCGTCAAAGCCCCAGTCCCTGCGCAGGATATCCATGAGCAGGTGGGCGTTCTCGTTGGCGTAGGTGCCGTTGACAAGGTTGTAGGCGGACATGATGGTCTTGGGCTGCGCCTCCTTGACCACCATCTCGAAGCCGGTCAGGTAAATTTCCCGCAGGGTGCGCTCGTCCACGATGGAATCCGAGGCCATGCGACGCAGCTCCTGACTGTTCACGGCAAAGTGCTTGGGACAGGCGGCAACGCCGTTTTTCTGGATGCCGCGGACGTAGGCCGCCGCCATCTTACCGGCAAGGTAGGGGTCCTCCGAGAAATACTCGAAGTTGCGGCCGCACAGCGGGCTGCGCTTGATGTTCAGGCCGGGGCCCAGCAGCACCGACACGCCCTGTGCCGCTGCTTCTTCGCCCATGGCTGCGCCCACAGCCTCGCCAAGCTCCGGGTCCCAGCTGTTGGCAACGGTGGCCGAGGTGGGGAAGCAGGTGGCGGGCACACTGGGGTTCAGGCCCAGATGGTCAGCAGCGCCCGCCTGCTTGCGCACGCCGTTGGGGCCGTCCGACAGGGTAATGGCCGGGATGCCCTTGCCCGGCAGCGCCCGGGTGGTGAACACCGTGCCGCCGCTCAGCAGGGCGCATTTTTGTTCCAGACTCAGGCTGTTGATGATATCTGTATGTTTCATGGCATTTTCCTCTTTGCCTTTTCAAATCCAGAAAAGGCCCGCTGTTTTTACGCAGCGGGCCTTTTATCTGGTTTCAGTTCAGGTGCTGCATCCGTTCAGAGCGTCTTACCTAGAATCAGGCGTTGACTTCCTCTTCCTTGCGCTTTGCATAGCCCTTTTTGACCACCAGAACTTCCAGTGCGATCAGAGCGGCTGCCAGCACAACATCCACACCGATCATCACCTTTTCCCAACCGGGCATACCGGGGTTCAGGTTCTCAGGGTAGTAAGCACGGGAGTTTGCCACAGTGTACAGGATGTTCTTGCAGGCCTGACGTGCGGACACCAGAGCGGTAGCGCTGGTGGTATCGGTCAGGTGGTTGGTCTCGGTGTCGTAGTTGACCAGGCAGAAGTCGCCGCCGTTGCGGATCAGGCGGTCAGAATCCTGATAGCCGTACACACCGTAGTAGTCGGTCAGCACCATGCCCACGAAGCCCCACTCGCCGCGCAGAACATCGTTCAGCAGGGCAGAGCAGTTGCCGGCGTAGGTGTTGCCGATGTAGTTGAAGGAGGACATGACGGCGTGGCAGTCAGCTGCCTTGATGCACTGCTCGAAGGGCTTGAGGTAGATCTCGCGGATGGCCTGCTCGTTGGACCAGGTGCAGAGCATACCGCAGCGGTTGGTCTCCTGATCGTTCAGAGCAAAGTGCTTCATGAAGGCGTAGACGCCCTGCTCCTGAGAGCCCATGATAGCGTTGGCAGCCATTGCACCGGACAGCACGCCGTCCTCAGAGTAGTACTCGAAGTTACGGCCTGCGAAAGCGGAGCGGTGGATGTTCATAGCCGGTGCGTACCAGCCGGAAACGTCCATGTCGTCCGCCATCTTGCCGATGGAGGTGCCGAAGTCGTGTGCCAGATCGGTGTTCCAGGTCGCTGCGATCATCACAGCGGAGGGGAAGCCGATGGAGCCCTGCTTGGTGAAGTTGTTGTTGATGGAGGCGGGGCCGTCGCAGTCGATGGCCTGAACCTTACCAATAGAGGAAACGGCAACGGACTGGTAGCCGCCCAGAGCGATCAGGCTGTCCATATCAGCAACGGTCAGCTGATCGAGGAAGGCATCCCACTGGGCGTCGTTGTAATCCACGCCCACCATGTCCTTCAGCTTCAGGCCGTTTTTGGCACCGGTGGTGGGAGCCACATCGTCGGCGTTGTTGAAGTCCTCGGGGTTCCAGTTGGAGTTGTTGTAGAAGGTAGCCTTAGCCTGTGCCGGCAGTTCAAAGTCTGCGGGAGCAGCGGTAGCCTCGGCGTAGTTGGCAAAGCCGTCGGCGCGGGACAGGTAGGTCACATTGCCCTCGGCAAAGTCGAACTTGTTGTCGGCGACCTCCACATCGCTCTCACGCTTGTTGGAAGCGTCGTAGACGATGTCGGAAGCCACATTGTAGACCTTGGAGTCCAGAACGGTGTGGGAGTCAGCATTGATGCTGATGACGTAATCGCCCTTTTCCAGCACATAGCAGCCCTTGCCGTAGGTGTCGTAGGAGGCCATGTCCTCGGCCTTGAAGGTAACGGTGACGTTCTCGGAAGCGCCGGGAGCCAGCTCAGAGGTCTTTGCAAAGCCGATCAGGTTTGCAGAAGCCTTCTCAATGCCGCCGTTGGTGTACGGAGGATTATAGTAGACCTCCACGACCTCCTTGCCGGAGGCAGAACCGGTGTTGGTAACGGTGACATCCACGGTGATGGTGCCGTCAGCCTCGGTGACGCTGTTCAGGGTCTGGGTGAAGGTGGTGTAGCTCAGGCCGCGGCCGAAGGGATAGACCACAGTCTTGTCGTAGTCGATGAGGCCCTCTGCGGCAGCAGTCTCGTAGAACTTGTAGCCCACATAGATGCCCTCAACATAGTTGACAAAGGCGGGAACGACCTCTGTACCAAAGGAATTGGCCTTGAACTCGTCCATGTTGGTGTAGTTGAAGTTGCCAAAGTTGTTCGCAGTGGGGGTCTGGGTCAGGTCGTACACAAAGGTATCGATGGTACGGCCGGAGGGGTTCACATCGCCGCAGAGAATGGAGCCCAGAGCGTTGAAGCCGCTCTGACCGGTGCCTGCGCACCAGACAACACTCTTGATCTGGCTGTAATCCTTGACCCAGCCCAGCTCCATGGCGTTGGCGCCGTTGTAGACCACAACGACCTTATCAAAGTTCTTGCAGACCAGATCGATCATGTCCTTCTCGGTCTTGGACAGCTGCAGGTAGTGGTCGCCGGGCTCAAAGTCGTTGTAGCTGTGGCCTGCGTCGTAGGTGACCTGAGACACATCGGTGGGCAGGTCGGCACCCTCGCCGCCCACGCGGGTGATGACTACCATGGCGGTATCAGAGAAAGCCTTGGCGTTGTTCATCATCTCGTCGGTGTACTGTGCAGCCTCCGGCTCCGGCAGGGTCCAGTCCTGAGAGAACATGCCCACCACCGGGCGGTCTGCGCGGTAGGAGGTGTAGAAGTCGGAGAGCTCGGTGTTCAGCTCAAAGCCGGCATTCTTCAGGCCCTCCAGCAGGGTGACGGTGGGATAAGCATCGGACAGTGCACCGGAACCGGTGCCGCCGTAGCAGGGGTTGGTGGAAGCCCAGCCAAAGACGTTCAGCTTGCTGTTCTTTGCCATGGGCAGGGTGCCGTCGTTATCCAGCAGGACGATGCCCTCATCGGCAATGTCCTCGCACAGCTGGGTAGCGGATGCCACGTTCTCCTCGCTGACCTTGCCGCCGCCGGTGGCAAGGGTGACCATGGAGTACATGGGGCCGGTCAGGATCAGGTTCACGGTGATAGCCAGCGCCAGCACCATGCCCAGACCCGCCTGCCAGCGGATCAGATACTTTTTGGACTTGCTCTGCTTACGGCAGGCGATCATGACTGCGATCAGCAGAACTGCTACGACACCAAAGCCGATCAACTGCGATTTGATCGAGTTGAGAACCTTGATGACGTCATCCATATTGATGGACAACATAGTTTTCTCCTCCTTGTTTTGTCGAATCGGACAACGGCAGGGGACGCCCCTGCCAGCTTGACTTTATGATACCAGAAATTGCCGGAGAATTTTCAATTTGTTCATAAACTGTCACTTTGAACGCACAATTTGCAAAAGTTACAATAAGGTTTCAAATTTTATTGTGCTAATACACAAATATCACCGCATTGCATTTGTGCACCCTGCCAGACAACAAAAAACGGCAGGGGATACCTGCCGTAAAAATTCATTCGTTTTGGGGCAGCGGAAATAAGATCCGCAGGGTGCACCAGTTGTTTTCCCAGTGCAGCGTCATGCTGCCGCCGTGCTGCTGCGCAGTGGTTCGGACGCTTTTCAGGTCTGATCCCTGCTGCGGCAGGCCGTCCGCATCCAGTGCCGGGGCAGTCTCTGTATAGTGCTCGAACCGCAGCATGGCAAAACCGCCCTGACTGTACACTGCCACCTTGATGAGCCGCTTTTCGGGGTCCGGCTCGGCACGGACGGCGGCAATGGCGTTGTCCAGCGCCACGCCCACAATGGTGCACAGCTCCCGGATGGTGAGAAAGCCCAGCATCCTGCCGTCTGCTACGCTAGTGATGGTGATGTTCTCCTGCTGGCATTCCATGGTCTTGGCGGTGAGCAGGGTATCCAGCACCGGGTTTCCGGTCTTGTTCTCGGCCTCGTACTGGCGGATGTTCTGCTCCATGGCGGCAATGGCGGCGTTCTGCTTGGTCTGGTCCTGCTCCTCCCGGATGCGGGCAAGCTGGACTTTCAGTTCATGGTACCGCCGGTTGATGAGGTTGATGCCCTCCTTGCTGCGCTTGTACTGCTCATACTGGCGGTGCAGCACCTCGTCCATAGCGGCAAGCTCGCTGTGCAAAGCGTTCTCCCGCAGCTGCTCGTGCTGCACGGTCAGGATCAGCACGCCGGAAAAATCCACCAGTGTGCGGATGGAAAAGATGCTCATGTTGATATCGCTGCCCGGCAGAAAGCCCAGATTGCTCACCGCAAAGGCGGCCAGCGCCAGCATGACCGCCGTCAGGGCGGCGCTGCCGCTGATCTGCAAGTGCCCGGCGGGCTGGGGGCTGATGTGCAGCCAATAGCACATTCCCCCGAACAGCGCCCCGTACACCAGCGCCAGCAGCAACAGAGACAGCGCCCCCCATGCGCTGCGGGCAGGCCAGAGGGCGCAGTGCAGCTGCCACTCCACGCTGGCGGCAAGTTCTGCCAGAATGAACGCCCGGGCGCAGTGATACCCGGCTTCCAGCAGGGTGATACTCCACACACCCCATAGATATAGGTAGGAAAACCCAATGGCCGCCGCCATGCAGGGGATCCAGAGCCCGCCGGGCACATCGCCGGTCAGCCCCAGAAAAGCCGACAGCACCGCCGCCCACAGCAGGGTGACGCCCACGGTAACCGCCTTGGAAAAGCGGGGCGCAAGCGCCGGGGTGAACAGCAGCACCGCCAGACACTCGGCAAGGGCGGTGTACAGCCGGGGGATATCCGGCAGCACGGTCATGAGCCTTCACCTCCGATGTAATCGGTCAGTGCGGCAAGAAAAGCCTTGCGCTTGGGGCGGCTGACCTGCAGCTCGCAGGGGCCCACCTGTACGGTGCTCTGCCGCAGCTCCCGCACCTGTGCCAGATTGACAAGGTAGCCGCTGTTGCAGCGGGCAAAGGGGCAGTCTGCCAGCTTTTCCTCAAAGGCCTTGAGGGCGCCGGGGGCGGAAAAATCGCCCTCATCGGTATAAAAGTGCACCCGGTGCCCCTCGCTTTCCAAGTAATAGATGCTTGCGGTGTCCAGCCGGCGCAGCCCGCCCTCCACCGGCACGGTCAGGTAGCGCTTTGCCCGCTTTTCCAGCCGGGCAACCGCCTTGAGCAGCTGCTGCGAAAAGGCAAAGTAGGGCACCGGCTTCAGCACATAGTCCAGCGCTCCCACCGAGTAGCCCCGGATGGCATACTGCGCCATATTGGTGATGAAGATCAGGATGACGTCTGCATCCATCTGCCGGATGCGCTCTGCCGTGGTCATGCCGTCCAGATGCTTCATCTCCACATCCAGAAAAATAATATCGTAGACCGCGCGGTAATCCTCCAGAATATCCACGCCGTCCGCAAAGACCGTCACTTCAAATTCTGTCCCGTACTGCCGGGTATACCGCCGGACATACTCCTGCAATACCCCCTGCACCTCTGCGTCGTCCTCTACGATCGCCACCCGGATCATGACCGCACCTCCCTTACCACACCTTTGTGGAACTGTTACGGCTCTATTATAGCGCAATCCCGTCCGGTTTGCCAAGGGGCACTCCGCAACAAAGGGCAGGGCAGCCCACAGGCCGCCCTGCCCTTTGTATTGAGTTCTCTTATGGTCATGCCCAGTTCTTCCGGCCGTAGCGGGTGGTCAGCTGGCAGATCTCTTTTTGGAGCTTCCTGGTCAGCTGGGTCTTTTTCAGCCGCCAGCGCCAGTTCTGGCCTACGGTAGAGGGTTTATTGATGCGGGCGGCGTTATCCAGCCCCAGCCAGTCCTGCATGGGGATGATGCACCTTGCCGCTGCGCTGCGCAAAATCAGTGCGATCATGCTTTTATAAAGCTGCTCATCCGGGGTGGCGTAGTCGTACAGGTAATCCCGCACCATGGCGCGCTCGGCGTCCGAGATGGTCTGGTACCAGGAGACCAGCGTCTCGTTGTCGTGGGTGCCGGTATACGCCACGCTGTTCACCGGGTAGTTGTGGGGCAGGTAGTCGCTGGCGCTGCCGGTATCGCGGGAGTCAAAGGCAAATTCCAGCACCTTCATGCCGGGGAAGCCGCTGTCCCGCACCAGCTGCCGCACGGTGTCGCTCATATAGCCCAGATCCTCGGCAATGATCTCCCGCTTGCCCAGCGCCTGCTCCACGGCGCGGAACAGCTCGATACCGGGGCCTTTTTCCCAGTGCCCATCCACCGCCGTCTCGCTGCCGTAGGGGATGGAGAAATACTCATCAAAGCCGCGGAAGTGGTCGATGCGCACCACATCGTACAGCTCGAAGCAGTACCACAGCCGGGTGATCCACCACTGATAGCTGGTCGCACGGTGTGCCTCCCAGCGGTAAAGCGGGTTGCCCCACAGCTGACCGGTGGGGGAAAAGCCGTCCGGGGGAACGCCCGCCACCGCCGTGGGGATGTTGTCCTTGTCCAGCTGGAACAGCCCCGGGTTTGCCCATGCGTCTGCCGAATCCAGCGCCACATAGATGGGGATGTCGCCGATGATCTGGATGCCCTTGCTGTTGGCGTAGGCTTTCAGCTTGCGCCACTGCTCCTCGAACTTGAACTGAAGATACTTGTGGTACTCCACCTCAAAGTACAGTTCCCGGCGGTAGTAGTCCATGGCGGGCTGCCAGCGCAGACGGATATCCTCTGCCCACTCGATCCACGGCTTGCCCTCAAAGCGGTCCTTTACCGCCATGAACAGGGCAAAATCGTCCAGCCACCACTTGTTTTTCTCGCAGAATGCCGTAAACGCTTCGTTGTGGCCGATGTCGCTGCGGGAGTACGCCAGCCGCAGCAGACGGCCGCGCTCGGTATACAGGCGGCTGTAATCAATGTCATCTGCCTTGCGGCCAAAGTTTGCCTTTTTGCACTCGGCGGCGGTCAGCACTCCTTCCTCCACCAGTGCGTCCAGACTGATGAAATAGGGGTTGCCCGCAAAGGCGGAAAAGCTCTGGTAGGGGCTGTCGCCGTAGCTGGTCACACCCAGCGGCAAGATCTGCCAATAGGTCTGCCCGGCTTCCCTGAGCCAGTCCACAAAATCGTATGCTTCCTGCGAAAAGCAGCCGATGCCGTAAGGGGACGGCAGACTGCTGATGGGCAGCAAAATGCCTGCACTTCTCTGCATCTTCATTTACCTTCCTTTATAACTCGATCATAACACCGGCATGGTCAGACACCTGCGGCTCCTGTAAGCCATTGAACACCACCCGGCTGCTCTTTACAGCCACCGCCTTGGAGCACCAGATCTGGACGATGCCGAGGTGCTGGACGCCATCCAGAGCATGGTGGCCAACGCACAGGCGGACGGCTTTATCCTGCTCTACTCCAAAAAGGACTGTCCGGTGGCGGCATATCTGCGCAACGAGGGACTGCTCCATGTCATTGTGGGCAAGGCGGCGCAGTCCGCGAACCAGACTATCTACATTGACAACGACAACGCCCTTGCCGGTGAAGAAGCCGCCGATTACCTTTATGAAATGGGGCACCGCCGCATTGCGTATTTCGGGGTCAGCAATGCCATGCTGTTTTCCGCAGAGCGCAAGCGGGGCTACCAGATGTCCCTGCTCAAGCACGGCATCACCCCCCGGGAAGAGGACTGCGTGGAGGTCAACACCCTGAACGATGCCTATGAGGAGGCGCTGAAAGCCCTGCTCACTGCGCCGGACCACCCCACCGCCATGCTGGTCAGTGACGACATCCTTGCTGTGGTGCTGGAGCAGTTCTGCGGCAAGCTGGGACTGTGCGTCCCGAAAGATTTGTCCATCGTGTCCTTCAACAACTCGCTGTTCTCCCGCATCACCAGCCCCCAGCTGACCACCGTGGACGTGAACCCCTACCAGCTGGGCATGGAGGCTGCCAGCCAGACCATCAACCACATCGAGAACCCGAATCTTCTGGCAACAAAGATCATCGTGCCGCATAAGCTCATCCCCCGGGAGAGCTGCTGCCCGCCGGAGGAGCGGCACTAAGCAAGTGCTTTTTTCAGCAAGACAGTGTCCGCTTCCGGGAGCTGCCGCGCAGTGCTTGATCTACTGCCCCCAGAGTAGACAGCGTAAAAAACGCTGCATCCTCCGGGGGTATTTTTATGCCCAAAAAGGCACAAAAGAATGCCCGCCCACCTGTGGAAAACCACGGTGGGCGGGCATTTTGCGTTTTATTGTTCGTGCCGCTGTAAAAGCATTCAGAGGGCGGTGGTCTGGGGTACCAGCCGGAAGAGCATTACGGGCAGCGCGCTGTTTGCAAAATCCAGCGTAAGGATGATCGTTCCGCGCTCTGTTTCAAAAGGCATCTCCGTCTGTGTGCCGTCCGGGGCAATGCGCACAAGCGTTTTGCCTTCCAGCAATCCGGCGGGCAGCGCGAGCCTTACCAGACCGGTGGGCTGCGTCAGGCTGCCTGCGGTTTCAAAGGCCACACTCAGGTATTCTCCATTCGTCCGTGCGGTCACATCCTCCGCAGAAAGGCTGCCGCTGATAGCCCACGCCGTTGCGGCTTCGATCTTTTCCAGCTGCGCGGCGTTTTCTGCCTGCCCGCACACGGGGCAGAAGGTCAGCGTTTCACCTTCCGCAGTGCGGAAAGTAAACTTCCGGCAATCGGTGCTGCCAGTGTGCGCGCAGCCCTGCCGCAGACAACTGGCGCTCTGAGAGCCGGTTCCGTTCGGGGACCATGCACCGAACTGGTGTCCCTGCTTATCTGTCGGGTCTGCGGTGTAGCTGTCTTTGCAGCGGGAGCAGGTAAAAACAGTATAGCCGTCTGTTTCACAGGTGGGGTCTACGGTAACAGCCTGATAATCATGGTTCAGTGCGGGCTGCTCCGCGTAGGTGGTATAGTTGCAGCGGGAGCAGGTGTCGTAAGCGTTCCAGCCGGGTTCCGTACAGGTGGGGGCTTTTGCTGCGTGCTGCTCCAGAGCATGGTTCAGTGCGGGCTGCTCCGCGTAGGTGGTATAGTCACAACGAGAGCAGGTTTCGTAGGCGTTCCACCCCTTTTCCGTACAGGTAGGGGCTTTTGCTGCGTGCTGCACCAAATCATGATTCAGTGCGGGCAGCTCTGCGTAGGTGGTATAGTCGCAGCGGGAGCAGGTTTCGTAGGCGTTCCACCCCTTTTCCGTACAGGTGGGGGCTTGCGCTTCGTGGTGCACCAAATCATGCTGTGCGGGCAACTCTTTGCGGGTGGTATAGTCGCAGCGGGAGCAGGTTTCGTAAGCATCCCAGCCGATTTCCGTACAGGTGGGGGCTTTTGCTGCGTGCTGCTCCAGATCATGCTGTGCAGGCAGTTCCACATAGGTGGTATAGTCGCAGCGGGAGCAGGTGTCGTAAGCGTTCCAACCCTTTTCCGTACAGGTAGGGGCTTTTGCTGCGTGCTGCTCCAAATCATGGTTCAGTGCGGACAGCAACGGAGTGGCAAAATAGTCGCAGCGGGAGCACTTAACGTAAGCCCAGCCCTCTTCCGTACAGGTGGGGGCTTTTATCACGCGCTGCCTCAGATCATGTTTCAGCGCGGGGATTTCTTGATAAGTGGTATAGTTACAGCGGGAGCAGGTTTTGTAAGCATCACAGCCGGGTTCCGTACAAGTGGGGTCTTTTGCTTTGTAGTACACAAAATCATGTTTCAGTGCGGGCAGCTCTGTGCGGGTGGTATAGTCGCAGCGGGAGCAGGCTTCGTAAGCATTCCAGCCGATTTCCGTACAGGTAGGGGCTTTTGCTGCGTGCTGCTCCAAATCATGATTCAGTGCGGGCTGCTCCGCATAGGTGTTATAGTTGCAGCGGGAGCAGGTTTCGTAAGCGTTCCAACCCTTTTCCGTACAGGTGGCGGCTTTTGCTGCGTGCTGCTTCAAATCATGCTGTGCGGGCAGCTCTTTGCGGGTGGTATAGCCGCAGCGGATGCAGCGGTCGTAAGCGTCCCAGCCGATTTCCGTACAGGTGGGGGCTTTTGCTCGGTGGTGCACCAAATCGTGCTGTACGGGCAGCTCCACATAGGTGGTATAGTCACAACGAGAGCAAGTTTCGTAAGCGTTCCAGCCGATTTCCGTACAGCTGGGGGCTTTTGCATCGTGATGCACCAAATCATGATTATTTGGGTCTTTTTCGCCGTATTCCGCGCCGCATTTTTCACAGGTTTTGCCTGTGGTGCAGGTGGGAGTTTCGGTGCCGCCGGTATGTACCTTTAAATACGAAACATTGCCATCGTTGTGGCAGTTCTTGCATTCAGCTACATAAACCCTATGAGAGTTCGAATCATATATTCTGTATCCGAGGACCTCACGTGTCTCCACACTCCCACAGTTTTTGCAGCGCACCGTGGTTGTTTCTGCCGCCGCTTTTAACACGATCCCCGGTATCAGGCACACCATTGCCAGCACCGTCAAACACCAGATCAGCCATTTTTTCATGTTACTCCCTCCTTGTCATCAAACCTTGTTATCCTTTCAGATCAAACTGCACGGACAGCGATGCAAGCACGGCATCTACCACCTTCCGCGCCTCGGCAAGCATATCGATCTCCGCCACAAACGCGATGACCTGCTCGCGCTCCTGCGCTGGGACCTGCAGCGCACTCAGGCTCATGCTCAGGAACCGCCGTATTTTGCGCTCCAGCGTAAAGTAGGGGTCGCACCGCCGTGCCATGTAGCCGCGCATCATGCCAGCCGTGCCCAGCTCCATCTCGTAGAAATCGCACTCGGCGCACCCGGGCAGATACGCGCTGAACGCCGCCTGCAGCTCGGCCGTGGTGCTGCGGTGGATGATCTCCGCCGTGGCGGGGAAGGTGTACGCTTCCACATAGATATCCCGCAGATTCTCGCTCAGCTCGGTCATCGCCAGCTGCAAAGCCGTCTCCACCGCGTAAAGGTACACCGGCGAGGGGGCGTTTGCCGCCAGCGGCCTTACCGCGCCGAACTGCCTGCTGAACATCATGCCGATCAGCTCGGTCAGCACACCGTCCTTTGTGCGGAAAATATTCTGGAACGACCCGGCGGAAACATCTGCTTCCTTTAAAATTTCTGCCACCTTGGTGTTCGTGTAGCCTTTTTCCAGAAAAAGCCGGACACAGGCGGTCAATATCCGCCGTTTTGCTTCTTTGCTGTCGTATCTGCGCGCCATTGGGAATCATCCTTTTCTACAATTGGTTTCTGACCCAATTATATATTGATTTGAGAATTGCGTCAAGTAAACTTTTAAGGGCGTATTTTGGGCAGTTTGACGAGGGAGAGCTTTCTGCGGGTGCGCATCCGGGCAAAACAAAGCGCAATGGACATTGCTGTTATCCGCTGCCGCAGCCAGACAGTTCGCGGCAGCAAAAAAGAGGCCACCGATCGGGGTGACCTCTTTTCAGCGTATTTTCAGCGTAAATCCCGCAGCAGCCCTGCCTGCGGGTCGGTAAGCTTGCCGTAGGGGGTGACTTTTTAAGAAAGCTTCGTTTGCTTTCAATCGCTTTTTCAAAAATTCTCTTGATTTGGCAAGGTGTGTACGATATGGAATGCCATGTCCGCATTTTCTTTGTCCACAAATATCTCCGTGATATACTTCGGTTTTATACCCAGCGTTCCGATCCTTGCCTGATCGAACGCATTACGCCGATTGACATCTTTCGTTTTACAATAAAACTTGATTCCCGCAGCAGCCAACGCATCCGTGATGCGGTTGCATTGGTAAGGGTCAGAAACTGTTGCAATTTGTGATTTGAAAAACCGCTCTAACATAAGTACACCTCCTACCAATCGTTTGAAAAGGACACAATTTCAAATGTCTTTATTGGAATAACGTAATTTAATCTCAATTTATTTCGTTCGTCCATAAATTTCCAAAAGTTTGTGTGTCTGTATATAAATCTTCTGAAAATTTGCAGCACAATCACAACATTTTCCATTCAGTTCAATCGCTATGACTGCCTCGTGCGCCGCCCATATCCAGCAGTCCTCCCGTGTGGAGCTGAGCAAAAAGTTTGAAAGCGGCTTCTATGCCAAGCCCGAAGCCCCCAGCCCGCAGGCTGTACCCGCCGCAGGCGAACCCACCATCTCCATGACGGCTCTTTTGGAATTGCTCAAGGATGCCGACCCGGAAATGAAGGCAAAACTGCGCTTGGCACTGCTCACCTGATGCAAAAAAGGGCACTGATTGCAATGCAATACAGCGCCCTACATCATCAGACATGGATAACACCGACCGTGCAAAAACCGTGCAGAAACCGTGCACTTACTCTCAGACAAATGAAAAATCAACTTATCCGACAACGACTTGACGGCATTGGTTCGAGTGACCGCACACCAAAAATCGTGTCTTGGAGGATACGACTATGACGAAATTGCTTTCCTGCCGCTACAACATGGACACCAACCGGGTGGAAGCCCGGTTCGAGGATGGCATCACTCTTGCCATCGACTGCATCGCCGTGGAGGACGAATACGGCAACATCCCGGCACAGCGGGCAGAACTGGACTGGCTGCTCTACAACAAGCCCTTGGAGTACACCCAGATGGTGCTGAGAGGGGAGATGGAGCGTTATCTTTCTCTCGGCTGCGACCACGGCAGGCTGGAGGATTGAGCCTTAGAAACCGCGCGGCAAAAATGCTAATCGCGCGGCGCGCGTTTCTCAGCGCAAATTCAGCGCAAACCATACCAAGTCAGCGTATTTTCAGCGTAAATCCCGGAAAGTCAGCGTAAATTCAGCGCA
>OGKA01000942.1_pt1 | contig 27964 bp, 31 predicted proteins | sample 1572211 | NCBI WGS metagenome assembly OGKA01 (sample SAMEA2582125, study PRJEB24529) | metagenome | biome: Human gut stool | place: China | collected 2011 | reverse complement strand
ATCAATTGAACATTGAAGTCTATTTTCCTGACCCTCATGCTCCATGGCAACGAGGGACCAATGAGAATACGAATGGATTACTTAGAGAATATTTTCCAAAAGGGAGTGATCTAACATTGGTTGATGATCAGACTATTCAGCTGTGGGAGAACAAACTTAATAATAGGCCACGAAAATGTCTTGACTGGAAAACACCTTATGAAGTATTCTACGGGGAAAGTATGCACTTAATTTGACAATTCAAGGTATAAAAAAGGTACTCTCAATTGAGAATACCTTTTGTCTTAACGACTTGGCCCATTAATAGGGGCTTTAGAAAAATTTGGATTTTGTCCTCGAGTTTTCCCTAATTGATAAGGTTTAATATGAGATTCAATTTGCTTGTGCATCTTAGAAACTGTTTCATGAATTCGTTTCAGAGAGGCAGCTAATTGTTTATCATCTAACCCTTGTAAATTATCTGTCCACTTAGCTATATAATTAATAGCCTTTTCAGATGTATCCAATCCAAAATGTTTTGAGAGCAAGTGACTGGTCATTTCAGCTTCAAGTTCTTTTTGGGCTTTAGGAAGTTCTTTATACTGATCTGATAGGTTCGGATTATGAAGGGTTGCGTGAGCTAGTTCATGAATTGTGGTTGCAATTTTTTCTCCAGACGTATTATCTGGATTAATAAGAATCAACTGTTCTTCTGGAAAAAAAGCACCTTTAGCATTTCCTAGAACATGAGCCTCATCTTTCATCATAGAAACACCAATACTTTCAGCATAATCACATAAGCCTTCAAGAACTTCTTTAGTCTTAACCTTATCCGTATCAAAGTTGTAATGACGGTTTGGCATAGCTTTTGGATAACTTTCTAGTTTCAAGGTTGTCTGTGACAACTCAAAAACTTTGTAAGTCGTGAATCTTGGCTGGCCAGTTCTAGGATCTCTCTTCTGGAATTGACGAACTGAAAGTTTACCATCTTTCACTAAAGCTTTCTCTTGTGGTGTCGCTTCTGATAGCTTCTTATATTTTGGATTTCCTTTATCATTTTTGACATGATTGCCATTCTCATCAATGACAGGAATCATACGCACCATTACTGGTCTAAACAATGTAATTTGAGACTTTTCTCCAGTCTTAACAGAAAGTCCTTGATGAACAACTTCTTTCGTTTCACCAGTTCTCTTGTTGGTGTACGTTGCTTTAGTTTGAATGACATCCTCTTTCTTAATGCCTAAAGCTTCTCCCATTGATTTCCACTGATCATAAGTCGCTACTGCATTTGCACCTTTCCATTGGTCTTGAATAAGTGCGACATTACGAGGAGAAAGCTGGGGGAACTTGCTCATAAATTCCATATATTCCATCAAGTCTTCAGGAGATTGTGTGTACTCACGAATTTTCTGGAAAGCTCTTTCACTAACATCATAAGCTGAAGCTGTTTTATAGTCAAAAGCCTCTTCTGCAGTCATCGCTTTTTGAGGCTGTTGAACACTTTCTTGTTGCTTATGTTTGGCTGAATCCTCTGCCACGATTTCTTCTACACGTTTAGCCAACTGTGACTTCATTTCCGTTTTACGAGAATGAAAATCATCTCTGACTTTGCTTTCTTCCTGAGCGAATTCCTGTGATGATAAGGTCTGCTCATTAGCTTCCTTTGATAACTCTTGGTTTAATTCCTGGTTTTCCAGCTGAGAAAGAACAGCAGCATCTATTTCTGAAAGGTCTTTCCAACCTTCAATACGGCGATAGCCTAATCCTAATACTTGTGAAACAGGTGTTCTTTCAGATCCTGCATCGTATCGGAGATCTTGTTTAATAAGGCGACCACCAGGACCATACAAATCAAATTTAACCTTTTCATAACCAATTTCTTCCGTAGCCATCAGTTGTTGGTTCCGTTGGTATAATTGGGTGACAAACTCCCTATAATCAATGAGTTCATCTGAAGGAAGGCTTGAGAAAGGGTTATCCCCAAATTGTTCCGACCACATGTTTTCGGCCCACTGAAGACGGACGTGGTAGTTCTCATTGTATACCTGATCTTGCCTCCATTCTTTATAAAAAGGTGACTCAGGGAGTAAAAGATCGCTTTGAGCTGCTTGAGCAATGACTTGCTTGAAATCCCCTTGACTGGCTTTAGAGAGTTCAAAGTAACGATTCCAAGCCGAGTGGAATTCTTCTGGAACGGTTGATAAATCTTGTGGAGCACCAACATTATAGACAGCATCAAGCACTTGAGTAAACATTTCTGGTGTTATCTCACGTTCTTGAATTTCTGAATTGATCGGGTTATTAGTGACATCTGCAGCTGGAATAGCTTGAGGTATTACTCCTCCTTCCTCTGGTTGATTTGGCTCAAGGGAGAAGCGAGGTTCGGTCTCTTGATTATCTTCTCTCGATACATCTTCATATTGCTTATTTTTTAGAATCGATAGCATTTCTGCACCGCCATCTTTGATATAATCATCGTTGACGGAAATTTGTTCGACAATACCGTCTCGTTCACGATAAATTCCTAAGATCTCATTTTTGTTTGCGTCTAATAATTCTTTTTCTAGAATAACCCTAGACTTGAACAAAGAGACCGGAACTGTTCCATCCTCTGTATCAGCTCTGAATAGTAGCATAATGTCTTTATCATCTGCTTTAATGATGCTATCGAACCTCCCAGTATACCGTGGAATATCTTCTAGATGATCAAAGTAAAATGAGTTTGTCTGAAGAACAACTTTCAACTCTGGTAAAACTTTGATTTTATCAAATGCAGAATCTGTATTTGAAATTCTAATATCATCGAAAGCAACTTCTCCTCCTATAGCCAGATCATTCAACGTTTTTTCAGGTGATTGGTTATCTCCGACTACTTTCAATCCTGTCAGATGCATGAAATTTTGTTCGGGAAAGTTTACTTCAACAACGTTACCATCGACCGTAAAATAGATAATCTTTGCATTAGCAAGTTCATTTTTGTAATACTGTGCAGCTTCTTGCAGGTTATCCGAAAACCGATTAAGTTTGTCCAAATCGTTCCTGTTTATTGATTTCTCAAATCTCGTTTTTCTTGACTTAAACCCATTCTTTATGGTAATATTTAAGTAATGAGAGGACTTAGTAGGTCGACTGGTAACAGAGCGATCAAAGGTATCTGCTTCTGATACGGGTGAGGTACTGCCTTCAGCTTCGGGCTGTAAAGAACCCTTGCGTTGAATAGTCCTCTCGTTTTTTTGTTGCTCTGGAATTTCTTCCAGAGCTTTTTTCGTATCCTCTGATGATTCTTTCCGGGAAACTTCCAGAGACTGCCGAGACACATTGACTTCATGTTGAGAATGCAGGTGCTTTTCAATGAGCTGAGACAAGCGACCTGTTTTTAAGCGTTCTAGTTCTTGATAATCCTCATGACTTCTAACACCCTCTGCCAGCAATTCTTCTTTAGAACGTGTCAGTTCGCCATCTTGTAACATATAAAACATCTTTTCATTCTGAGAAACAGTCACTAAGGTGTCATCGCTGTTATTGTAACTTCCGTTATTATCATAGTTTTCTGTCTTCCCTAGTAAAACTTCACGTTGATCCGTCATCAAAACATCATAGCCTTCATAGATTGAAGTGGAAGCACTCACCACTTTTATCACTGTTGATTCAACTGATTGATTTTTCAAAGCATCATTCCAGTCCATCTTTTCTTTTCCTGCTGGCAATGCTGGTAGGTCTACTGTGACAGTAGCCCCTTTTTCTCTTAGAGATTTAATAAAGTTTCGACCACCCTCATCATTATCAACCGCAAGTGTAATCCAGTCTGCATGCTTACCCTCTGTAAAAAAGTTTTTATCAATAGCTACCTGCAAGCCATCAGCTAATTGCTCATGACTCCAGCGTAGGGGACGTCCTGAAAATTCTGACTGTAACTGCGCCAAATGACGACCAACCATCGCTTCTTTTACACCATCCATCGATACGAGACGAACATCTTGGAGCTTATCCTTATGTAGTTCGTAATAAGACATTAAATCGATGGCACTTTCCGTAAAGACAAGTCGGTTTGGCTGACCAATGTCAACGTGCATCCCCGTAATCCCATCAGAGTTATTGACGATTTTCTTGGCATAACCACGTTTTGGCCATTTTTCCCAATTCTCTTCTATCCCTTGTAGAGTGGCCCCTACGAGCTCTCCTGAGAAATCAAACGTCTTAAATACAATAACAGGTTCAATACTACCGTTAACTTTAGCATTAGCTTGTGCGATAACACCTTGTTTTAAAAAGAAATCAATTGTATCATCGGATAAACCACGTTGCTCTTTCAGATAACGTCTCCCAGCCTCAAAAGGTTGTTCATAGGGGGCGAGATAATAATGAAAAGGTTCCTGCATAGGTCTCATAGCGGTAAACTCTTTAAAGTTCCCATCATTTAGGAAATCCAGCGCTTGATTAAAGTTAACCTCTTTAATCATTTCAACTAGGGCAATCGAGTCTCCCCCTTGACTGCGTGAGAACCAATTAAATAAATTGGTCGAGGGAGTGATGACTAGACTATCATGTTCTTTCCAACGATAATCCTTCCCGTCTCTCACTAACTCCATGTGCAATTCATTCGCAACGTCTAAAATATCCCTAGAACGAGCGTATTCCACTCGTTCTCGACGACTCTTTCCTCTTTGTGAGGAAGATGATGTATTTTCTTCTGGCATATAAAACTCCCCTCTATATTATTAAAAACACTCATATTTAGGCTTGTAGGGCTTGGTTTCCGTCACTAAAAAGAGTTCTTTCGGTAAATGGATTAACTCACCTACCGCTAATCTCTCAAATTGGTCTGGGTTATCCTGATAGTTTAGAACAAGCTCTAAATCACTATTCTTTCCTTGTCCTTCAAAGAGAACTTGTTTTTGACCATCATCTGTAGCTTTCACTAGCCATTCCGCTTCAAAATCAAAAACTTCCTCCGATACACCTGGAAAATGTAACATAGCATCTACCTCCTTCCTTTTACTTCTAGTGTAAGAGATAATGGGATTCCTTGCGTTAAGCGGACAAATCACCGTAGTTTTTTAAGTAAAAAAGCCATTGATTGGTGATCAATGACTATTATCTTTGGGCTTGACGTTGTTCTTCTTGCTCCTCACGCTCATCACTTCGTGTCCGTTCCATCATCGCCTTTTGACTAGCACGTTGTGACTGTTGCAATGAGGTTGTCAAGTGTTGCATAAAGTCTGTATTAAGTCTTGCTTTCCCCTGTGCTTGTTGGACACTGGCTTTCTTGATGACTTTTCGGTCTTGCAATTGCTTGGAAACAGCATGCACCAACTGAGACTGATTGTCTTCAGTCGGTTGGAGTTTGGCATACAAGTCTTTTAACTTTGAAAAATCTTTCGCATTGGCCATTGTCATTTCTTTGACAGCTGCTTCATCACCTAATCCTTTCATCGTTTCATTACGATTATGAATATGATACTTCACCTGAAAAATAGAGATATGCGTTTGAAGTTCCTCAAGATAAGCCTGTTTTGTCGTTGGTGAGCCTTTTAAAAGCTCTAATAGGCTCTCATCTTGAAGCTGACTCGCTAGATTAAATTCCATTCGTAATTGTCGAATAGGAAGCTGAATAGTCCCTGCTTTAGCTTTAGAAATGGGAAGAGCCACACTGTCGTCAAATTGATACTTCAAGCGTTGCTTAAGTTCTCTATCTTCTTCTGACAATTGATAATTGGGCGTTAACTGGAGTTTGATGCTTTGTAATTCCCGATACACTGAAGTTTTTTTAAACGCTATAAACGCTTGATCAGAAGCCAATGGTTGCACTTGACTCAAAAGTTTTTGATGAACAAGTAATAATTTTTGTCTTTCTTCCAGCATACTCAGTTTTAAGGCATACCGATAAGTCCCTAGTTCGCGACGTTCTTTTTCTGTAGGATCGATTTTTAACTTAGCCGCATCCACTAATGCTTTTAATTCCTCAGAAGAAAACAGGGATAATTCTTTAAGTGTTAAAACTTTTGATTGGACATCTTCTGTCATCTGACTAATATCATAAACATAACTCTTAATGAACTCTGGACGACCAATTCCTTTACCATATTTATCATAAGCCCCATAAATAGGTTTTACAATCTCCAATGGTTTCGATTCAGCCTTAACAACGTATCCCATTTTTTCCCATGAATCCAATGTTTTAACAACACTAGCAGTCGGTAACTGTTCTAAAATCTTTGTTTGATTCAAACCAGAAAAGGTTCGCAAATTTTTTTCCAGCTGAACGTCTGGAATTTGTGGGACATCCTCCTTAAAAGAGTATAAAATACGGTTAGCTAAGCGCTCCCTTAATTTCAAGACTCGACGTGACAAGACCTGATCGAGATCATAACCTTTTGATTGTGCCAGTGTGCGTATGGTCTTCCCATCAACCTTTCGTATTTTTTCATAGACTTGATTTTTTTCAGCTGAATAGGAACCTTGATAGGTTTGAAGAAATTGTTTCGTTTCTTCTAAAAAATCTTGATAGACTTCCCTTCCTGCATTTTGAAGATAAGAGTCTAAATATTTATCTAGGAAAAATTTACTGACCGCAAAATCTCTAGCATTTGAGCCATAACGCCACTTCTTATTCAAGGGGAGGTGATTGTAAGCCTGCTCCAAAAAATTTTTTTCAGTTGACGAAATAATTTTATCTTCCTGGTAAACGGACGTTATCAAGTTAGCCTTGAGGTTAGCCAAAATTTGTTCTTTTCGAATCAAATTTGATCGTGTTTCCTCTTTAAGTAACCCATGAAAGACACCACTTTTAAATCTGTTAATCGTCTTCTGAGAGAAATTTCCCTTATATTCCATACGACCACGAGGTCGATAAAAAATCTTATCACGCTGAGACTGAACTTCTGAGAGACCAAAATGGATATGAATATTGTCTGTGTTAAGGTGGATATTTCCCCACCAAAAAGCAGAGTCCGAAAGGCCTTCTTTATGAATGAGTGTGGGCATCATATCACGCATAACCGCTTTAATCGCTTTTTGATCAACCTGTCCAGTCGCAATATCATAGAGACCTTGCTTATCTAGAAAGGCATTATCAAATGAAATCACTCCTTGCCATAATAGCGAACCATTTTTATAAGCAGCTTCTAAATTCTGTTTTAACTCTGTCACCTTATGACGTTGAAGGTAGTCTGCATTTTCCGTGAAGATAGCCGTCACTTCTTCTGATTGATTTTCAGTCGCATAAGAACGATTCATATAGTCAATGTACTCTTGAAAATTCAACTGAGTTTCAGGGACAGCTTCCTGAATACGAGTCATCTCGTCTTCAGTCAATCCTTCAATCATTTGCCTGTTTGTTTCTAAGGACAATTCTTCGTCAATTTTGACAGCTTCATCACGATTTGTATAATCCACATATTGACTATTAGCTTCTGTGTATTGAAGCATAAATGTAATATTAGGACTAGACGATAGATTCATCACTTATGCTCCTTTCTTAGTCAAAACAACCCATCTTTCCTTAATTGAACATAATCTTTCAATAGAGGTTGGAGTTCTTAATTGTTTGACCACGTGCCACATCTTCTTTAATAAGATCATCAATTCTAGCCATCAGTTCATGCTGGGATGGATCAAAACGAGAATGAACAGACTCTAAATCTTGAATATCAAAATCATTACCTTTTGTGATGGCATGAAAATTAGTCAATTCTAAATAAAGTAGTTGATCCATCTGACGACGAATAGATTTTAAAGTCCGTCCTTCATCCGAAGTGCCCAAATTTTTTTCCAGCCGAGACAGTCTTTCGGAAAATGGTTGTCTTTCTCCTGTTTCCAAAAAGAGTTTATGAAAGGCATGAATCACTTTAACTACTGTCGCTGAGTTGTTAGGACTTTGACGATTCAGACTTCCTCCCATTTCTTCTTCTAAATAACTTTTGATTTCAGTAAACTTCTGTAATGTCTCTTCGTTAAAATAGACGTTGATTCTTCTAGTCATTGCTTCTCCTTACTCTGATTTTTTTGTAGTTCCTGTCAGATAGTTAATGTCATACCCTGATTGAACATTAAAGATATAAACATCAAACGACACTGTTTCATCTTCTACACTCTGTGCTTCCATACGAATACCACGAGCAACTAATTCTACATTTTTAAAAATAGGCGTTACTCGATAACGAACGTGATGGTCTGTCTCTCTTATATAATTTGCGACTAAATTTTCATAGTAAACCATTGACGATTTTTCATCATCAAAGTTTGCATTAAGGGCACGTGTTCCTGTAAATAGGTTTTTTACATTAGCATTCTCACCACTTAGTTGAAATCCAATCAAGTGTGACCGATTATACAAATAATCTTGTTTTCCATTAAACAGGATTTTTTTATTTTTCCATCCAGTCGGTTTTACGGATGAAATATCTTCACGTTCATTTGTTGGCATCAACTCTTGGCCCAACATTGCTTCAGCAACACCAACACGATTCAAGAAATCTAGGTTACTGTATTTTTCCCATGAACCATTTTCTAGACTCAACTCCTCATCAGTAAATTGTGCTTTATCATTCACTACAATAACCTGATGTTTCCCATCAAACACCTTACCTTTCAATTCTTCATTTTGTGTCTGGTGAGCATTGCCTAAATCACCATTTTTTTCTTCAGGTGAATCCGAAATATTTAACTGACTAGCCAGATCATTTTGAGTAAATACACTTTTTAGAGATTGAAAATTTTGTGGCTGCACTAACAATATGACAATAAATAGAATACTGACTAATAAGAATTTGTTCTTTTTCATGAGCGCCCTCCTGCCTCTCTTTCAGCAGCAAGCGCATCAACATCATCCATGAACCGCAACCAGTCTGTTGTTAGCTCTTCAACAATATCTTGTTTGGCACCGTAAGCTAATAACTTGATTTCATTTTTTAGCAACAGTTCCAATATCTGTGACTGTTGTTTTTTTATATCTGCCAGACTTTCCGCAAATTTATTATCGTACAAATCCAGTCCACCATTTTCGACAATCCGTTGTAACTGAGCCAACATAAATTCATTAAATGATGGGTACTGATATTTTTCAGACATCATATGTAATTGAGAAAATGTTTTTTCTGGAACATTCCTAATTTTAATTTCTTTAGTCATCACTTTCCACCTCACCTTCATATTCTAACCATCGTGAAATGTGATCCTCATAGCGTGCCATTTTCTTTTCAAAATCAGATAGAATATCTGTTTGTTTTTGGGTTAAAAACAACACATGATCCGATGTTAATTTCATGTTTTCTAAGTGAGCCAAATAGTTAGACTCAACTAAATTAAATTTTCCCTTTTCGATTTTTTCACGACACATAGTCACTAAAAATTCGTTAAATGATTTTGCTTTTGTTTCTCTTGCGAAAGCTTTTAAGTAATCCACCTCTTGTTCTGATAATCCTCTGATTTTTAATTCTGTTTTATTCGTCACCATAAAATAATTATCATCCATTTCAAATAAGAGCGCCCTTCTTTTTTCTTTTGTCGAGGCAAAAGTCAAAAGAAGCAAAAAAGAAAACCACAACCTCGCAACGTCACGAACCAAAAGAGGTTCTACTTTTGCGGTTTTTCGGCACACTAACACACACCTTTTGAGGCTAATGCCTCCTTTTAGTGTGTAGTGCTTGAAAAGAGCATAAGGGAAACTGTCCCCACGTGCCGTGTGGAGTTGATAGTATCAACGTTTCCGGTGGGCCCAATTTTCTCGGCTACGCCTACTTACACACACATAGGTTACACACCTAAACACACTGTATCTTTCAATCTACACACTTAGACACACCGTAACAGCCACAAACACACACAGTATTCAACTGTCAAAATGAGGTGATTATTCAGCTGGAAAGGTGGGAAGTTTAACTATTTTGTACTCCTTCTTCTCGTTCTTTTTTGGCAGCTTCACGTCTTGCTTTTTCCTCTTCTTTGACAATAGTCAGTTCTGTTTTTAGATCATCAAGGATTGATTCATAAGACTGATTCTTGTCCTTTTTCAATTGAATCTGAACGTAAATTTTACCAATTTGTTTTTGAAGATTTTCTTCAGCAAGCTTTCGTTCATTTTCTAAAGAAGCAACTTTTTTCTTTGCCTCTTCTAGTTCCAAATCAATTTTAGTAAGATCTTTTTTTGCCATTTAATAGCCTCCTTCATTTTGATAATTTTAGTATAAGGGATAACAAAAATTCTTGTGTTAAGCGGACAAATCATAGGAAATATAAAAACTCCCTAATATCAAATTTAGGGAGCACCGCATGTTAAGATTTTCCTCTTGTCTATTATTTCATTTCTACAGTTTCAATTGGGTTTGAAAATTCAAAGGTTCCATCTTTAACTGCTGTTTCTTTTTTCTCAAGACTAACAATCTTAGCCTGAACTTTTTCAATATTTTGAGTTGCAGTCTCAATAGATCTATTCTTAGTTTCGATATTACTTTCGATAGTCGCAACATCTTTTTGATTAGATTCTAAGTCATCGCCAGAGAGATATTCTGCCTCTTTGAGTAAACCATTTTTCCGAGCTTCATCATCCTCGATTGAAGCCTTAATCTGTTTGATTGAGTTATTTAATTTTTTGATCTGACCTTCTTGGAAAGTTTTTTCCACTTTGATTTGTGACAAAGCAAATTCCTCACGAGAAACATTATTTATCTTATCTCTTTCCAGCTTACTGTTTTGAGTAGTCACATAGAATTGAACAACGTTACCATCGTCATGTTCTTTTGCTTTTGAAGGCTGTTCCTGACCATCTGAAGGACTAGAAACATCAATATCAATATCGCTAGTAGAAACTGTTTTGTTTGTAATATCAATCGCAAATGCTCCAAAATCTTCAGGCACATTTCTAATGATCACAGAGATTTTGTTATCAATAATTGGAACAATTTCCATTGTCGTATCAACAGATTTCTTTTGAGCATATAAATCCCATTTAAGACGTTTTGCATCAATTCCACGATCAACTGGAGAGGTAGAATCTTTCGTCTCAAATTGAAGAACTATGACACCAGTTTTAGGAGAGTAGGTCTGACTAGAGAGTCTGATTTCACCTGTTCCATTCTCAAATGTTCGCTTTGTTTTGAGTTGCTCATCTGTATAAGTTTGTCTTTGTGGGGAGTAGATAGCTCCCAACAATAAACTAACCCATGCTGTAAACAGCATGGAAAAAATAACCAATTTACGCTTAATCACATTGTCTTGAAACCATCTTTTGATTGTTATAAATGGTTTAGCAATTACACTAGATTTTATTTTTTCAATCCAGCACTTAATCGTATCTATCATAAGTGACACGTCCTTTCTGATTTTAGATAATAAATGTTAAAATAAAGATAAGAAATTATCATTGAGAGGTATAAATATATGAGTTTTCCATCTGCTTATAGCCTTGAGTTAAAAACTGATTTATCTGCTAAGGAGGCCTACGATTTTTCTCGTACTCCAGTTGGGTCATCTCATCGTTTGACTGATGCCAAACAGTTTCAATGTGGTGAAAAATGTTCCTTCAAATTGACCTTAGCAAACTTCAACAATCCAGACTTTAACAAAACACCTTATTTTACTCCTGGAGCACGTAATCAAAAACATGATTCTAATTATTGTCAACGCATGATTGAACATTACCATCAAAGAGAACAAGAGGTAACAACAGAAAACCACGGTTCGTTTTCTCGTGAGAAAAACAAACTCATTATCGATCTAGATCTTGTTAAAGGGTCACTAGCTATTGTCACTAAGCCTAGACAAAAGAATGAAAATACCCCTTCATCTGAAACAAGTGATACTGAGGTTGCACATCGACACTCTCATTCATCTTCTACCGCTGATACCAAAACTTTTCGGAGTCATATCAAACAACTTACTGCCCTTATACGCTATTTTTTAGAATACCAATCAGGCGAAAAATTCACATTTTACTCTAAAAATAAACAAGAAATTCAACTGGAAAGGTACTTCGTCAATCTAGCAGAAGCTACCAAAAGAGGAATTAACTTGGAGGATGTTCACATCTACTATGATACCGCCACAGTAGATTATCATTTGGATAAAGATAACCCTGATAATAGTTATTTTTTAATTAGATTTCATCATGTCTGCTCAATTGATAACGTCAATAACCGTCCAACAATAATCATCAATGAAACCAAGTCTCAACATCATGGAGTAGGTTATAAGATAAAGATATTAAAACGTGCAGCTAAAGATGGTGAGCCTTTAAAGGTGTTCTTTTTTGGAAGTTTTATAAAACATCCAAACAGAAAATTTATAAACCCAAACGTTAGCCCAATTGATATTTTAGATTATCTTGTCTTTAGCTAGTTGCAATAAGAAAATCATCTAACTCCTCTATAGAAAACTCTATTATTTTATATGAAGCTATAAATTCAAAGACTGATTGCATATGTGCTTCAGTCTTATTTTTGGCTTCCTCATAGGATAAAAAGGGTTTAGCTTGTTTTATTTCATCTGTCCACCCAATACTTCCATCTTCCCTAGGAATAAGCCAAACAGTTTGAAAAATACTGACTTCCGCCAAAACCAAATAATATTTTTGTTCCATTTTGTCCTCCTAAATACAATCCATCTTTTCTGGAGCCAGCTCCAGCGTTAGCCACAAGGCTTCACTTTCTGAAATATGTGTCAGCTTTCCCCCTTCATCATTGAAACGCAACAAGGTAAAAATATCATCAGAAAGTTTGCCTAAGATAACCATTCCTTCGGTTGTTTTCGCACGCCACAATTCATCATCAAATTGAAAAGCCGTTTCTGTCCACTTACTGAGCTTCGTTTTTTGAGTCATCTAGTGCCTCCTCAATGGTCTTCTCGTCAGCTGTAATCTTCCCCTGCTTATCCTTAACAGCATAGAGATAGAGCTGATATTGGCCGTCTCTTATCGTGACAAGGGACGCTGCTTTTTTAACCTGGTATTTCTTCACAAGAACTTGTCCTTCTTCAGACTCCACGTTAATATAAAACGTTGGATAAGCACTTTTTTCAGCCGTTGTGATAACGGCTTTTTTGCCTGCTTGACAATAAGGGCAGCCATGTCTATAAAAGACTAAATTAGCATTCTGATTGATCACAGCATCCACATAAACTTGTTCCGTAAGGTGTCTATCATAGTCTTTGACAACGTACCTAGTCCAAACTGTCTGTACACCAATAACTGTGAAAAATAGCAAACTGACTGCTGCTATCGTGCCAAAAATCATTTTAGCCCATTCAAATCTATTAGCCACTATCCTTCACCTCCTTGCATAAAATCGAATAAGTCTCCTTGAATATAGTTCACTTTGGCCAAGCGCTTGATCTCTGATTTTAAGTTATCAAAAACAGTCATCATGATACTAAATTGTAACGGATCGAACTGTTCATACAGAGAAACAAGCGGTAGCATAGGAAAATGGTCCTTCTTTTCACTTTTAAGAAATTCTAAAACCTGTTTTTCTCCCTCAATAACAGCATCTACTCTAATCAACGCAGGTATGCTTGTAATAGCATCTCCATTTTGATAAAAGGTCAAAGCAATGTCGCCAGCTTTCACTACCTCAAACTCAGGAAAATTATCAGTGATTTTAAAATAATAAGCAGAAGGTTCTTGTCCTAATCCTGTTAAATAATAACCACGTACAATCTTAATATTCTCTGCCATTTAATATTCCCCCTAACAAACCTTATGAACTTTAAAAGGTGCCTGATAAAAATTTGGATAATGAATAATCCTTTTTGTTTTCTGAATTGGCAAAGGAGAGTGATAGTTAATCTGCATGTACTGATAAGCCAATCCTCTACTCTCAAATGTCAACAGTTGTCCTTGATTATCACAAAGATACTCACCATCTTCAAAACTAAAAATTACGTATCCCATCTATTTTTCTCTCTTTCTAGTTTGTTCCACAATTGCTTTATAATCACTTTCTAGTTCCATATCATAACCATTTACATATCTAATCCAGTGACTACTCTTCAGCAATCCCAATGTAAATAATACTGCTGCTAAATTAACTAATACTATTAAAATCCACATATTAAGAACTCCTTATTCTTTATTAGAATCAATATTTCAATACTAACTATGTTGTTATTCTATCCCTACTTACTTTGCCTCTCTGTATCCTAGATATAAATGTAATGGCAGTTTGCGGGTTTTAGTATTTATCCAATGTCAACCTCGAATAAAGATAATTGTTTTGCTTGTTTAAGTCCATTTTTAACCCCTTCTATCACCCTTTTGGTGAAACCTAGGCTTTCTTCAAAGAAAGTAGCAATGTTTTCAAAATAAGCCTCCTGACGATCTTTTTTCACCTGAATAAGGGAAAGAACAATAGCTTTAACAGAAGCTAATCTAATCCCACCACCACGGCCAGCTTTAACCGCAAAGAAAATCTTACGCTCAGCTTTAAGAGCCTTCAAAACTTTATCTAATGAACGTTCAGGGATATTTAACTCTTCCCTAATAGCTTTTTTAGTCGTCTGAACAAAAGGATCCTCAGACTGATAAAAACCTTCTAAATAAGCCATAATATCAGCTTTCCACTCATGTAAGTGGCTATGCTTACGATCTGCACGTTTCTTCTTAAATTTATACCAGCGTTGCTTGATAAACAAATCTGAGCCCTTCAGATTCTCATTGACCCAAGCTTTGCATAGTAATTTGATGTAATCTCGACTAGCAGCTTCATATTTCCCTGAATAAGCTGAGCCAACGACTTTTAGGAACTCGTCCTGAGAGAGTGGTTCGGCCAAGTTCTCATTGAAATCAGCTAAAACAGCCTCACAATCGCTCTGAGAGACACCACTTGAAAAATTAGCCAGTGCCAAAGTAAAGAGTACATTGTTTCTTCCCATCAATGCTTTAGCTCCTCTAATATTGGCTTCTTTCAGCAGTAAACCATACCAGGGTTCATCTACCTGTTTAACGCCTTCAGAACCAGCAATAACCGTTAAATTAGGTTTCTTACTATGAAACAGTAGATCAGACTGTTTCATAGACCAATCTAGCCATTCCTGGAATGAATAAGTATAGTCAGCATGAAAAAATTCCACATTATCAGTTCTTGGCATACGTGCAATACCAAAGTGGTTACACGTCATATCAACTGGCAATGTTTGGCCAAAATAGTTACGTAAATTTTGAGAGATTGCCTTGGCCACTTTTACTACTTTGAACTGTGAATGAGTTGTCACATATGCTGCTTTATCCAGTACAAAATAAGCTTGATACCCCTTATCAGATTTTAAAATCAATGTAGGCATGAAGCCTAAATCAATAGCAGCAGTTAAAATATCTCCAGAAGTCATCTCTTCAGCTGAAGATGTGATGTCAAAATCAATATAGAATGAATTAATTTGTCTCAAATTATCTTCGGAGTGTCCACGTGTAATTTGACGTTTGGGATCGCTGTAACTACCAAAACGGTAAACATTTGGTGTCCAGTGAGTGAAACTATCCTCATTCTCAGAAATAGATTCCATTGATGTCAAAACGACACCACGTGCTTTCATCATTTTTTCTTTTGTACGATATCCAAAGATTGCTCCTCGATTTCCTTCTTCAACTGAAGAAACTGGTTTTAAGTGACTATTCTTAAATTTATAGTTTCTTAAACCATCTTTTAGAATCAAGCTGTAAATGTTAGTTAAGTTCATTTGTTTCCTTACTATTAACGATTTTATAAGCTAATTTTCCCTTGAATTCAGTTAGTTCTAGACCTAGCATTACAGCCATGTCTTTATATTGACCGAATTCATCTACGAGAATCCCTCCATCAGTAATTGGAAGTCTTTTATGAAGCTCTCTTATCTGTTTAGATTTGGTATCCATTTAATAATTCCTCAGTTAATTTTCATACTTCTGGGAAGAGTCGTATTCGGCACGCTGTAACCATCCTGTAATTCTCTCTTAAAATAAAATTCAGGGCTTATTGTTGTAACGTAGTCACTTCTTTTCCAGTTACTTCGTAAGCGTGTATTAAATAGTGAAATCCTAGCTTCAATCTCTTTGAACCTGAATCCAAGCTTTAGATAAGTTGTAACAATCTCATTAACATGCTCTTTAGATTCTTTATTCCTAACTCTGTTGTGAACACCTTGTTCCTGATCTTCCAATATCAAACTTTTCTGATACTGAATATACAGTGCTCTCATCTGTTCTATTTTGTTCTGCCAGTTTAGATTGTAAGGTTTACCTGAATATTTGTTTTTCAAATTCCTAACAGGTTCACAGAACTTCATCTGAATAGAATCGAACTCTCCTAGATCACTCAGAGGATCAATAAAACCTAATGGTTCACTATTGATTAATTGATCATAAAACTCATTCCTAACCATCATATCCTCCTATGTTATCCATTAACTAAACTATTCAAGATGTATTAAGTAAGTTCATTTCTTCAAATAGATTCAACTGATAAACACGATTATCAAAGACTAATTCTTTTTCTTCCTCAGTTGATTCTGAACTCACTTCTTGATCGTGATCAATGACTTCATAGACTTCTAAAGTCTCAATATCCATCACTATTTCCAATCCCTTCATGGTAAGACTCCCTTCTTTATGAAATTTTAAGCGAACAAAAAGGAGAACAGATTTCTCCGTTCTCCTCATAAATACAGGATTATTTTCTATTTCTAAAAACTCTTACCACTTACTCTTTTCTAGATACAGAAAAAAAGCCAATCTGTTAGATTGGCTTTAATATCATGCTACTTATTTTCATCTTGTTGAGCTTTATCACGATTGAGCTCTGGCATGGCGAAAAAATCTTTCAAGGTGAAATAGCTTAATGCAAGCATTCCTACCGTGACAAAGAACTCACCAGGCAAACTAAAGAATTTAATAATTGATAACACTGCTAAAAGCAAGAGCAATGCTAAGGTAGCCATGACAAAGAGAAGATTCATAGTGTTTTTTACCGACTTTGGTGCAATAAAGAAATAGAATGAAACAATCAATATGGCAACAATCAGATAAAACATCTCTTCTCCTCTCTAAAGATTATTCAGCTTCCGCTGCTTTTTTCTTACGTTTATTAGCTTTATCACGCTCTGCTTTATTCAAAATTTGTTTACGCAAGCGAATAGATTCAGGTGTTACTTCCATGTATTCATCATCATCCAAGAATTCAAGTGATTCTTCAAGTGTCAAGATACGTGGAGTCTTAATAACAGCCGTCTGGTCCTTAGTAGCTGAACGCACGTTTGTCATTTGTTTTGCTGTAGTAATGTTAACACCAAGGTCATTTTCACGAGCATTCTCACCGACAATCATACCTTCATAAACTTCAGTACCTGGGTTAACAAAGATAGTACCACGTTCTTCAATACGCATAATTGAGTAAGTTGTTGCTTTACCAGTATCGATTGAAACGAGGGCACCACGGTGACGTCCGCCAATCTCACCAGCAACAACTGGTAAGTATTGGTCAAAGGTATGGTTCATGATACCGTAACCGCGTGTCATAGACAAGAATTCAGTAGAGAATCCGATGAGTCCACGAGCTGGCACAAGGAAGATGAGGCGTGTTTGGCCGTTACCAACCATTTGCATATCAAGCATGTCACCTTTACGTTCTGAAAGAGCTTGGATGATTGAGCCTTGGTACTCCTCTGGAGTATCGATTTGAACACGTTCAAATGGTTCGCATTTCACTCCATCAATTTCCTTGATGATAACTTCTGGACGTGACACTTGAAGTTCATATCCTTCACGACGCATTGTTTCGATAAGGATTGACAAGTGCAATTCACCACGACCTGAGACAGTCCATTTATCTGGTGAATCAGTTGGATCAACACGAAGAGATACGTCTGTTTGCAACTCTGCCAAGAGACGCTCTTCAACCTTACGTGATGTCACGTGTTTACCTTCACGACCTGCAAACGGTGAGTTATTAGCCAAGAAAGTCATTTGAAGTGTTGGTTCATCAATACGAAGAACTGGCAATGGTTCAATAGCATCAGTTGGTGTGATTGTTTCACCGACGAAGATATCTTCCATACCTGAGATAGCAATCAAATCACCAGCTTTAGCTTCTTCAATTTCACGACGCTCCAAGCCAAAGAAACCAAAGAGTTTTGTGACACGGAAGTTTTTAGTTGTTCCATCAAGTTTTGAAAGGGTAACTTGGTCACCAACTTTTACAGTTCCACGGAAGATACGTCCAATACCAATACGTCCAACAAAATCGTTGTAGTCAAGAAGTGACACTTGGAATTGAAGCGGCTCATCTGAGTTATCTACAGGAGCTGGGATGTGATCTATAATAGTGTCGAAGATTGGAGCCATAGTGTGCTCTTGATCAGCAGGATTATCAGACAATGATGATGTTCCATTAATAGCTGATGCATAAACAACAGGGAATTCCAATTGATCATCATCTGCACCCAGTTCGATGAATAGTTCTAGGACTTCATCAACAACTTCTTCAGGGCGAGCTGAGGGTTTATCAATCTTGTTGACAACAACAATTGGTGTCAAATTTTGCTCAAGAGCTTTTTTCAATACAAAACGTGTTTGAGGCATTGTCCCTTCATAAGCATCGACGACAAGAACAACACCGTCAACCATTTTCATGATACGTTCAACTTCTCCACCAAAGTCCGCGTGTCCTGGTGTGTCCATGATATTAATACGAGTACCATTGTAAGCAACAGCTGTATTTTTAGCAAGGATGGTAATACCACGTTCTTTTTCAAGATCGTTAGAGTCCATTGCACGCTCATCAAGTTCCTTACGTTCATCAAGGGTGTGTGATTGTTTCAACAATTCATCTACAAGTGTTGTTTTTCCGTGGTCAACGTGGGCAATAATGGCAACGTTACGGATATCTTCTCTAAGTTTAGTCATTTTTTCCTCTTTATTATTTATTTCAACTTTTCAAGTATACCACATTTTCAATAAAATGGCAGAGATCAGATAATTGTAAACGTTTTTCAACAAAAAAAGTGCTACCTTCCCTTATCCGGTTAGGTGCACCTTCTCTCATTATTTGTCAATACTATAAGCAAGACTAGCAGCTCCAATGATTCCTGCATCATTTCCAAGCTCCGCTAATTTCACTTTTGTTGTACGGCGAACTTGTGGGAATGCATAACGTTTAAAGTATCCTTCAACACGACTACGCAAAAACTCTCCTGCGGCAGAAACACCACCACCGATAACGACAGAATCTGGGTTAAGAATGTTTGAGATGTTTGCTGTTGCAAGTCCTAGGTATTCAGAGACTTTATCAACAATGCTATTAGCAAACTTATCACCTTCAGCAGCAGCTACGAAGATATCTTTACTTGTCACTTGCTCACCATTGTCTACAGCAGCTTTAATAGAAGAGTTTCCTTCGTATTCTTCTGCCAAATGATGTGCTAAACGTACAACACCTGTTGCTGAAGCTACAGTTTCCAGACACCCCTTGTTTCCGCAAGTACAGTCAAATCCTGTTTCAGGGTCAACAATAATGTGACCAATTTCTCCACCAGCACCGGCAACACCATGAATTAAGTTACCATCAGCGATAACACCGCCACCAACACCTGTACCCAATGTTACAAAGACAACATCCGGATTGTTAGCACCAGCACCAACCCAACGTTCACCCAGTGCAGCCACATTAGCATCATTATCAATAGCGAATGGAATACCAAGTTCTTTTTCAATGACAGAACCAACTTCTTGAGTTTCTGCCCAGTTCAAGTTAAAAGCACCCGTTACTGTTTTATTTTCTCGGTCAACTGCACCTGGAGATCCCATACCAATTCCAATAAAATCTTCAGCAGTAAGTCCATACATTCCCAAACGGTGTTTCAAAGATTCTACAATGTCAGGAACAATGTGGCTACCATTTTCAAGCGTATTTGTTTCAATAGCCCATTTTTCTTGAACTTCACCATCTGCAGTCAAAATACCAAACTTAACAGTTGTTCCACCAAGGTCAATACCTAAGAGTTTCTTACTCATTTTCTTTCTCCATTTCAATGCGATGTTCACGTCGTAAAATCATTTCAGCAATAAGATAGTTTTCCTTGTCTATCAAAGCATTCTGATAAAGAGCTTCCAATTCAATCTTCATCATCTCGATATCATAGAGCCTTTTACCCAAGTAAACTACTATCCCAAACTGCTTCAACAACTGTTGAACGTCATATAATGTTTTCATAGGAATATTTTAGCAAAAAGCTTAAGGCATGACAAGATAATTTTGAAAACCTTTACAGATTATTATGTAACTAGACAAAAAGCCCAAGTCTATTTGACTTAGGCTCTTATCTATTGACAATTCGGACAAACGCCATGCAAAATCATCTGCTCACGAGTGATGCGAAATCCTGTTTGCGATTCTACCTCTTCTTTAAAAGACGGAATCGGTAAATCTAAATCAGTAATTTGACCACATTTTTCACAAACAATGTTTAAGTGGTCATGCCCCATAAAATCATAATATGTTGTATTATCATTATTAACCTTAATTTCAGAGACAATTCCCTCTTCGACCAACACTTTCAAGTTGTTATAGACCGTCGCCAAACTCATACCTGGATTATCAGGAAGAAGGTCGTAATATATCACATCAGCACTAGGATGTTGATCAGACATCATCAAATAGCGGATAACAGCTTTACGAGATTCGGTCAATCGAATCCCTTTAGCTTTTAACTGATTCAGGACATCTTCATAAACACCTAGACTATGTCGATGCTCAGACATATCGCCGCCTCCCTTCTTCTAAAAGTATTTTGTGTCTATTATACACTTTTAGAGGAACTCTTGACAATTATCTTAACTCAAAATTTGATTATTTCAAGCCTGGTGCTTGTCCAAGTTCAGCAGTCAACATCCAGATCGTCTTATCAATTTCTGATTTTGCGGCTGTAAAGATATCATTTGAAGGAGCATCTCCTTCTTCATCTGTGATATCCAAACCAACTTGGAACAAGACAGACAAGTATTTATATGTATCGACCAATAACTGAATTTGATCAGACATTGATTTATCAAATGTACCAGTAGTTTCAGTCAAACCTGAATTAGATGAAAACTCTACCAAAGTTGAGTAAGGTTCACCACCAATGGTAATCAAACGCTCACTGATCTCATCAAGATGGGAATTCAAACTATCCATCAATTCATCCATTTTTGGGTGAAGATAAAGGAAACCAGGACCACGCATATACCAATGAACTTGATGCACAATAGAAGCTGCTACAGACAAATCGGCAACTGATTGATTTAATACTGCTTTGGTTTTTGTATTTGTTGGTGCCTCTGCTTGATGGTTAACTGTTTCATTGATTGTTTCTTTAATTGAATCTGTCATATTCTTTCTCCTTATTTAGAATTATTATTGTTTATATATATTTTAGAATATTTCTAAATAAGATGCAAGTAAAACGCTTTTTCTGTCTTTTTTCGAATAGTTAGGTATGCTTAGTATGTTATATTTTTTTCTTGGTGCCTCTTTAGGCTCGTTTATTGGATTGATTTGTGATCGTTTTCCTGAAAAGTCGATTATTTTTCCTAGAAGCCATTGCAATCAGTGTGGGCATCCATTACGTTTTTTCGAAATGATTCCTATCCTATCACAACTTTTCTTAAGGTTCAAATGTCGGTTATGTCAAAGCTCTATCCCATACCGTTACCTCTTCTTGGAATTGTTTTGTGGAGGAATACTTCTTCTTTATTTCTATGACTACCTAGATTTCGGAAGAACCTATTTGCTTCTTTTCAGTCTTTGTGTAACTATTTTTGATTTAAAAAATAAATCATATCCCCTTCTAATTTGGATTCTTGGAACACTACCTCTCTTTTGTTTGGGAAACCACTACCTCACTTTTGCCTTAGGAATAAGTTTAGCCGCTCTGTCATATATCAAACATTTAAATATTGGTGAAGGTGATTTTCTCTATTTGGCCAGTGTCTCCCTCATTGTCCCATTTTCCAAAATACTATTAACTATTGAACTAGCTTGCCTATTTGGGCTTATGTACTTCCTAGTACGTAAAAACCCTAATGAAACAGTCGCTTTTGTCCCATTTCTCTTTATGAGCGTTCTAATTCTTACCTTCATGTAATAGTATAGAAAAAAAGCCGATTATTTCGGCTTTTTCAGTATTAATTCATATTGACACGGTGCCATTCATTAATAACATAAGAGAGCATTCCCAATTGTTGAAGCCCCCAACCACTAATTTCATCTGATTCCTCAGTTGAACCACCGAGGTAACGGGTATAGATTGCTACCATATAAGGTGTATCTTCCATGACAATAGCATCAACGTTGAGTGCTTCACGAACGTAACCTGGTTTTTGATAGATGGTTAAACCAGGAAGATAAGTTTTGTAGTATTCATTTGGGAAAGACTCACCAATATAGTGGAGAATATCCTTATAATTCTCTTGGTGTTTCCAAAGGTAATCCAAGACTTGGATGTAATAATCCGTCGTTGTCTTATTACCATGCATTTGAATAGTTTTAACTTCACCTTTTGACTTACCGTATTTATCAAGCATGCCATAGAATTTTTCCATACCACCAAGGCGTTCCGCCAAAGCATAGGCTGGAGTATTTTCAGAGTAAACAAGAGAATACTCTTGCATTTCTGGAATAGTCATTGAACCACCGAAAGCAGCAACATAATTATCGTGTTCGCCTTGATACTCATACTCAGTATTAGTAATATCAAAACGTTCAGTTAAAGAAAGTTTGCCTTTATTAACCTCATCCATGACCAGCATGTTTAGTGGCAATTTATAAGTTGATCCTGCAGTCATTGGCTGAGTATCATTCATAGAGAATTGCTCATTTGTCTTGGTATTTTTATATGAGAAAGCGATTTGGCTAGACTCGATCCCCTGATCAGCCATAAAAGCTTCAACTACTTGGTTCAATGTCATGTTAGCATAATCATAATACAAACCATTAGAATACATCGTATCTGCATCTGCTTCCATGACTGCTTTTTTAGCTTCAGATGACTTGTTGGTTGGAGTTACCTTTTCCTCTTTTTTCTTATCCTCTTTTTTAGTTATCTTAGAGTTAGAACCAAAAATGTTCCCAAGGTTCCCAGTGTGACCAGCCTGTTTTCCTCGTCCTGCTAAGGCAATCATAGCAACAAATACAAGAATAACCACTGCACCCAGAAGAGATAAGATAAGATAAGGTTTTTTATCATCACGGGATAATTTTGATCTAGATTTTTTAGAGCGTTTGCTTCTAAGTGATAAGGTTTCAGTTTTTTCTTCTTTTCCCTTGTGTCCTACTGGTACCGATGTTTCCTCAACTGGTTTCTTTTCTACTGATTTTTTAGAAACCTTTTTCTTATCTTTTTTGTTATTCTTCTCGTCGCTTCTTTCGACATCTTTTTTACTATCTTTGCTGTCTCTCTTAACGTCTTTTTGAAGGTCTTGTTTTACCGAATCTTTCTTCTTGTATTTAGTTTTTCGGCGGCTTCCACCATACTTTTCACTTGAATATTTTTTCTTTTTTTTCATAATAGTAATAGTTTAAGCTATAATAACCTAAAAAGCAAGGAGATTTTACAACCATATTACAAAAAACACCCTCAAGACTGAGGATGATTCTAGACTTATTTAGCTGCTGCGTAAAGCTCAGCAACTTTATTCCAATTGATGATTTCAAAGAAGGCTTTGATGTAGTTTGGACGTACGTTACGGTAGTTTAGGTAGTAAGCATGTTCCCAAACATCAAGTGCCAAGATTGGTTTTTTACCGTCTGAGATAGGTGTATCTTGGTTGGCAGTTGAAACAACTTCAAGTTTACCTTCTGCATTAACCACAAGCCATGCCCAACCTGAACCAAAACGAGTTGTCGCTGCCGCAGTGAAAACTTCTTGGAAAGCTTCAAATGAACCGAATGCTTCGTTAATAGCGGCTGCTACTTCTGCAGTTGGTTCTTGTTTTTCTGGTGACAAAAGTTCCCAGAATAGTGCGTGATTAAGATGTCCACCACCATTGTTAATTAGTGCTTGACGGATGTCTGCTGGAATTTTTTCTACATCAGCCAAAAGCGCTTCAAGGTCCTCACCAATTTCAGGATATTTTTCAAGCGCAGCATTAGCATTTGCCACGTAAGTTGCATGGTGTTTGTCATGGTGAAGAGTCATTGTTTCAGCATCAATGTATGGTTCCAAAGCATCGTAAGCGTAAGGAAGATCTGGAAGGATAATAGCCATAGTAAAGGTCCTCTTTTCATTTTTTCTCCATTTTACCGTAAAGTGATAGAGCTTTCAAAAATTTTGCTTACAAAATCTTGGAAAGCTCCATTTTTTATCGGTTTGACGCTATTTTTAAAAGTGCTAAATCAAATAGATAATCTTTATCTAAAGTTCCTGTTTTTATCTTATAGTCTGTCTCAACCAGAATCTTAATCGTTGTCTTTAAAAATGCAACTGATAAATGACGGCTATCTCTTATAGCATAGCGAACCTGAAATGGATTAACTTTCCGACTTAGATAGTCTGAAAGACTTGAAACAATTTGTTGCTCGCTTTTACCTTGAACAGATAACAATTTGACTTGCAGATAGGTGCGGAATTGCCCCAACATAACAGCAATCAACTTAATCTCATCTTCTCCTTGTAAGCGTAAATCATGAACCAATTCACGAACATCCTGAATCTGTCCTCTCAAAAGAAGTTGAGTCATATCAAAAATGTTATCTTGTAAACTTTTAGGAATAGCCTCCGCAATGTCTTGCGATGAGATATTCCCTTCCGTTTTATAGCCTTTTAAAAACGCCAGATTTTTCTGAACATCTGAAAAATCAAAACTTGACTTGACTAAGAGTTCCTCAAATACCCCTTTATCAAAAATGAGTCCCTCTTGATGTGCCTGTGTTTGAAAATAAGTTCTAAGCTCTGCATCCTTTAAAGGGTTAGCTTCAAGTACCAAAGCATCACGTTTTAGGAGTTTGACCAACCGACGCTTCCCATCGAGCTTTCCAGAAGCCATTAAGACAAGACGTGTTGTTTCTACAGGTGATTGAAGATAATTTTCAAGACGTTTCAATGCTTTTTCATCTAGATAAGACTTTTTAGCAGTAGTCATATCTTCGAAATGATCAAAAATAACTACCTTTTCATCTGCAAAAAAAGGCATACTTTCCAAATCGAGTTCAGCATCCTGATAATCAGTCTCGGACATATCAAAATAGGAATAGGTCAAATCGCTCGGATCAAAACCAATTTGTTTTAAAAATTTTTCTTTAGCTTGACTATACTGACCTAAATCCTCGCCAGCCAAGACAGTTATCATAGGGAGTTTTTCTCTGTTCAGCTTTTCAATCGTTTCCATAGCAATCATGGTTATATTATATCAGAATTTTCATTATAACAAAAAGCTCACCACCGAAGTGATGAACTTCACTTTATTAACCAGAGTTACGAAGTCCTGTTGCAATACCGTTGATAGTAATATGAATAAGACTAATTTCGTCATCAGTCAGATTATTATTACGAAGACGTTTAATCAATTCAATTTGGATGTAGTTCAAGACGTTGAAGTATGGCAAGCGGAAATCCAAACTTGCTTTAAGAGATGGGCTTTCGTCAAGGAAGTCATCATGTTTTTCAATCGCAAGAATGACATTCTTAGTTAGCTGCCACTCATCCAAAATGATGTTAAAGACACTACGAACTTCTTCACTCTCTGCCAACTGTGCATAGTGGAAGGCAATATTCATATCTGATTTTGAAAGCACCATATCCACGTTAGACAAAAGTGAACGGAAGAATGGCCATGTTTCAAACATGTGTTGAAGTTTTTCAAGGTTTCCTTCTTCAGCTTTAATATAGTGATTAAAGGCAGAACCCACACCATACCAACCTGGGAACATGATACGGTTTTGTGACCATGAGAATACCCAAGGAATAGCACGAAGTCCTGAAATCTCAGTAATAGTCTTACGAGCTGCTGGACGAGAACCGATATTTAAACTTGATACTTCTTTAATTGGACTTGCTTCAAAGAAGTAATCGTAGAAATGTTCATTTCCAAAGACAAGGTCACGATAAATAACATTTGAATCTTGAACAATACTATCCATAATTTCACGGAAATCAACCAATTCTTCTGGATCTGCAATTTGACGTGTTACCATGCGATCAAGCGCAGCTGAAACTAGCATTTCAAGATTGTAGTAAGCTGCATCCTTATTGCCATATTTATTACCGATAACCTCACCTTGTTCCGTCAAACGGATACGGTCCTTAATAGTACCAAATGGTTGAGAAGTAATAGCATCGTAAGATGGGCCACCACCACGACCAACTGTACCACCACGGCCATGGAAGAAAGTAATTTTAATGCCGCGCTCTTCACCAATCTTGGTCAATTCGTTTTGAGCTTTGTAAAGCGTCCAACCTGAAGACAAGTAACCACCATCTTTATTTGAGTCTGAGTAACCCAACATGATTTCTTGGTAGTTATTGCTGTTCTTAATCCATCGTTTAACAATATCATAACCAAGGTATTGTTTCATGATTTCATTAGAATTTTCCAAGTCTTCGATGGTTTCAAACAATGGAACGATTTGGACACGCGCACGCTCAGTATCAACTAAACCAACTTCTTTAAGAAGGATGGCTAACTCAAACATATCTGAGACACTCTCAGTGTGAGAGATGATATGTTGTTTGATGACTTCTTCACCAATATAGTCCTTCAAAAGACGAGCAGTACGGAAAATGGCCAATTCTTTTTCAAGTGTTTCAGACTTAGATACATTTGTTGATGATAAGGTACGTGGATCTTCTTGCAATTCTTTGAGAAGAACAGCAACCTTTTCAACCTCTGTCAATTCACTGTAGTTGTCAACAATGTTTGCAGATTTAAGCAACTCTGCCACACAAGCTTCATGAACGCTTGAATCCTGACGCATATCAATTGTTGCAAGGTAGAATCCAAAGACCTCAACGGCTTGAAGAAGCTCTTCGAAATCACCGGAAATCAAGACAGAATCATCATTTTCGAGAAGTGAATTTTTAATTGCCAAAAGATCATCATGGAAAGCTTCAGCTGTTTCATAAAATTCAGTAGTTTGTTGTGAGACAGCTTGAAGACTTTGGCTGAGACGTTCTTGTACAAAATCAGCTACTACTTCACCTGTTGAGACTGAGCCAAGACGAACTTTTTCAGAAAGACGCTTAGCAACTCTTTCCTTGCTAAAGTTACCTTCTTTGAAGAAAAGAAGCGTTTGAATCAATTTAGATTGAATGTAACTGAAAGCACGACGGTATGGTTCGTTTTCACGGTAGACAGATGTATCTGGAGAAAGTTTCGCCATTTCTGCTACTGTTTCTGAAACTTCAGTCAAACGTGATGAGAGTGAGAATGAGCGGTAAAGGTTATCAACTTTTTCAATATAGTAATTGAGGATAATTTCACTTTGTACTGTCGCAGAAAGTTTAAGAGTTTCTGCCGTTACAAATGGGTTCCCGTCACGGTCACCACCAATCCACATTCCCATTGTAATAGGTGTTGGATTATCAAGTTCGATACCTTTTTCAACCGCTAAACGTTTGAATTCATGCGATAAGTTGGTAATCGCCTTTATCAATGAGGAGTTGTAATACTCCATAACGTTAGTGATTTCGTTTTTAACTTTAAGTTTCTTCTCACGAATGATATCCGTTTGCATCATAATTTCTACATAACGACGCAAATCCGCATACCATTTGTCCTTGTTAATAAGACCAGCCTTAACGTCACGATGCTTACGGAGAAGTTCGTGAATGTGGTTAGTCAATTCAAGCATGGTTTTACGTTGAACCTGAGTTGGGTGAGCTGTTAATACCGGCACGACATTAACATTTTCAAGAATGTCACGCGCATTGTCGCTTTCAGCGACAACATCAAAGGTTTCAGACAACTTACCTAAATAAGATTCATCAATATTATTTTTGTGGTTGACTTCATAAGCCAAATCCACGTCCTCAGAGATATTAATCAAGAGAG
>OGKA01000910.1_pt1 | contig 28760 bp, 20 predicted proteins | sample 1572211 | NCBI WGS metagenome assembly OGKA01 (sample SAMEA2582125, study PRJEB24529) | metagenome | biome: Human gut stool | place: China | collected 2011 | reverse complement strand
GGTTGTACCGGTGGACCGTATGAAGTTTGGAGACAATGGGGAGTAGCCGATGATGTACTTTGTGCCGGCAACGATCAGGTTCTGAAATTCCTGGAAGATGTATATGGCGAATTGATTGAAATCTTCCCTTCAGAGTATATCCATGTAGGTGGTGACGAATGTCCGAAGGTAAGATGGGAGAAATGTCCGAAATGTCAGGCACGTATCAAAGCGTTGGGCTTGAAATCGGATAAGAATCATAGTAAGGAAGAACGTTTGCAGAGTTTCGTTATCAATCATATAGAGAAGTTCCTGAACGATCACGGACGTCAGATTATCGGTTGGGATGAGATTCTCGAAGGCGGACTTGCTCCTAATGCAACAGTTATGTCATGGCGTGGCGAAAGTGGAGGTATTGAAGCTGCCAAGCAGAAACATGATGTGATCATGACCCCGAACACTTATCTGTATTTTGATTATTATCAGGCTAAAGATACTGAGAATGAACCTTTCGGTATCGGAGGTTATTTGCCGATGGAAAGGGTGTACAGCTATGAGCCGATGCCGGCTTCCCTTACTCCGGAAGAACAGCAGTATATAAAAGGTGTACAGGCTAATCTCTGGACAGAATATATTGCTACTTTCTCTCATGCTCAATATATGGTCTTGCCTCGTTGGGCTGCTTTGTGTGAAGTCCAGTGGTCAACACCTGATAAGAAGAACTACGAAGATTTCTTATCTCGTCTTCCACGACTGATTAAGTGGTATGATGCAGAAGGATATAATTATGCAAAGCACGTATTTGACGTAAAAGCAGAATTTACTCCGAATCCGGCTGATGGTACTTTAGACATTACACTTACTACAATTGACAATGCGCCAATCCACTACACGCTAGATGGTACAGAGCCGACTAGTACTTCTCCCGTTTATGATGGCGCTTTGAAGATTAAGGAAAATGCAGACTTCTCGGCTATAGCTATTCGCCCTACTGGAAATAGTCGTGTCGTTTCTGAGAAAATCGATTTCAGTAAATCAAGCATGAAGCCGATTGTTGCTAATCAGCCGGTGAATAAACAATATGAGTTCAAAGGTGTCTCTACGTTGGTAGATGGCTTGAAAGGAAATGGTAACTATAAAACCGGACGCTGGATTGCATTTAGAGGAAATGATATGGATGTGACTATTGATCTCAAACAACCAACAGAGATTTCAAGCGTTGCCATTTCTACTTGCGTAGAGAAGGGAGATTGGGTTTTTGATACAAGAGGACTCTCTGTAGAAGTTTCAGAAGACGGCACAAACTTCACGAAAGTGGCATCTGAAGCTTATCCTGCAATGAAGGAAACTGATAAAAATGGTGTTTATGACCATAAACTAACATTTACACCTGTAACTGCACAATATGTGAAAGTTATAGCTTCACCCGAGAAAAGTATTCCGGAATGGCATGGTGGTAAGAGTTATCCAGGCTTTTTATTTGTAGACGAAATCACAATTAATTAATGAATATAAGAAAGAGATACACTAAAGTTTGTCTTTTCTTATGGGTAATCGGGATGTGTCTTTGTGCACATCCCATTAATGCACAGTCCGTAATTCCTGTTCCCTTAAAGATGGAACAGGGTACGGGCTCTTTTTTACTCTCTGAAAAAACAAAGCTTTATACAAACTTACAAGGAGAAGAAGCTATTCTTCTGGGCGACTATCTGAAAATTGCATTACCTGTACAATTTAAGGAAGGGAAAAAGAAAGATAAACAGAATGTCTTGTCTTTATTGATAACAGAAAAGAATCCTCAGTTGGTGTCACCGGAAAGTTATATATTATCCGTTACTCCTGAACATATTCTGATTCAGGCTTCTTCCGGTGCTGGGTTGTTTTATGGAATTCAGACACTGTTGCAATTATCTCAGCCTTCGGGCACGGGTTATTCTATAGTTTCTGTTGAAGTACAGGATACCCCTCGTTTTGCTTATCGTGGGATGATGCTGGATGTCTCCCGCCACTTCTTCTCTAAAGAATTTGTGAAGAAACAGATAGACGCATTGGCATTTTATAAACTAAACCGTTTGCATTTGCATTTGACGGATGCGGCAGGATGGAGACTTGAAATAAAGAAATATCCTTTATTGACGGAATTTGCCGCCTGGCGTACTGATGCCAACTGGAAGAAGTGGTGGAATGGCGGACGGAAATATCTCCGTTTTGATGAGCCCGGTGCTTCCGGTGGTTATTATACTCAGGATGACATGAAGGAGATTATTGCATATGCGCAGCAGCATTATATCACAATCATTCCTGAAATCGAGATGCCTGCTCATTCAGAAGAAGTATTGGCTGCTTATCCGCAACTCTCCTGTTCGGGTGAACCTTATAAAAACGCAGATTTTTGTGTTGGAAATGAAGAAACATTCACTTTCTTAGAAAATGTGCTTACTGAAGTAATGGAGCTTTTTCCATCGGAATATATTCATGTAGGAGGCGATGAGGCTGGTAAGGCGGCTTGGAAGACTTGTCCGAAATGTCAGAAAAGGATGCAGGATGAACATCTTTCTAATGTAGACGAGCTACAAAGCTATCTGATTCATCGTATTGAACTGTTTCTGAATGCACATGGACGTAAGTTGCTGGGTTGGGATGAAATTCTTCAAGGTGGTCTGGCTCCTAATGCTACTGTAATGTCATGGCGTGGCGAAGAGGGAGGTATTGCTGCTGTCCGTTCCGGTCATCAGGCAATTATGACTCCCGGTCAATATTGTTATTTGGATAGTTATCAGGATGCTCCGTATTCTCAGCCGGAAGCCATCGGAGGATATTTGCCATTGGAGAAGGTTTATTCATATAATCCGGTTTCAGATTCTTTAACTGTAGAACAGGCAAAACTTGTTTATGGTGTGCAGGCAAATCTATGGGCAGAATATATCCCCACTCCGGAGCATATGGAATATATGATATATCCTCGTATCCTTGCTTTGGCAGAAGTGGCTTGGTCGGCTCCCGAACGTAAATCATGGACAGACTTTCATAATCGTGCATTGAAAGCAGTTGATGATTTGCAAGCGAAAGGCTATCATACTTTTGATCTTAAAAATGAGATAGGAAGTCGTCCGGAGTCTTTGAAGCCGATAAGTCATTTGGCTGTGGGGAAAAAGGTGATTTATAATGCTCCGTATAGTCCTCACTATCCTGCGCAGGGAAATACAGCTCTTACTGATGGTATTCGTGGCGACTGGACTTATGGAGATGGATCCTGGCAAGGTTTTATCGATAAAAAGCGATTGGATGTTACCATTGATATGGGTACGGAAACTGCTGTCCATTCTGTCTCTGCTGATTTTATGCAAGTGGTAGGGGCAGAGGTCTTTTTGCCTGAATCTGTCACTATTTCCATTTCTGATAATGGAGCAAACTTCACAGAATTGAAACAATATACTTTTGAAGTAAATAGAAAAGAAGCTATTAAATTTATTAGTATTTCATGGGAAGGCAGTGCTGAAGGACGGTATATACGTTATCAGGCTCGTGCCGGAGAAGAGTTTGGCGGATGGATATTTACAGATGAAATAGTAGTGAAATAATCAGATGTATAATTTATGACTATAAATATTAGATACTTATTAGGAATAGCCCTCCTTTTTTCTTTCTCTGTGATCAGTGCACAAGTACGAACCTCGTATACTTTTGAGAAAGGGTGGAAGTTTACACGTGAAGATAATGCTGATTTTATTCAGCCTGACTATAATGATATCAAGTGGCAATCTGTGGTAGTACCCCATGACTGGGCTATTTATGGACCTTTTGGTATAGATAATGACAGGCAATTGACAGCCATTGCGCAAGACGGACAAAAAGAAGCGATGGAACATGCCGGACGTACAGGTGGTCTTCCTTTCGTCGGAGTGGGTTGGTATCGGCTGAATTTTGATGCTCCCTCTTTTGTCAAAGGGAAAAAGGCTACATTAATTTTTGACGGAGCTATGAGCCATGCTCGTGTGTATATTAACGGTCAGGAGGCTGGTTATTGGCCTTATGGATACAATACCTTTTATCTGGATGTAACTCCCTATCTGAAAGAGGGGACAAAGAATACTTTAGCTGTTCGTCTGGAGAATGAGACAGAATCTTCCCGTTGGTATCCGGGAGCCGGACTTTACAGAAATGTACATCTGGTAGTAACGGAAGATGCTCATATTCCGACATGGGGTACACAGTTAACTACTCCGGTAGTGAAGGATGATTATGCGAAAGTGAATATAAAAACGACTTTGGTCGTACCTTCCGGAAAACTGTTTGATGCATACCGTATAGTGACTGAACTTAAAGATAAGGATGGAAAAGTAGTAACTACTGATGAAAAACAAGGTTCCCGTTTTGATGATAATATCTTCAGCCAGGAACTTGTTGTTAGTCGTCCGGCTTTATGGAGCCCGGAAACTCCTGTTCTTTATCAGGCTGTCTCTAAAGTCTATGAAGGCAATATACTGAAGGATGAATATACAACATCTTTCGGTATTCGTACTATTGAGGTCATTCCCAATAAGGGCTTTTTCTTAAATGGAAAGAGAACTTCATTCAAAGGCGTATGCAATCATCATGATCTCGGCCCCTTGGGAGGCGCTGTGAATGATGCTGCTATTCGTCGTCAGATTCGTATTTTGAAAGATATGGGTTGTAATGCGATTCGTACTTCTCATAATATGCCTGCTCCTGAGTTAATCAGAGCTTGTGATGAGATGGGAATGATGGTGATGGCGGAATCGTTTGATGAATGGAAGGCTATGAAGGTTAAGAACGGCTATCGTCATGTTTTTGACGAATGGGCAGTAAAGGATTTGACGAACTTGCTACGTCATTATCGTAATAATCCGAGTGTGGTGATGTGGTGCATCGGAAATGAGGTTCCCGAACAATGGGATGGAAATAAAGGACCTAAGATGTCTTATTTTCTACAGGAACTTTGTCATCGTGAAGATCCGACACGTCCTGTCACACAGGGGATGGATGCGCCGGATGCTGTAGTCAATAATAATATGGCGGCAGTAATGGATATTGCGGGATTTAATTATAGGCCACATAAATATCAGGAGAATTATAAAAAACTTCCTCAACAGATAGTCTTGGGTAGTGAGACTGCTTCTACGGTTAGTTCGCGTGGAGTATATAAATTCCCTGTTACCCGGCAATGGATGAAGAAATATGACGATCATCAGTCTTCCTCTTATGATGTGGAGTCTTGTTCATGGTCCAATCTGCCTGAGGATGATTTTATTCAGCATGAGGACTTACCTTATTGCATAGGAGAGTTTGTTTGGACAGGATTCGATTATCTGGGTGAACCGACTCCCTATTATACAGATTGGCCCAGTCATTCTTCACTATTTGGAATTATCGATTTAGCAGGGCTGCCCAAAGACCGTTATTATCTCTATCGTAGTCACTGGAATAAAGAACAGGAAACACTTCACATTCTTCCTCACTGGAATTGGGAAGGACGAGAGGGAGAGATAACTCCTGTCTTTGTATATACCAACTATCCTTCAGCCGAATTATTCATCAACGGAAAGAGCCAAGGGAAACGTACCAAAGACCTTTCCGTAACCATTGATAATAGTGCTGACTCTGTTTCCATCATGAACTTGAAACGTCAGAGCCGTTACCGCCTGATGTGGATGGATACAAAATATGAGCCAGGCACGGTGAAAGTCGTGGCTTATAATGCTGACGGGAAAGCTGTAGCTGAAAAAGAACTCCATACAGCCGGTAAACCGGATCATATTGAATTGGTAGCTGATCGTAATGTAATCAAGGCGGATGGAAAAGATCTATCTTTTGTGACAGTGCGAGTGGTAGATAGAGACGGTAATTTGTGTCCGGATGCCTCACATGAAATCAGTTTCAAAGTGAAGGGAGAGGGTAGTTACCGTGCAGGAGCTAATGGTAATGCAGCTTCCTTGGAATCTTTCCAGCATCCGAAGATGAAAGTCTTCAGTGGTATGATGACTGCTATTGTATCTTCGACAGAGCAGCCAGGCAAAATAACCCTTGAAGCTACGGGCAAAGGCTTGAAAAAAGGAGCTTTGATCATTGAAAGCTGTCAGGAAGCTAAGAAGTAAGAAATATCGTTGTAATATGTGTAATTCCTCTAAGTGTTTCATTGCGATACACTTAGAGGAGTTTTTGTTTAAGCAGGCAGGAGTTTAACATCTTTGCAGGCAAAATAAAAGCTGTAAAAGTATGTTCTTTTATTAAATTGTATTACTTTTGCATCGTTTTAGTACTGTATCCGTTTCTCTATGAACCTTGGTTCTTATATGGAGATAAGATAAAAAGGCTAAATCCTTAAGAGATGCGCTACTGCTTCATAAATGGATTTCATTTGTGAAAGTCAGGGCGCTTTTGTCTTTTAAGTAAGTGATGAAATAAAAAACAAGGGGTAATGGGTGATAATGAATGATTTGGACAAAGAACGACAAACAGAGGGAAGGAAGGCATGGTATGCTGTACAAACCTTCTATTGTAAAGAAGAACATTTGGGGAAATATTTGGAAAAAAAAGGGGTAAACTATTTTATTCCGATGCGATATATCGAGCATGAGACGCTTGATGGTAAAAAGCATCGGAAACTGACTCCAGCTGTACACAATCTGCTGTTTATCGAGAAAGAATTTACGGAAAAAGAACTTTTAGAAAGGGTAAAAGATTGTACTATACCTTTTTTGCTTGTTCGTGACCGGAGTACACGGCGGTGTTATGAGATTCCAGACTGTGAGATGTTGGAATTCCGTGCCGTATGCGATCCTAATTATAAAGGAACTCTTTATGTCGATACAGTAACAGCAGAAGCCCGTCCCGGACAAGCAGTTCGGGTGATCCGTGGCCCGTTTGCCGGACTTGAAGGCAAACTCACGCAATACAAGAAGAGCTATTACGTAGTTGTTACGTTAGCTACTATCGGCGTCATGCTACATATTCCCAAGTGGTATTGCGAAAAAATCAACTAATCATAACATTACGATCACATTTAAACATTTCTTCAGAAAATGTACATTTGTTTCCATAATTGAACAGAATCATCTACTTATGATTCTTTTTTTATAATTAAATGGAAGAAAATCAATCTGCAAAAAATATTAGAATTGCAAAGAATACATTCTTTTTATATTTAAGAATGTTTTTGATGATGGGGATAAGCTTATACACTTCTCGTATTGTATTATCAACTCTAGGAGAAGTCGATTATGGCTTGTATAACGTGGTAGGAGGAATCGTTACAATGTTTACATTTGTAAACTTTGCCATGACTTGTGCCACTAATCGATATTTGTCTTTTGAGTTGGGAAAAAATAATATCGAAAATGTTAATAAAGTATTTAGCACAAGTATTATTATTCATGTTGTAATAGCAATATTTATTTTTCTTCTAGGAGAAACTATTGGACTGTGGTTTCTTAATACTCAAATGACGATACCTGCTGATCGAATGGTTGCTGCTAACTGGATTTATCAGCTGTCGATTTTGTCATGTATGGTTATGATTGTGAGTGTTCCGTATAATGCGATTATAATTTCATATGAGAAAATGGGAGCTTATGCGTATATAAGTATTTTAGAAGTCATATTGAAGTTGGTAATTGTTTGGATGTTATTAATATCTGATACAGTGGACAGGCTCATTCTTTATGGTGTTTTAATGTTATGTGTAAATTTTGTAACAAGAATTACATATCAAGTATATTGTAATCGAAAAATCAGGTTCATTAGGTTTCGTTATATTATTGAGAAAGATATAATTAAGGATATGTCTGTTTATGCATTTTGGAGTTTATGTGGAAGTGCAGCTAATGTATTTGCAATTCAAGGTCAAAATATTCTTCTGAATATGTTTTTTGGACCAGTAGTAAATGCAGCACGGGGAGTGGCGGTGCAAGTTCAAAATGCAATACAGAACTTTTCTACTAATTTTCAAAATGCAATGAATCCCCAGATTAATAAGTCGTATGCTGTAGGTGATTTGGATTATATGTTTAGTTTGATAAATGCCAGTTCTAAATATTCGTATTATTTGCTTTACATTATTTCTTTACCTGTTGTATTAGAAATTAATGTGTTACTGAAATGGTGGCTGGTTGAGGTTCCTGAACATACAACACAGTTTATACAATTGATGTTGGCTATTAGCATCGTGACTGCTTTAGGCAATCCTATTTCAAATGCTGCTGGTGCTTATGGCAGAATTAGAAATTTTCAATTAATAGTTGGGGGGATAATGTTACTTGTATTGCCAGTGTCTTATGTATTTCTTAAATTAGGTTATCAGCCTGAATCTATTTTTATAGTACAATTGGTGATATCTCTAATAAGTCAAATTGTAAGACTGGTAATGATAAAACAGATGATAAATTTTTCTTTAAATAAATATTTTAATGAGGTTGTTTTGCCGTGTCTGTTTGTTACTTCTTTATCATGTCTGTTACCTATTGTTGTAAAAAGTCATTTGCCGGAAACGACCTTGTCTTTTTGGATTGTTTGTGTTTTATCAGTATTTTCTAGTGTAATATGTGTGTATGGAATTGGACTGAAAAAAAGAGAAAGAGATTTTGTTAACAAGAAAGTTTGTGATTTGTTTATTTTACTCAGACGATGATTCATATAAAGAAAAAACAGGATTGTTGCGGGTGCGCTGCCTGTGTTCAAGTTTGCCCTAAGCAATGCATTGAAATGAGGGCTGATAATGAAGGCTTCTTTTACCCTAAAGTATGCACAGTTAATTGCACAAATTGTGATTTATGTGAAAAGGTATGTCCTGTCATTAACAAGAATGAATCTAGAGTTCCTGTAAATACTGTCGCTGCTATAAATACAGATGAGAATGTACGAATGAAAAGTTCATCGGGAGGAGTATTTTCTCTATTGGCTAAAATAGTTATAGAGCAAGATGGAGTGGTGTTCGGTGTTCGATTTGATAATGAATGGAATGTTATCCATGATTATATTGACAAGGAGGAGGATTTAGACCATTTCTGTGGAAGTAAATATGTACAAAGTCATATTGGAAATGCGTTTTCGCAAGTTCGTTCATATTTGCAAGCAGGAAGGATGGTCTTGTTTTCTGGTACGCCTTGTCAGGTAGCAGGATTGTATAAATATTTACGGAAGGATTATGGGAATCTAGTAACTGTTGATTTTGTTTGTCACGGAGTTCCTTCTCAAAAGGTTTGGCAGTCATATTTAAATTGTGAACTTAAAATGAAACAAGGACAAACTGGGGAAGGGGAATTTAAATCTTTTAAGAAGATTTCTTTTAGAAATAAAACTAATGGATGGAAGAAATACAATATAGAATTGATTTTTAGTGATTCACAAAGGTATATGCAATACTTTGCAGAGAATCCTTATATGATAGGATTTATAAACAATTTGTATTTAAGGCCATCGTGTTATCATTGTGCTTTCAGGTCATTTCGCAGTCATAGCAATTTTACTTTGGCAGATTTTTGGGGAGTGGAAAATATACATCCGGAAATTGATGATGATAAAGGGGTAAGTGTTTTATTTGTAAATGATAATAATGCTTACGTAGAAAAACTTTTAAACAGGATTTCTTATAAAAAAGTATCTTTTGACGATGTGGTGTTAGGTAATCGCTCCATTGTAAGTTCATATGACTGTCCACAATATAGACATCTTTTTTTTAAGAAACTTTCTTTAGGATTTGATTTTAATCTATCGATACTAAAACCGAATTTGTTTGATAGAGTTATGATGAAGATCGAACGGACCTTTCAAAATAAGTGCTAAATGAGAATAGCTATAGTAACTTTTCATTCGTCTCAAAATTATGGAGCTGTTCTACAATGCTATGCTCTTCAGACTGTTTTAATAGAGATGGGACATGATATTGAGATTATAGACCGCTTATTTGATAAGTTTAATATACCATCTTATCGATTTAAAAGAGTCAAAAAGGTCATTTTCCCTAATTACTTTGAGCGCTTTAGAGAAAAGTTCCTAAAACTGAGTGAACATATAAACAGTCAACAGGATTTATATGATATACAAAACAGATATGATGTGATAATAACAGGCAGTGATCAGATTTGGAATTTTGATTGTATCAAGAAAATGGGATATTATTATTATTTGGATTGGGTAACAAGCTTGAATGTCCGTAAAATATCTTATGCTGTAAGTTTTGGTAAAGATGCATTTGAATTGTCTGATGAAGTAAAAAAAAAGGTAACAGGCTGTTTGAAGGGGTTTTCATCCATTTCAGTTCGTGAGAAGAGTGGAATTGATATTTGCCAGAATATGTTAGGGTTAAAAGCTGATTATGATTTAGATCCAACTTTACTTCTTTCTGCGGATGATTATAACTCTATTGTAAAATTAGATATGCGCAAAAGAAAAAAAATCTTATGTAGTTTTATTTTGGATCAATCAGAAGAGAAAAAAACTTATGTAAAAACGATTGCTGCTAAACTAGGACTTGAAGTCGTAAATATTTACCCTGAAGATGTAAATCGATGGAAGGCTATGGTTAGTTCTAAGTATGGCTTTTTACCTGTGGAAAAATGGCTGAAATATATATATAATGCTGATTTTGTTGTTACAGATTCATTCCACGGGGTTGCTTTCTCTATAAATTTCAATAAACAATTCGTGGCAATAAACAATATTGAACGGGGATCTACAAGATTTGTTAATTTATTAACGCTATTGAATATAAAAGATAGATTGATTGACAATTTTGACCTAAATTGTATTGAGAGAAAGATTAATTATGCTGAAGTCAATCGTTTATTAGCATTGGAAAAGGAACGCTCCTATTATCGATTGCTTAATATGATCAAATATTGATGATATGGGTACTATAATCTTTTTATTTCTTATATTAACACAGTTTTATGGATACATGAGGTTGCAAGGACTACCTTTCATGCTTACTACTCATGTTGGGATTCTTGTATTGGGTGTTTTTTTAGGATATAAAAAGGGAAATTTATTTAATAAGTACTTGATTATGATGGTAGTGTCTTTGATATTGTGTGCAATATCATCAAAAGTCTATCGGAATCAGAGTTTTATTTCCTCTTTATATGCTTCTCTATTTATTCTAGATATTTTTTTCTATTATTTTCTAGTCTATTTAAATGTTGGAGTCAAGAGATTTGAAAAAGTATTAGTAATATTAATTGTTGCTACCTGTTTGGGATTTATTCTTCAACACTTGTTCTTTCCCAAAATAATATTTTTTGCTTCTGCGGGTGAATGGATTTCTTTAAGTGCAACTCCACATCGTTTTATACAAATTACTGCCCAATCATTGATATCTTTAGGAATATTTCTGGGATTTAATAAATTTCTAGAATTGAAGAATAAGCTCTATGCTATATTGTCATTTGTTTGTTTTGTTTGTATCCTGATTAGGGGATTTAGAATAATGCTTCTTGCTGCTATAGTCTCGTTAATTTGGATTCTGTATAAATATAACAAGACGATTTTTAGCATTAAGAATATTGTGAAAATAGCTGGAGTCTTATTGATGTTTTCATTTTCATTACTTATTCCAGTAGTTCAAGAATCTATTGGGAATATGGTTTTAAGGCAAACAGTAGAAAATAATACTTTGGATAACCAAGATTATGCGCGGACCATCCAGCTGGCTTATTATTTTGGCGGGCATTTTAAGAATACAATAGAATTCTTCCTAGGGTCAGGCCTGCCAGGAAATAGTCCGTATGGTTTATATATTTCAGAGGAACTTCCTGCTATTGGAATAAACTGGGTGGATTGGGGGGTATTAGGATTGAGTTGGCTTGGAGGAGTTCCTCTTGTTATATGCATGCTCTTGTATATGATAAAATGTATATGGTTAACCAGATACAGTAGAAAAAATAGATATATCAGTGCTTGGTTTATATATTTGTTAATCATATCTGTTACTCATCCTGAAGTTTATCAATTTGGAAGTATGTTGGTGCAGGGAATGGTTCTTTATTTAGTTTTAAGGTTAAAAAAAACAGGGCTTTTAGATAATTAAATTGGATGAAAATGGTTAGAGTTGGATTTCATCTTCATAATGATGGGCAAGAAACGGTTGATTGTTCCCGTATTATTTATGGAAACCCATGTATAGGTGGGGCAGAGTATGCGATTATTGCTATTGCCTATATGTTGTCTGTAGATAAAAATGATATAGAAGTTAGGCTTTATGCTCACAAACAAGGTATATTCCCAAGTGGGTTAGAGTATAATGTTTGTAACAATGTAGAAAATGCAGTTACTATTGCTTCACAGGATAATTTGGATTATTTTGTTATTGATTATAAGAGGCTTCCTCATGAACTTGTGTGCAAATATAAAGCTCTAAATTTTGTCGTATGGGCACATAATTTTATAGTTGCAAAGGATTTTGATTTTTATTATAAACACCCCAATATTGCTAGAATTATTAATGTTGGGTGTGAACAAAGAGATTTGTACTGTGATCATCCTATGGCTGACAGGTTGGATTACATTTATAATGGGGTTTTAATGCAATCTATTGATAAATATGATGTGATTAATCATCCTTTTGAAAAGCGCAATTTGAATGTAGCGTATGTTGGTAGTTTAGTACCGGCCAAAGGTTTTGATTTATTAGCTTCTGCATGGCCGGCAGTTTTAGCAAAAGTACCTGATGCCCAGCTTTTTGTTGTAGGATCAGGAAAATTATATAATAGAAATTCAGTTTTGGGGAAATGGAATATTGCTGATGAGAAATTTGAGAATAAGTTCATGAAACATATTACAAATGACAATCAGGTTCTTCCATCTGTACATTTTCTGGGAGTTTTAGGAGAAGAGAAGAATGATTTGCTATTAAAATGTAGAGTAGGCGTACCTAATCCTTCTGGTAATACTGAAACATTTGGATTTACAGCTATTGAAATGCAATCTATGGGGTGTAATATCACTACTATGAAATGTTCCGGATATTTAGATACAGTTTTTACAAAAAGATATTTGTATTATAACTCAAATAATTTGGCCAAGAATATAATTAAGCTCCTATTACAAAAAGAGCATGATTATAATGAAGTTTATTCTTTTATAAAACAAAATTTCTCTTTCGATAAGATTGTATTAGAATGGGAGCAGCTTTTTAAGGAAGCTCTTCCTGGTCATAAACTGTTACATCCCTATTCTATAAAGAAAAATCCGTTCTATAGATTGAAATTTATCAAATTGGGTTTACGAGGTATGAAATTTAGATTTAATTTTTTGAACCAACTGCCTACTATTGAATATTTTTTGCAGCATTCTTGGGATAAAGTTTTGTGGCATATTAATAATAAATAAGTATGTTTCTGAGTGTAGTCGTACCTGTATATAATGTGGAAAGATATGTAGGGGATTGTCTATGCAGTCTTCTTAATCAGCCGGAATCTTTATGTGAGATAATTGTCGTTAATGATGGTACTAAAGATAATAGTATGGAAATAGTACATAAACTCGTTAACGGATATACTAATGTTAGAATTATAAATCAAGAAAATAAAGGTTTGAGTGAGGCAAGGAATGCTGGACTTCGACATGCGTTAGGCGAATATGTATGGTTTGTAGATAGTGATGATACCATATTAGAAAATGCTGTAGAATATTTGCATGATATTGTAGATACTTATCCATGTGATGTCTATGCTTCAAATTTATTGATAAAGAATGAAAAAACAAACGAACAATATTTGGAGTTTGCAGAGTTCTTTTCTGGATATTTACCTACTGAACAATATGGTGAGAAATATAATGGAACTACTTCTCAAAGGTATATTTTTAGAAAAAAGTTTCTGATAGATAATAATCTTTTTTTTATGCCTGGTGTTCTCCATGAAGATTGTGAACTATTCTATAGAATGATACATTATGTTGATAGTATATATTTATTGGATCAACCAATTTATTTGTATCTGCTGAGAACACAAGGTTCTATAAAAAGTTCATTGAGTGTGCGGTCATGCTGTGATCTTTTAAAGATTCATAGGTCTCTTATGAATTTCATAAACACGCAAGTAACTTATGCTTCGCGGTCTCATTATAGATTCTTGATTTTTAAAATTATTTTATTAGTTTTTTTTCATGCTCTAGACTCTTTCTCTACTGACGACTTCCAAGATTTCTATAAGAAGAATGTGAATTATATGCGTAATCAGTCTTTTAAACTTTTTATCATTAAGGGTATCGGTTTTAAAGATCGAATCAAGTTATTTATGTATTTTATTTCTCCTCTATATGCCTTTAATCTTATAATGTTTCGGCGAGTGAATTAATATATTGATAAAAGATACTATGAGATTGTTATATTATTCTACCCCTTCTTTTGCCGACTGTGATTTTCCTCTCATAAAGGAATATATGGAAAAAGGCATTGATGTTCTCTATCTGATTAAACTGACTCCATATAATTGTCATTCTACTTTGATTAATATAGAGAAGCAGATACCGATAAATGGCATATTTAAGTTTTCGGAATATGCTGAATCTGGAATATTCTCAGATTACTTGGATTTGGATAAAATATATGTAGTAAATCAATTGAGCCCAAGAAACTTCAGTTTGAGTAGTCTTATTCTTACGATAAAACTTATACTGTTTATTATTAGATTGAAGGTTAATGTTTTACATACTACAATTTTTTGTGATCTTGATAGTTTTTTACTGTTTTTTAAAAAGAAGTTAGTAGTAACACTGCATGATCCCATCCCCCATACAGGAGAAGAGTCTTCTCGTCGTGAAATATTTCGTCGTCTGGCAATCAAATATTCATCAAAGATATTCTTATTGAACGTGATACAAAAGAACAAGTTTATAGATATGTATCATGTTGATGAAAATAAAGTCGAAATTAATAGATTAGGGGTATATGATTCAGTAAATGTTTATAGAAATCTCATTATAGATAAGGTGGATGCTTCACCCTCAAAGAATATATTATTTTTTGGAAGAATTTCTCCTTATAAAGGGGTTGAATATCTGTTAGAAGCGATGTCAATTGTACACGCTCAATACCCTGATGCCATTTGCACTGTGATGGGAGGTGGAGAGTTTTATTTTGATGTTACTCCATACTTGAATACCTCGTATGTTAAAATAGTAAACAGGTTCATTGCTACTAGTGAATTAATATCTGCTATTGAGAGTTCATTTGTGGTCGTCTGTCCATATACTGATGCTACTCAGAGTGGTGTGGTTTATACGTCTTATGCCTTACATAAGCCTGTTATTGCGTCTGATGTCGGTGGATTTAGTGAATCTGTGATAGATTCTGAAACAGGTTTATTGGTACCTCCGAGAGATTCAAAAAGTATAGCGGATGCAATAATATATTTACTGAAGCATTCAGATGAATCTGTAAGAATGAGCAATATGATCAAAAAGAATATTTCAGACGGCTTATTTTGCTGGTCTAATATTGCTGATAAATATATTGATGTTTATAAGAATTTTGGTCATTAATAGTCTTGGAGTTATTCTTATATGTTTAATAATAATTTCATTATATACGAACTATTCGCTTGGAGATATTTGAATATAGCCAACTAGATTATTCATTAGAGAATAAATTTCTAACAGCAATATGGATTGTTGTTTGCTTTTTATTGTAGGTTATTTAGAAGCTCTAAAACAGTGGGTTTAATTATAATTATTTCTATTAATAAACGAAGATCGGAATTGTGGTGAATTTTAAATCTGTTTTATGCGTTGAGTATAAAAATGAAAAACTGAGAGGTAAATGAAAATATTACATATTATTTATTCGCTGTCTTCAGGCGGAGCTGAACGATTCTTGGTTGATTTGGCTAACGAGTTATCTCAAAGGGAAGATTGTGATGTGAGGTTGCTTATATTAAAGACTGATCAAGATGAAAGAAATGTCTTTTATAAGAATGAGTTATGCATAAGAGTTCATTTAGAAAGTTTGGGAATTAGGAAAATGTCCTTATCCTTATTCTTTAAGTTATATCATTTTATAAAAAAAGAAAATCCAGATATTGTACATATCCATCTTTCTCCTATTGTGTTATATTGTTTACTTCCAATTACATTCATGCGTAAACCTGTTTATATTGAAACGGTACATAATGAGGTTGCCAGAATTGATAATGGAAGTAAAATTAAACGATTATTGAAGCTTATAGTTTACCGTACAAGGTTAGTTCGTATTTGTACTATTTCTGATAAGAACGCTATTGAATATAAAAAAGTATATGGTAGGGAATGTGATGTGATGATTTATAATGGAAGGAAGCATTTATCTAAAAGTCTATCATTTGAAGCGATTAAGAAGGAAGTCGAATCATATAAATATAATAATTCAACTCTTGTTATTACACATATTGCACGGTGTGCAGTACAAAAAAACCAAGATTTATTGATTGATGCATTTAATGAAATTATTTCTCAGAAACATAATGTTATATTATTAATAATAGGTAGTGGATTTGATTCAGAGAAAGGGAATGAGCTAAAGAGAAGAGCTCATAATGGAATCTATTTTTTAGGGGAGAAACACAACGTTCAAGATTATTTGTTATGTAGTGACGCTTTTTGTTTATCATCTATATATGAAGGGTTACCAATAACTTTAATAGAGGCTTTAGCTTGTGGTTGCATACCTTTATCTACACCTGTTAGCGGAGTTGTTGATTTAGTAGTAAATAATGAGAATGGATTTATTTCTGCGAATTTCACTCTTGATTCATATGTTGAGATGTTGCTTCGATATCTGAAAAATCATGAATCTATAAATAACCAGCGGTTACTTGAACTATTTAGAGCTAAATTATCTATGCGTGCTTGTGCTGAATCATATTATGATTTTTATAAATATTGTTTGAATAATGTTGGTACTGGAGAATAATAATATTCGTTTCATATTTTCTCACTGTCAACAATGTGGATTTTGTGAGAATGTGTGTCCGACTCGTGCCATATTAATGCATCAGCGTAATGATGGGCTTTCGGATATAATTATCGAGCAAGATAAGTGCATTAGGTGCCAAAAATGTATTAAGGTTTGCCCGTCTGTTAATAGCGAATTGTCGAAAGAATATTTATCTTCTCTCTTTAATAAGAAATATTATTTAGGTTATAATCAGGATGAATTAATTCGTAGAGAATCTTCCTCGGGAGGGGTCTGCAAAACACTCATAATTGAAGGATTAGAATCAGGGTATGTTGATGGAGTTTATTCTTTAAAAAAGTGCGAAGAATATCCTCAAGCTAAAAGCGAATTTTACACATATCAAAATATTCCCAGCTATTTTGATATTCCAAATTCTGTTTATCATTCCGTAATGATGGGACGCCATTTTAAGAAAGTCGGGAAGTGCAATCGCTTAATGATTGTTGGCACTCCATGTCAACTCAAAGTTATGGAGAAAATGTTGAAAGATAAATATCAGGAATTGATAAAGGTGTGTATCTTTTGTAAACAGCAGAAAACGTTAAATTCAACGCGTTTTCTTGCCAAAGTAATGAAGACTAAGGTGCCTGTTAATCTACTATTTACTGTATGCTATCGTGGAAAAGGGTGGCCAGGTATTGTCAATGTTGATGGAGCTCAATTATCTTGGAACAAAGCAGCTCAGCTTCCATTTGGAAGAAGGTTGTGGACTGTGCCAGGGTGTAATATCTGTGGAGACCCGTTTGGGATGGAAGCAAATGCTGATATAACTTTAATGGATCCTTGGATAATACGCGGAGCTAATGATTTGGGTGAGACTTTAATTACAGTTCATACAGAAAAAGGATTGTCTTTGTTGCAAAGGGTTCCTAATCTAACGCTTATGCCTCAAAAATATAATGATATCGAACCAGCTTTAGGTTTGACTGACATTCGTAGAAAACGTGAATTAGTCCCTTATTTTAGAGGTGAGGCATGTACTAGGCGGATACGTTGGGCAGGTCGAATGGAGCAATTACAACGTAAATATCTGCAAACAGTTGTTGGGGGATTACCAAGTTTACCTTTTATTTTTTATCGAGTAATGTGTAAACTCCCCGATTGGCGAAATATTATATTAAAATAATTATGGATATAAAAGTTATAACTCGACATGCTCCTTTTAATTATGGTTCATTGTTACAATCTATGGCTACTCTAAAGATTGTTCGTCGTTTGGGGCATAAATGTTGTATAATAGATTATATTCGGGATGACGAGTATGGGTTAAAATCAATATTGATGTCTCTTGATAGAAAAAAAGAATGGAATAATAATTTCCTTAAAAAGTTGCTCTATGTCATGTTACGCTATCCTGAAGAATATTGGGCTCAAAGGAGATTTGCACACATGCGCATGAAATATTTGGAAATGACTTTACGATATCGTTCTATTGTAGAGTTATCCACCTTGAAAGCTGATATATTTATGACTGGCAGCGACCAGGTTTGGGGGCCTGTATTAACTGCGAATTATGATGAAACTTATTTCTTGTCTTTTGTAAACAATGGAGCAAAGAAAGTTTCATATGCAGCAAGTTTCGGAAAAACAAGTTTTAATAATCAGATAATGTCGGCTTACAGAAAACTTCTCTCTGATTATGATGCTATTACCGTAAGAGAGAATGCAGCTGTTAATTTGTTACATCAAATGGATATATCTTGTGTCGGGCAAGTCTTGGATCCTACATTATTATTGACTGGCGATGAATGGGCGGAATATATTGATAAAGATATTTCGGGGAAATATGTTTTAGTATATCAATTGCATAATAATAAAGCTTTGAATGATTATGCAAAAAAACTTGCATTAAAATTGGGCCTTCCTTTGTTTAGGATTTCACCATCTTTTCATCAATTTATGCGTGGGGGGAAGTTTATTTATTTGCCAAAGTTGGGAAAGTTCTTATCCTATATAAAGAATTGTTCTTATCTTGTTACAGATTCTTTTCACGGTACGGCCTTTGCTCTTAACTTCAATCGACAGTTTGTCGAGATTTTGCCTAATAATGAAACAGGAAGTCGCAATCTGAGTATCTTGGAGCTTACAGGACTTAGAGATAGGATTGTTACCGACTTTAGTGATTTTTCTATAGCAGAGCGATCTATTGATTATGATAGAGTGAATAATATTCTGAATAGAGAAAGGAAAAAATCTATTGAGTTACTGGGATCTCTGTGCGTTGTTTAAGAATATAGATTTGTTGTCTGCGTGTCCCCGTGTTTTGTACTATGTTATTATAGAATTATAAGATGAGAATACTACTTTCAAATAAATTTTATTATCGTCGTGGTGGTGATTGTATTTACGTGTTGAATCTGGAGGAATTATTGAAATCTCATGGGCATGAAGTGGCGATATTTGCCATGCAATATCCTGATAATATACCCTCATCCTGGGATAGTTATTTTCCCAATGCAGTAAAATTCTCATTAGGTACTGGAATGATAAAGGCTTTTGGTCGTCCCTTTGGAACAGCGGATGTGAAGAGGAAGTTTACAAAACTGTTAAATGATTTTCGTCCAGATGTGGTTCATCTGAATAATGTTCATTCACAATTGTCTCCCATAATAGCTAAGTTAGCGTATAAAGAAGGAATTAAAGTCGTTTGGACATTACATGATTGTAAATTAGTATGCCCTCGTTATGATTGTATGCGTGATGGTCAAAGGTGTGAGTTATGCTTTAACAATAAGCTGTCTTGCTTAAAATTCAAATGTATGAAAGGAGGCCTTTTGGGAAGTTTGATCGGTTATTGGGAAGCTAAGAAATGGAATCATCATTGTTTACAGAGAGTAACAGATACATTTATTTCACCTAGTCTTTTTATGAAGGAAACAATGGTGAGAGGTCATTATAGCGCTAACAAGATACACGTTTTGTGCAATTTTTTAGATATCAGTAAAATTGGAGACCAATTATTTGAGAAATCTAATTATTATTGTTTTGTGGGACGTTTGAGTTCTGAAAAGGGAGTTAAAACCTTGCTAAAGGTAGCATCTCAACTACCATACAGACTATTGATCATAGGTGAAGGACCCCTGGAATTGGAATTAAAGAAAATGTATTGTATTTCTAATATAGAGTTTGTCGGGCAAAAGACATGGGATGATTTGAAACGAATTGTGGCTAAGGCCCATTTTATGGTATTGCCTTCAGAGTGTTATGAAAACAACCCTCTTTCTGTGATAGAGGCACAATGTTTGGGAACTCCAGTTTTAGGTGCGCAAATGGGAGGAATTCCAGAGTTGATTGAAGATAAAGTGAACGGGATGCTTTTTGAATCAGGAAATGTTGTCGACTTGAAGAATAAGATCGAAGTTATGTTTTCTCATATATTCGATTATGCTTCTATTTCTAAAGAGTCTCAGAAACGTTATTCAGCTGATCACTACTATTCTGAAATAATGAAAATCTATAAAAAGTAGATTATGTCATATTGTTAGATGATAATAAACATTGCTTAAACTATTATAATATTATGACAATAAATAATATTCCGCATCCTACGGATGCGAGCATCATTTTAACATATCGTTGTCCAATGCGTTGCAAAATGTGTAATGTGTGGCAGTATCCTACTGAAAAAAATAAGGAGATACAACCGGAGGAACTTCATACTCTTCCTAAGTTGAAATTTATAAATCTGACGGGAGGAGAACCATTTATTCGTGAAGATATTGACAAAATTGTGGAGGAATGCTATAAGCATACCGATCGCATCGTTATATCTACTTCTGGATGGTTTGAAGACAGGGTCGTTGCTTTGGCCAAGAAGTTTCCGAATATCGGGATTCGTATAAGTATTGAGGGGTTGAGTTGTAAAAATGACGAGTTGCGCGGTCACGCCGGCGGTTTTGATAAAGGGCTTCGTACATTGTTGACATTAAAAGGTATGGGGGTGAAAGATATTGGTTTTGGTTGTACCGTTTCCAATAATAACTCGAAAGATATGCTTTCGCTCTATCAACTAAGCAAATCTTTAGGGATGGAGTTTGCAACGGCGGCATTTCACAACTCTTATTATTTCCATAAAGGGGATAATGTAATAACGAATAAAGACGAAGTTTGCAAAAACTTTGGACAGTTAATAGAATGGCAACTAAAGGAGAAACACCCGAAAAGTTGGTTTCGGGCTTTCTTCAATATGGGATTGATTAATTATATTGAAGGTGGACGTCGTATGTTACCTTGTGAGGCCGGTTCTGCTAACTTTTTTATTGAACCTTATGGTGACATTTATCCTTGTAATGGACTGGAAGAAAAATACTGGATGAAGAAGATGGGAAATATTCGTGAAACTCCTGACTTTATGGATATCTGGAATAGCAAACAAGCACAGGACGTTCGTGAGATGGTCCGTAAATGTCCAAAGAACTGTTGGATGGTGGGAACAGCTTCGCCTGTGATGCATAAATATATCAAGTATCCGCTGAAATGGGCTGTTGTTAATAAAATTCGTAGTATGCAAGGGAAATCTATCTGTTTGGATAAATGTTGGTATAATGTAGGGCAAGATTCTTGTCAAGGAGATTTAAGGGAGGAGTTTTGAACTAATGAAGGTTGTCGTAACCGGTACCCGGGGAATTCCTGATATCCTTGGTGGTGTCGAAACTCATTGTGAGGAGCTCTTTCCTCGCATTGCGAAAAAAGGCATTGATGTGACTATTATTCGTCGTAAAAGCTATGTACATGATTCGCTTCGGGAATGTGGAGATGTGAAACTGGTGGATATAAAAACTCCGAAGAAGAAATCATTGGAGGCTATTGTTCACACTCTTAAAGCGATTTTGAAAGCAAAGGAACTACGTGCGGATATTGTTCATATTCATGCCATTGGTCCGGCATTATTGACTCCTTTGGCACGTTTACTGGGCATGAAGATTGTCTTTACGCATCACGGTCCGGATTATAATCGAGATAAATGGGGAAAAGTTGCTAGATTTATGTTAAAGATGGGGGAGAGAATGGGGTGTATGTTTGCTAATGAAGTAATTGTTATTTCAGAAGTTATTAATGATATTTTAGTACGTAAATATAACCGGAGAGATTGTCATCTTATTTATAACGGCGTCTCCAAACCTGCCAAAATTCTTGAAACTAATTATTTGGATGAATTAGGAGTTGAGCCGCACAAATATGTATTTGCGATGGGACGCTTTGTGCCGGAAAAGAATTTTCATAATTTGATTCATGCGTTTGTTGCTATAGAACAGACAGACTATAAGTTAGTATTGGTTGGAGATACGGATTTTGAAGATGAATATTCACAGGGCTTGAAAGCGTTGGCCCAAAAGAATGGTGTTATTTTAACGGGTTTTATAAAAGGCAAGAACTTACATGAGCTCTTAACGCATGCCCGTTGTTTTGTTTTACCTTCTTCTCATGAAGGATTGCCTATTGCATTATTAGAGGCAATGAGTTATGAGCTTCCGGTGATTGTTAGTGATATTCCGGCAAATCTTGAAATAGGGCTATCTCATGAATGCTATTTTCAGACGGGAAATGAAAAACAATTAAATGAAAAAATCAAGCAGATGTTATCGCAAGATTCTGCTAGAATCCCTTATTCTATGGATGAATATAATTGGGATACAATTGCAGAGCAGGTCGTTGCTGTATATGAAAACGTGACTTAATTTTTTGTTTAAATAGCAATATAATTATGCAAGAAATCCAGCGCTTTAATAGGGTCTTAAAATTATTTGTTCTTTTGGGGGATATTATTTTGTTAAACCTACTGTTATGGGGATTTGAAGTAGTTTTTGGTGCCCGATTTTATTCAGGAAATTCTACTTCACTTTTACAGGGGATGGTATTATTGAGTCTGTGTTATTTGATCTGTAATATACAGTCGGGGGTCATTCTGCACAATCCGGTAGTTCGTTCTGAGCAAATAATGATTCGTGTATTACGTAATATGGTTCCTTTTGTTTTGTTTTCGATCTTTATTTTATCAATCTTTCATTTTGAGTTTTTTCGTTCGAGAGTATTTGGCTTTTTTTATGTAGCCTTGCTATTGGTAATCATTTGTTATCGTCTTATTTTTCGTTATTTTTTAGAGCTTTATCGAGAGAAGGGTGGTAATGTGCGTATGGTTGTACTAGTAGGTAGTCATGAAAATATGCAGGAACTTTATCATTCAATGGCAGATGATCTTACTTCTGGTTATCGTGTAATAGGATACTTTGAAGATTCTCCTTCAAGATGCTATCCGGATGGTGTCACTTATTTGGGACAACCGAAAGAGGTTATAAGTTATTTAGAACAAAATGCAGGTAAGATTGCCCAGCTTTATTGTAGTCTTCCTTCTATCCGTAGTGCAGAAATCGTTCCGATAATCAATTACTGTGAGAATCATTTAGTGCGTTTCTTTAGCGTTCCAAACGTTCGTAATTATCTAAAGAGAAGAATGTATTTTGAGCTGTTGGGTAATGTTCCGGTGTTATCGATCCGTCGTGAACCGCTTGAACTTCGTGAAAACCGTATTTTAAAGCGTATTTTTGATATTGTATTTTCTTTATTGTTCCTTACTACGCTTTTCCCTTTTATTTACTTGATTGTGGGGCTGGCTATTAAGATCAGTTCTCCAGGGCCGATTTTCTTCAAACAGAAGCGTAGTGGCGAGGATGGTCGCGAGTTTTGGTGTTATAAGTTCCGGTCAATGCGGGTAAACTCAGAATGTGATACATTGCAGGCAACCGAATGTGATCCTCGTAAGACGTGCATAGGGGAGATTATCCGTAAAACAAGTATTGACGAACTACCTCAGTTTATTAATGTGTTAAAAGGAGATATGTCTGTTGTTGGTCCACGTCCTCATATGCTTAAACATACGAAGGAGTATTCACAATTAATTAATAAATTTATGGTTCGGCATTTTGTGAAACCCGGTATTACAGGATGGGCCCAGGTGACAGGTTATCGGGGTGAAACAAAGGAGCTTTGGCAAATGGAAGGACGCGTAAGCCGTGATATTTGGTATATTGAGCACTGGACATTTATACTTGATTTATATATTATTTATAAAACGGTATATAATGCGATTTGTGGAGAAAAAGAAGCTTATTGATTGAGTTTTAAAAAGAATATAAACTAGATATTTTACATAATAGTATGAGAAAGTTGAATAAATTAATTTCTTTGTTATTGCTGCCTTTCTTCTTTGCAGCATGTCAATCTTACAAGAAAGTTCCTTACTTGCAAGATTCTGAGATAGTTGGTAGAACAATACAACAGGAAAATCTGTATGATGCTAAAATTATGCCTAAGGATTTGTTGACTATTGTTGTGTCATGTACAAGTCCTGAATTGGCGGCACCATTTAATTTGACAGTTGCTACTCCTAGCAATATGTCTATAATGTATGCTACTACACAGCCGGTATTGCAACAGTATTTGGTAGATAATGAAGGAAATATATCCTTTCCTGTACTAGGCGAACTACATTTGGGAGGGTTAACAAAGAAGCAAGCCGAGCAGGTAATTGTAGAGAAGTTGAGCCCTTATATGAAAGAAACGCCTATTGTAACTGTTCGAATGTTGAATTATAAGATATCTGTGATTGGAGAGGTAACTCGTCCGGGCACTTTTACTATTTCTAATGAAAAAGTCAATTTGTTGGAGGCTCTTGCTATGGCAGGGGATATGACTGTTTATGGCCTGCGTGATAATGTCAAACTGATTCGTGAGGATGCTGCTGGCAAACAACAGATTATTGCCCTTGACCTGAATAAAGCAGAAACGATCCTTTCTCCCTATTACTGGCTTCAGCAAAATGATATTATTTATGTGACTCCGAATAAAGCTAAAGCTCGAAATTCAGATATTGGGAATAGTACGAGTTTGTGGTTTTCTGCCACATCCATTCTTGTGTCTCTTGCCAGTTTATTATTTAATATCTTAAAATAATTTTGGAATAATGAAAGAAGAAAGAGTAAGCGACAGACAGCGTGAAGATGATGAAGAGAAAATCGATGTTCAAGAATTACTTTTTAAATATATTATCCACTGGCCTTGGTTTGTAGGAGCAGTTATAGTTTGTTTAATGGGAGCTTGGGCATATTTACACATGGCTACTCCTGTTTATAATATCTCCGCAACTGTTCTGATTAAAGATGACAAGAAGGGAGGAAACACCGGCACTATGTCAGGACTGGAGGAATTAGGGTTAAGTGGGTTAATCAATTCTTCTCAGAATATTGATAATGAGATAGAGGTATTGCGTTCTAAGACACTTGTAAAAGAGGTGATTAGTCAATTGAATCTATACGTTGCTTATAGGGATGAAGATGAATTTCCTGCTAAGAATATGTATAAAACGTCTCCTATTCAGGTCAGTTTGACTCCGCAGGAAGCTGAGAAGTTGAGCGACCCGATGGCTATTGAAATGACATTGCATTCACAAGGGAGCCTGGATGTGAATGTTATGGTTGGTGAGAAAGAATATCAAAAACATTTTGAAAAACTGCCGGCTGTTTTTCCTATGGATGAAGGTACATTGGCTTTCTTTCAAAATACTTCGGACTCACTATCATCGATAAGAGAAGCAGAAGATGCATCTCCTGTTCATACCGTACGTCATATCACAGCTACTATTAGCCAACCAATGAAAGTAGCAAGGAGTTACTGTGCAAATCTGACTATCGAACCTACTTCCAAGACAACTTCGGTAGCTGTAATTTCTTTAAAGAATTCAAGTCTGCGGCGTGGACAAGACTTCATCAACCAATTGTTAGAAATGTACAATCGAAATACGAACAATGATAAGAACGAGATAGCGCAAAAAACGGCAGAGTTCATTGATGAGCGTATTAATATAATCTCAAAAGAATTGGGTAGTACAGAATCGAGTCTTGAGAGTTTCAAAAGGAATGCAGGTATTACAGATTTGACTAGTGATGCACAGATTGCTTTAGCCGGCAATGCGGAATATGAAAAAAAGCAGGTGGAGAATCGTACTCAGATTAGTTTGGTGAGTGACTTGCGAAAGTATTTTACTGGTAATGAATATGAAATATTGCCTAGTAATGTTGGATTGCAGGATGCTGCTCTAATTTCAGTAATAGAGCGTTACAATGAAATGCTTATTGAACGGAAGCGACTATTGCGTACATCTACTGAGAATAATCCGGCTATTGTAAATTTGGATACGAGCATCCGCGCGATGAAAACGAATGTACAGGCTACGCTTGAAGGAACATTGCAAGGGTTATTAATAACAAGAGCTGACCTTGATCGCGAGGCGAACCGTTATGCTCGGCGTATTAGTGATGCTCCAGGGCAGGAGCGGGAATATGTAAGTATTGCCCGTCAACAGGAAATCAAGGCCGGACTGTATTTGATGCTTTTACAAAAGCGTGAGGAGAACGCCATAGCATTGGCAGCTACTGCAAACAATGCAAAAATCATTGATGAAGCTATCGCTGATGATATCCCTGTTTCTCCTAAGCGTAGAATGATTTATCTGATCGCTTTAGTATTAGGTGTTGGCATCCCCGTAGGCATCATCTACCTGATCGGCCTGACCAAGTTCAAACTCGAAGGTCGTGCAGATGTCGAGAAACTGACAACTATTCCTATCGTCGGTGATATCCCATTAACCGACGAGAAGAACGAAAAAGACGGTTCTATTGCCGTCTTTGAGAATCAGAACAACCTGATGAGCGAGACCTTCCGAAACATCCGTACCAACCTTCAGTTCATGCTTCAGAATGACAAGAAAGTGATTCTTGTGACTTCTACCGTCAGTGGAGAAGGAAAATCATTTATCTCCGCCAATTTAGCCATCAGTCTCTCTTTATTAGGAAAGAAAGTAGTAATCGTAGGGCTTGATATCCGCAAACCGGGATTGAATAAAGTCTTCCGTCTTTCGACGAAAGAGAAGGGGATTACCTTATACCTTGCAAACCCGGAAACAGATTTGATGAGTCTGGTACAACCTTCGGATATTAATCAGAATCTGTATATACTTCCCGGTGGAACGGTTCCTCCTAATCCGACCGAGCTGTTAGCGCGTGATGGTCTGGACAAGGCTATAGAAATATTGAAGAAGAACTTTGACTATGTGATTCTGGATACCGCACCGGTAGGTATGGTTACCGATACCTTATTGATCGGTCGTGTAGCGGACTTGTCCGTCTACGTATGCCGTGCCGACTATACTCATAAAGTAGAGTATACATTGATCAACGAACTTGCCGAAGAAAAGAAACTGCCTAACCTGTGTACTGTAATCAATGGCGTAGACCTGAAACGCAGGAAGTATGGCTACTACTACGGCTACGGTAAGTATGGCAAGTACTATGGATATGGCAAACGCTATGGCTACGGATACGGTTATGGACAGGAAAAAGGTGCTAAATCGTAATCCGGTTCTAAGAATAAACCTGAGAATAAACGATAGCCTGTTTCAGTCTGATTGACCACAGTATATCCCCCAAGATATAGTCAGTCAGATATAGCCGACCGCTTGATTTTCCCCAATCAAGCGGTTTGTTGTATTCATCTACATTGACAATATAATTTTTATATCCCATATCAAAGAAAAGCGGGTATCCGGACAACCAGATGCCCGCTTTTTTTGTTATATTTGTATTATCCCTTAAAAAATGATAATTATGAAACAACACTACAGACTTACTATTTGGAGCCTTTTCTTTCTGATCACTTCCAGTGGAAGTGCCTTTGCCCAGAGAAAAACGATCACTCCGATAGACTCTCTGATAACGGTAGGATACGCCACCGGAAGTTTAAAAACCATATCCGGATCAGTGGAGAAAATCACGGAGACACAGATGAATAAAGACCAGATCACGAATCCGCTGGAAGCCATACGCGGACGAGTACCGGGTCTGACCATCCAGCGTGGGACAAACGGTCCCGCCGCCTTAGATGCAGTCCGCCTGCGAGGAACCACCTCATTGACCAGCGGAAACGACCCGCTGATTATCGTCGATGGAGTCTTCGGCGATTTGAGTATGCTTACCTCCATTTATCCTACAGACATAGAGAGCTTCACCATCCTGAAAGACGCTTCCGAAACGGCACAGTACGGATCACGAGGCGCCTCCGGTGTCATCGAAATCACCACCAAGAAGGGCATGAGCGGTAAAACGCAAGTGAGTTATAACGGCATCTTCGGAATATCCACCGTCTATAAGAATCTGAAAATGCTGTCAGCAGATGACTTCCGCCGGGTTGCATCCGAACGGGGCATCTCCATTCTGGACAAGGGAAACAACACCGACTTCCAGAAAGAGATAGAACAAACAGGATTGCAGCAAAACCACCACATCGCCTTCTATGGAGGCTCGAATGAATCCAGCTACCGTGTATCTCTCGGTTTCATGGACCGTCAGGGAGTCATACTGAACGAGGACATGAAGAACTTCACCTCTAATATGAACATGACCCAAAGGATGTTCGACGGTTTTCTGAACTGCGAACTGGGCATGTTCGGTTCTATCCAGAAGAATCACAATCTGGTAGACCTTCAGAAAACCTTCTATTCTGCCGCCACTTTCAATCCCACATACCCCAATCACAAAGACCCCGATTCCGGTTCATGGGACGGAATCACTACCGCCAGTCAGATCACGAATCCGTTGGCATGGATGGAAGTACAGGATCATGACGCCACCTCGCATATCAGTACTCACGCTCGTCTGACTTTCAATCTGATGGACTAACTGAAACTGGTTCTCTTCGGTGCCTATACCTATAACATAGTCGAAAATTCCCAATATCTGCCCACCTCCGTCTGGACGCACGGACAGGCATACAAATGCACGAA
>OGKA01000896.1_pt1 | contig 29146 bp, 26 predicted proteins | sample 1572211 | NCBI WGS metagenome assembly OGKA01 (sample SAMEA2582125, study PRJEB24529) | metagenome | biome: Human gut stool | place: China | collected 2011 | reverse complement strand
ATTATGCCACGCACAGGAACGGTTCTATATGGGCGATCAAAGCCGCAATTCAAAGCTACACTTCGGTATGGGCCTATATATTACAAATTCGATTATGGAACAGCACAATGGACAGCTCGTTTTAGAAAATTCAAAAGAAACCGGCGGTGCAAAGGTTACTATGAAACTTCCCTGCTGATTTCCTGATAATGTAATGGACATCTTTTATTCGCAGCTTTGCCCGGACATCGCCGGACAGGTACTCGTCTGCCATCTGCCAGCCCGCTTCCGGGTCGGTGGGGTCGGCGGCAGGGTCTTTGAAGATCACGCCAGAAAGCTCTGCGGTGATGCGCTCGTACTCGCCGGGTGTACCCAGCAGCTCCGCCATATAGGGCAAATCCACTTTGCCGTGCTCCCCGATGGACACCGCCAACGCTTCGCTGGGGGTGTCCACGCTGGTGACGGTGCGCTCCGGGCGAATGGTGCGCTTGGTGAACATCGCTGCTTTGGATTTAAGCTGCCCCTGCTCGTCCAGATTTTCCAGCGAACAGAGCAGATAATAGGAGGAATCCTGCTCAAACAGCCGCCCGTTTTTGCGGTCGTTCAGCAGACCGTATTTGGCGGTAAAGGCATCATAGGCGGCGTTCAAACGCTCCTGCGTTGCCTTAATGTCGGCATCGGGGTAATCCTCCAACTGCTGCTGAATCCCAGTTTGTTGTACGCTTTGTCGTTGACCTTGTAGGGTATAAAAATGGCGGGCAACCTTTTTGTGGTCGCCCGCTTGGGGGAAATATGTAGGTATTAATCCGCTGGAGTTACGGCCTGTTCAAGTTACGCTCAATAACTTTGGTTACTTCTTCCATGTTAAGAGGCTTGGAAACATGACCGTTCATGCCTGCGTCCAGAGATGCCTGAACGTCCTCCGAAAAAGCATTTGCCGACAATGCGATGATGGGAATCTCTTCTGCATCCGAGCGGTCAGCATACATTGCTCGGATCGCCTTTGCTGCCTGATGTCCATCCATTTTAGGCATCATAATGTCCATCAGGATAATATCATAAGTGCCCGCCGGATGCTCTGCGAACAGATCAACAACTTCCTGCCCATCTGCTGCACGCGTTACTGTCATTCCCAAATCTTCCAACAGAATCGTGGCAAGTTCGGCGTTCAGAGCATTATCTTCTGCCAGAAGCACCTTGATCCCCTTCAGGTCATTGTGCTGTACAAGCGGCTTTGTTTTTTCGACTTTCTCAGCATTTGTCAATTCCATGGGAATCTCTACGGTAAAGGTTGTACCGACGCCCTTCCGGCTGTCTACTGTGATCGTGCCGCCCATCAGTTCAACATACTTCTTTGAGATGGGCATTCCCAGACCCGTGCCCTTATACTGTGTCCGTACGCCATTTTCTTCCTGTGCAAATTCGTCAAAGAGCTTTTTCTGGAACTCTTCGCTCATACCGATGCCGGTATCTTTGATCCGATAGCAAATCACGATGTGCTGTGCATCGGCTCCCGGACGGCTGCCTGCATCAAAACGGATGGTGCCGCCATCCTTGGTAAATTTCACGGCATTGTTCAGGATATTGACCAGAATTTCCCGGATACGGACGGGTTCCGTCATGACATAGGGATTTTGCAGCGGTTCACGATGCACTTCAAAGTTCAGTTCCCGGTTCAGAATCATCCCCTTCACGATCTCGATCACACTGTCTGTAACTGCGGTGATATTCGCCGGAACAGGGGAAAACTCCACCTTTCCGCTCTCGATGCGGCTTATATCCAGCACATCATTCAGCAGGGACAGCAGATGATCCGAGCTTTCCTCGATCTTCTTCAGACAGTTGTGCATTTCCGGCACAGAATCCTGATGCAATGCAATATTTGTAAAGCCGATGATGGCGTTCATAGGGGTGCGGATGTCGTGGGACATATTGGAAAGGAATGTGCTTTTGGCTTTGCTGGCTGCTTGCGCCTGCTCTGCAAGGACAGTCATTTCTTTCGCTTTCTGCTGGGCTGCAAGCTGTAATTTTCTGCGTGTCCGCAAGCGGTTCACGATAATGATCATTGTGACCGCCATCCACGAGATAAATACGGTGATGGCGACAGCTGTGACCGGATGCAGACGGATCATATCTGCAAGTGTCAGATTCGTTGCTTTATAAGTGGTGTACTGTGTTGCAAGGTCTTCAACAAGATTATCCGGCATTGCGTACATTGCTTTTGTCAGGATACCTGCCAGCGCATGGTTTTCCGTAGAGGAAACCACCATGCGGTAACTGAATGTGGGTTGTTCCAGCGGCGTGTAGGTCATTGTACCTGTTGTGTCGCTGTTGACGAATGCCTGTGCCATGTAATAGTAGACAAAGGCTGCATCCGCTTTGCCATTGCGGACAGCTTCCATCATCTCCTGACGGGTACTGCACATCAGTTTTTCCGCACCGGGTGCCAGCACATCTTCGATCGATGTGGATGCGGTCTGATTGACTGTGGTGACAACATTGATCTTCCCATCAAAGTCTCTCCGCGTCACTCTTGCCATTCGCATCGTGATATAGGGAGCGGTCAATCCCCATTCTTTGGTCTCTGCGTAATTATCCATATCCAATCGTGCATCAATACTGATGTTTACCGCATCCTTATTGCTTTGATATGCGATATACTCATCTCTGGTCGCAGGAACAAGAAACGCATACGAGAGTCCTGCATAATCTGCTATCTTCCGAAAATAGTCCGGGAGAATGCCTTTTACTTCGCCATTTTCTGTATAGGAATAGGGATACCGGGTCGGGTCGCACAGAACATGAAGGGGATTTTCCTTGGAATATTGGGCAATGATACGCTTTTCTTCTTCCGTGTACTCCAGATTTTTGGTATCGGTAGTTTCGTAGTTTTTGTTATAGAGGGTCGTTTTCCAGCTGCCTTCGGCAGCGTTCATCTGATCAATCGCATAATTTATCTTATTCAGAAGTTCAGTGTTTCCTTTTTTGACGATCACATAAAAATCACTGCTGCCGAATTTTTCAAGGATGCGCTCATTGTTCATTTTGCGCAGGGAACTGGTGACAATGGCATCAACCGTTCCATTCTGAAGTGCCTCTGCTATCTCCTCAGCCGAATCGAAATAGACCGATTTGTAAGTGAAGCCTTTGGTTCGTGCATACTCCGCAAATTCATCGTTCCGGGAGTTTCCGCGCAGGAGTGCAACACGCATCCCATCGTAGGTACTATATTTTCCCTCAACGATGGTGCTATTATCGCTGCGGACAGTCAGGATACCATTGTTGGTTCCGATCGGACGGGAAAAATCAAATAATTCTTCGCGCTCAGGCGTTCTGCGGGCAGAAGTTACCATGTCGATCTCGCCGTCGATCAGCATCTGCTGCATTTCTTCCCAGCTTTTGTCATAGCCGACGTATTCATAGTCTACATCCCAGTAGCGCGCCATCAAGCGGAGAAAATCGTAGCCATAACCGCTGCGGTTTCCGTCCTCGTCCATCATGTGATAGCCGTCCATTGCAAAAAAGCCAACCCTCACACGCTCATGCTGGCTTACTGTTTCTGCTGCGCTTGCCGAAAGAGACAGCAATGCCGTCAGCAGAAGCATCGTCATTAGAATTGCCAGACCCCTGCAAGTTCTGGCTCGCTTTGTAACATTCATAGCATGTCCCCTCCATTTTTATAACTCTGCCGCTGGAAAATAAATAAACGCTTTCAAGGCATGGTGAACCCATGACTGAAAGCGTCATCTGACTTCATAAAGCGATATTTACGGACAGCAGAAAACAGCAATTTCTTACTGGCAACTGGCTGACCCGGTGGGTCCCTATAGCTTTGCGTCGCCGACTTGCGCCGGGTTTGCCTATGAACTTTCACAAAAAGTTTACCATAGAAATAAATCCTTGCCAAGACGTTTTTGGAAAAAAGTCGAAAAATGTTTTGAAACAGCAAACAGAGGGGAGTGATACACCATAATCACATAGTTGAGGGAAAGAGTATATGTACGCCGCCCGCAGACGGCAAAAGTCAGTCCGGGGTAAATTCCAGTTCGGCAAACTCCGCATCGGTCAGCAGCTTCAGCTTTTCGCTGGTCAGGCCGTAGACCTGCACGATCTGCTTTCCGCTGTACCGCCTGCCGAAGGTTATGACTTTATACCTGCATAACGAAAAAATTCTTGATGGATTTCCATGGCAATGCTATAATACATATTATACACACAGGTAAAAACTGTTCAAAAAAGTTGCTGACAACCTGACGAGATCAATGCTGCAATGACCTTTCTATCGCAATTTTCAAAAATAGCGCCAATTAAAACGGCATCTTTGCGATATGCAGTTTGCGGATGTTGCTTGTGCATTAAAAACGCAAACTGCTATAAAATCGGCAGTACGGAAATGAACTCAAACTGCGACCGTCTGGGGCGGAGAAAGATTGTGGAATCATGAAAAACTCTGGAATAAGCGAAACCGTGCAGACGCTGATGCGGAAAAGCGTCTGTGCGCTGCTGAGTCTGCTGCTGTTGCTGTCAGCTGTGCTCCCTGTGAAGGCTGCCGCAGAAACCGCCCCTGTAAAGGTCGTCCGCGTTGGTTCGTTTGAGGACACCTTCAACTATTGCAACGAGAAGGGCGCAAGAAAGGGCTACGGCTACGAGTTGCTGGAAACACTATCCGGCTATACAGGCTGGCAGTTCGAATATGTGACCTGCGACTGGTCAGACTGCTTTGAAAAACTTGAAAACGGCGAAATCGACATCATGGGCGGTATTTCTTATACGGAGGATCGCGCTGAGGAGATGCTGTTTTCGGACGAACCGATGGGGGAGGAAAAATATTACCTCTATGCCGATCTCTCGCGCACGGACACCTCCGCCTCCAACTTCAAAACGCTGAACAGCAAAAAGATCGGCGTTCTGATGGGAACGGAGTCGGAAGTGATGCTGACCGAATGGGAGGAAAAACACGGCATAAAAACGCAGCACGTCAACATCTCCAACAACGAGGATGTGAAGCAAAAGCTGGTCAATCACGAGATCGACTGCTTTGTTTCGCTGGAAGAATCCTACTGGGCAGATCTTGGCATCTCGACCATAACCCGCGTGGGAAAATCCAGCATCTACTATGTGTTCAACAAAGACCGTTCTGATCTCAAGGAAGAACTGGACAATGCGATGCGCGCGTTGGACGAAGTGGCACCTTTTTATACGGCGGATCTGTGTAAAAAGTATTTCTCGCTGGATTATAAGCCCATCCTTACGGGAGAGGAAAAGGCGTGGCTCAGAAAGCACGGTGCGATCCGAATGGGCTTTCTGACGAGTGATAGCGGCGTCAGCACCTATGACCCTGCCACCGAGGAGATTACCGGAACAATCATAGACTATATTCAGTTTGCCGCAGATTGTCTGGGGAATCAGGAGCTGGAATTCCAGTTGGTCGGTTATGACGACAAAGAGGCGGAACTCAATGCGCTGAAATCCGGCGAGATCGATATGATCTTCCATTTCGACCAGAGTCCCAATCTGGCTGAAGAATATCGCGTTGCCAGAACCAACACAACTTGGACTGCCAATATGATGGTGGTCACAAACAAACAGCTCTTTATCGAAAACCAAGTGAACCGCGTTGCCGTTCCCCAAAACAAGATCTCCCTAACAAGGTACATTGCGTTTTATTATCCGCAGTGGGAAATCGTGGACTGCGATACACAGGAGGATGCGATAAAACTGGTCAAGGACGGACAGGCAGACTGTTTTATCATAGGGGTCGGCAGTGAGGCGAAATACAGCAAGAATCATGGTTTTTACAGCGTTCCGCTGCCCAACCCTGCCAATTCCTGCTTTGCGGTCAAGAGCGGAAACCGCAGCCTGCTGTCCATCCTGAACAAAACGCTCAAGGCAATGCCAGCCAATATGCTTACCAGCTCTCTGGCGATGCATAAGAGCTCCGCGCGGAAGGTTACCCTGAGCGATTTTATAAAGGATAACTTCTTTAGGGTTCTGCTGGTCAGCAGCATTGCGGTTGCAGCCATTCTGCTCACGATTCTGATGCTGCTCCAGAAGGCGCGTAAAGCCGAAGCTGCTGCAAGAAAAGCCGCAAACGATACGCAGGAGCTGAATGCAAAATTGCAGGTCGCTGTGGAAAACGCCGAGAGCGCGAACCGTGCCAAATCCACCTTCCTGTTCAATATGTCGCATGATATCCGCACACCCATGAACGCCATTATCGGTTACGCAGACCTTGCTTCCCGGCATCTGGATGACCCTGCAAAGCTGGAAAAATACATGGAGAACATTCAGGTGTGCGGACAGAACCTGCTGATGCTGCTGAACAATGTTCTGGATCTCGCCCGGATCGAGAACGATAAGACGGAGATGGAGTATTCTGTTTCGGATGTCGATAAGGATTTCCGTAATTGCATTGCCATGTTCCGGAATCAGGCAGACAGCAAGGGGCAGACGCTTACGGTGACAGCACATCTGCTGCATCCGTATGTCTATGTGGATATTCCGCATCTTACCGAGGTGTGTACGAACCTTGTCAGCAATGCAGTCAAATACACGGGAGCCGGCGGCACGATTTGCTGCGATGTTACGCAGAAGCCCGGCGAAAAAGAGGGCTGGTGCGATACGGTGATCACGGTTGCCGATAACGGCATCGGGATGTCGCAGGAGTTCCAGAAGCACATCTTTGAGCCCTTTGAACGGGAACGTACATCCACCGTCAGCAAGGTGGAAGGCAGCGGCATCGGGATGGGTATCGTGAAAAAGCTGGTCGGGCTGATGGGCGGCACCGTGGCAGTGGAGAGCAAGATCGGTGTTGGCTCCACATTTACCGTCACCATTCCCTGCCGCATTGCGTCCGAGGATGAATCACAGGCGAAACGAGAAACAAGCCCTTCGGACCAAAAGTGCCTGTGCGGTACAAGAATCCTGCTGACCGAGGACAACGACCTCAATGCGGAGATCGCCACCGAGCTGCTGCAGGAAGAAGGCTGTACGGTAGACCGCGCAAAAGACGGTGTGGAATGTGTGGATATGCTGGAAAAAGCTGCGAACGGAACGTATCAGTTGATCCTTATGGACATCCAGATGCCGGTGATGAACGGCTACGATGCGGCAAAGAAGATACGGAGGATGGATGACCCCCAAAAGGCGGGCATCCCTATCATCGCTATGACGGCAAATGCCTTTACCGAAGATAAACAGGCGGCACTGGATGCCGGAATGAATGACCATATCGCAAAGCCGATCAATATGAATGTTCTTGTGCCGACTCTGCGGAAATACCTTTGATGCGGACAGAAGATCGTAGTACATAAGGGCCCCCGCAAACCGCAATGCACCCGATAAACGAATACCGCCGGGGAGCCTTCCCGTTTTGGGGAGGCATCCTCGGCGGATTTTTTAGTTTATATATGTACGCCGCCCGCAGGCGGCAAAAGTCAGTCCGGGGGAAATTCCAGTTCGGCAAACTCCGCATCGGTCATAAGTTTCAGCTTCTCGACCACACCCTCGGACAGCTCCCGGAGAGCAAACTCATCGGGCATCAGGTAGCACTGCATGAGCCGAAGTTCCTGCATCAGCCCCAGCCGCGAGCCGGTGTTGTAGAGCATCATCAGCATCAGTTCCTCAGCATTAAAGTTCATGTTCAGCCCTCGCTTTCCGGCAGACGGTGGGATTACACTCTGGGGCATCGCACTTTGCCAGTGCCGCCAACTTTTCGAGGGTGGAGGGCTTGCCAGAAAGCCCCAGTTCTTCGGCTTCGGCAGCTTTGTCCATGATAAGGTCATAGTCCTTCAGCACACGCCGCCCCTTTTCCATGTGGTGCGCTTCCAGAATCTGTTCCCGGACTTCCTGAATCGTCAGTTCCGGCGCATCAATCTGTCTGCTGTCCATCACGGAAAAATCACTGTGATAGAGGGTATAATCCCAGCCGTCCTCGCAGGACTGGACAGCAAGATACCCCTTGCCGCCCAGCTCCCATGCGCCTTGCTCGTCCTGCGTCTGAATCTCAGGATAGGCGGTCGAGCCGGTGCGCTCCATCATCTCGCCGAACTGACAGATGTGATAGACGTTTCCGTACTCACCCAGATCAAAATGATAGTCGTCCAGATGCTCGACCCGTGCCGTGTAGCTGCTGCCGTCCGAGCGGTCAACCTGAATCACGCCATGATTCGGCACCCGGTAGAGATCATCGTAATGGCTGTTGATAAGCCGGACATCATCTCTGGGAATTGTGAGGTCATCCCAGATGTGCCGCCTGCGGACGCCGGACTGCGCGATAGTGTCGAGGTGCTGCAAGCTGACCTCTTGAATCGTCTTAGTCTCACTCATTTCAGTATTATTCTTATTAGTCTTATTTGCTTGCGGTTTTGGCTGTTCCAGAATTGCGATTTCGGCAGCACCAGAACTGCTGTTTTTGCAATTCTGTACGTGCGCTTTTGGCAGCCCAGACGAAAAATCCTTGACGTAGATCAGGCTGGGCCGGTCCAGACCACGGCGTTTGCGCTCGACGAGGTCGATGTCCTCTAGTTCCCGGAGCAGCTTGGTCGCTTTGTTGTCTGCGCAATACAACGCCCTCTTGACATCCTCTATCGTGAAGATAATGAACACCCGGTTCTGCTCGTCCAGCAAGCCGTTTTTCGCCGACAGGCTCATGCGGTCCAGCAGGATACCGTACAAGATTTTGGCATCGGTTGATAAGTTCTGAAACCGCTGCTCCTGAAACAGCGCCTTTAGAATACGGAAGAACGAAAACAGCTCTCCGGCTTGTCCGTAGAAATAATCAAGTGTCATATGATTCTGTCAAGGCTGAAAAAATAACGCGGATACATCAACATCATTGAAAAATCCTCCTTATAGATAATTCGTGCATTTCCATCCAATTTTCAGGCCGAAAACGCCTCGCTGAACAACTGGATCGCACTCTGCCGAATGGATTCCTGAACATGGAGATCATGCGCAGTCATCTCGGTGTCGGCGTGGCCTACGATGCTCTGGATGGTCTGAATATCCACACCCAACGCCTGCATCGGCGATACAATTCCTTGTGTTTAATGGGCCTGTTTGACGGAGCATACAATCAAATTGTCATGTTTTTGGCAATACTGTCGATTGCGTCAAACAATTTTTCCCCAAAAAAATTGGATTTTGGAGTGTTTTTCATTGACCGATTGCGGAATTAGCTGTAAAATTTAAAAAAGAATAGTGGTTGTAGAGTAGGGTACTCTACGATCTGCTCGATCTTTAAGTATTATGATGTGGTATTGAACAAAACAGTGAGGATGGTAATATGATTGTTCGTGTCTGTCTGTTCCTTGGCGGTGCGGGCGGTGCAGGCAGCAGCACGGCCATGGGCTGCGCGGCTGCGGTGGGATAACCGGGAAAACCTGCGATCCGATTCAAAGGAATGGATCGAGGTGTGGGCAAGGCTTTCGGGAGAAGCGGCACCGGAAGAATACGATCGGAAATTGGGGGATACACAGATGGCAGTTCTGAAAAACCTGATCGACCAGCTCCGCACCAGCGGATGGCTCAAATAAGGAGGGAATACCTGTGTCTACCGGACAGATTTTTTTGTGGTTGGAATCGTTGGCATGATCGTTTTGGCTGTTGCGGCAGTCGTTTCAGCATGGATCCTGCGCAGGCAGGAAAAAAAGCTGAAGGAACAGATCTGGAACGAGTATCAATAAAAATCAATCGATTAAGGGGTATGAAAAAATGCTGAAAAAACTTAGTGTAACGGCTGTTATTCTTGCAATGTCGGCCATGCTTCTGGTGCCGACTGCATACGCGGTGCAGCCAGTAGACGCACCGGAACAGGAAGAGGAAAACTGTATCAAGACATTATTGGAATTGCTGGCGGGCGACACAGAGAAAAACGAATCCGCCAGGCAGGAAAGTCTGTTCCGGAAAAACGGTTTTAAAATACAGGACGGCAGGCTATACCACTATACGGATGGCCAGCTGGATGTCTATCAGCCCGGTTTTGTGCAAATCGGAGACGCTGTGTACCATGTGTCGGCAGAAGGCAGCGTGATCGATTCTTATCCCGCCGGGTTTGTGGTGGTAGACGGCGTGCTGTGCCATGTGTCGGTGACCGGCGGTTCCTTTGATCTCTATCCCGCTGGCTTTGTGACGATTGACGGCAAGCTGTATCATGTTTCGAAGAATGGCTATGCCATCGATCGGTACGCCAAGGGTCTGCACGAGATCGACGGAGGAATGTACTATGTCAAAGAGGATGGCTCGTTCCTGACGAACAGCGCGGTAGGATACCTTACTTTTGATGCGAATGGCCGCTATACCTCTGGCAATGCAACGCTGGACAGCTATGTGGATCAGGCACTGGCTGCGTGCACAAACTCTGGCATGACGGAGGCGCAAAAGCTGCGCGCCGCCTATTTGTATGTCCGGGATCACGGCGCATACCTTGCCCGTCCGCATCAGGCAAGAGGCACAACGGCTTGGGCAGAAGAGAGCGCTTTGTTCATGTTTGAACACAAAAAGGGCAACTGCTACTGCTTTGCAGGCCAGTTCCTTTATATGGCCCGGCGGCTGGGCTACAATGCCTATGTAGTGTCTGGCGGTGTGGGCCGCAAGGACTCGGACCATGCATGGGTCATGATCCACGAGAACGGAGTCCCCTATATCTATGATGTGGAACTGGAGTGGGGCTATCGTGCCGGCAGATACGGCCATGCAGAATATAATATGTATAAAATGCCGCTGAATAAAACGGTGTTCAGCTACCAGTTTCCGTGATTGCTGAGGTAGCCGAAAAATGGTTTTTAGTTCCGTAATTTTCTTGTTTCTGTTTTTGCCCATCGTGCTGGGATGCTATTATCTTTTGCCCGGGCGGGAAGCAAAAAATCTCTGGCTCGTCGCAGCCAGTCTGCTGTTCTATGCCTTCAGCGGGCTGTGGTATGTTCTGCTGCTGCTGTTCTCTGTGTTCTGCAATTATCTGGCCGGTCTGTTCGTCTCCGGGCGAAAGAGCGTGCTCTATGCCGCTGTGGCCGTTAATCTGGGAATCTTGGGTATTTTCAAGTATCTGACTTTTCTGGTACAGACGGTAGACCGGCTGCCGGGCGTGACGATCCCGGTGCCGTCCATCGTTCTGCCGGTGGGCATCTCGTTCTTCACCTTTCAAGGGCTGAGTTATGTGATCGACGTATACCGGAATGAACGCCTGAAGAGCACCCATTTCCGGGATGTACTGCTGTACATTGCGCTGTTTCCACAGTTGGTGGCAGGACCGATCGTCCGCTATGAGGACGTGGCAGACGAGATCCATAGCCGCCGACATACGCTGGAGCAGCTGGCAAAAGGCCTGCGCCGGTTTATTGTGGGCCTGAGCAAGAAGCTGCTGATCGCCGATATCTGCGGCAATGTTGTAGCGCTGATCTACAACGCCGACCGCTCTGTGCTGGACATCCGGACGGCTTGGCTGGCCGCGGTGTGCTATCTGATGCAGATCTATTTCGACTTCAGCGGGTACAGCGATATGGCCATCGGCCTGGGCTTGTGCTTTGGGTTCCACTTCAAGGAAAACTTCAACTATCCGTACATCTCGGCCAGTATTCAGGAATTCTGGCGCAGATGGCATATCTCCCTTTCTACCTGGTTCCGGGAATACCTGTATATCCCATTGGGCGGCAACCGGAAGGGCAAGGCAAAGACTTACTGGAACAAGCTGATCGTGTTTTTCTGCACGGGGCTGTGGCATGGTGCAAACTGGACCTTTATCGTCTGGGGCCTGTGGCATGGCTTCTTTATCGTGGCAGAGGACGCCGTTAAAAAGCTGTTCGGGCTGGAAAAACATGGAAAAGGCGGGCAGAACCCTGCGTGTGCGGTGCTGAAACATTTGTACACCCTGCTTGTGGTGCTGGTTGGCTTTGTGATCTTCCGTGCAGACAACATGGGGCAGGCATTCTCAATGATAGGAGCCATGCTTTCCGGAGTCTCTTCCTCTGCGCAGACAGGGCTGCTGCTGGCGCAGTGTCTGACCCCGCTGACCCTGTTTGTACTGGCGGTTGGCCTTGTGGGCAGTACGCCGGTTTTGCCGCTGGTCTGCCGTAAAGCAGAACAGCAGACCGGAAGTGTGTATGCATGCCTTCAGGCACTGAGTTATGCAGGGGTGCTGGCGCTTTTGCTGGTGGATATCCTGCATCTGTCGGCTGCATCCTATGTGCCTTTTATCTATTTCCAGTTCTGAGGTGGAAAAATGCAAGTGAAAAAATTAGGATATATCCTGTTTGTGGGGGTCATTGCCACAATTTGCATTTTGCCTGTGGCTGTGATGCCTTGGCAGACGGAAAAAGCGGTGGGCAATGAGCAGCTTGCATCCTTTCCTGAATTACGGAAAGAGGATGGCAGCTTCAATACCGGTATCCTGAATGAGTTTTCGGATTATTTTGCGGATCATTTCGGGTTCCGTCATGAGATGATCACCTTGAACGATCAGCTTACCGGAACCGTGCTCAAAACGCTGGACAGCAGCAGTGTGCTGTTGGGAAAAGACGATTGGCTGTTCTATAAAAGCACCCTTGCGGACTATACCGGCGCAGAACTCTTTACAGCACGGCAGAGTTACGCGGCCGCTCATGTACTGGGTCTGATGCAGGAATACTGCGAAGAGAACGGCATTGGGTTCTGCTTTACCATCGCACCCAATAAAAATTCCCTGTATGGCGGTCAGATGCCGGCACGGTATACGGCAGCCTCCGTACGGAACGCCCAACTGCTTCAGCAGCAGATGGAACAGCAGAATGTCCGGTATGTGGATCTGTTCAAAACCCTGTCTGACCACGAAGAGCAGCTGTATTACCGTCGGGACAGCCACTGGAATATGCGGGGCGCACAGCTGGCAGCACAAACTTTGCTGAAAGAACTGAAAGGCTCTGAAGCGGAGTTTGATTCCCGCATCAATGGAAAAACATCCCCGCATACCGGCGACCTGTATGAGATGGTGTACCCTGCCGGAAACGAGACGGAACAGGATACGGCATACGACTTTACCTATCAGTATGACGAAAAATTCCACTCGGCAGATGATATCACGATCCACACGGAAAATTCGGCGGCAGACGGAAGCATTTTTGTATACCGCGATTCCTTTGGCATCAATCTGCATCCTTTTCTGGCACAGAGCTACGGCAACGCCTGTTTCTCCCGGAATATGCCCTACCTTTTGACGGCTGTTACAGAAGAGCAGCCCGATGTGCTGCTGGTGGAACTGGTGGAACGCAACCTGAACTGGTTGCTGGAACGCGCCCCGGAAATGCCTGCTCCGGAACGCACGGCAGTCCCGGCAGCAGATACCGGTACAAGTGCGAAAGCACAACGGAAGGACAGCCGAATGGAGGGGACTTTCTGCCTGACAGGCGATCTGAGCGGGCAGCGTGTGGATGACGACTCTCCGATCTACATTCTGGCAGAGACCGGAACCTACGAAGCCTCCCCCTGCGGAGAGGGAACACAGCCGTTTACGGCGTATCTTCCGCAGAATGTGCGGGAGCAGCAACTAAAAGCAGCATTTCTGTCGGACGGTGAATGGGTCTTTTGCGCCCTGGCCGACTGACTGAAAGAATAGAAAGAAGGAACAAAAAAATGAATGTAAACTATAAGATGATGGGTGTAGTGCTCTGCGGTGCGATGCTTCTGGCATCGGGATGCGGGGCAAAAGCAGAAACGACCGCTTCCTCGGCTGTGGAATCTGAATCGGTTTCCGTTGTGGCATTGGAGGCTGCTTCGTCGGAGGCAGTGCCGGAAAGCGAGGTTGTCTCGGAGGCAGTTTCTGAAGCTTCTTCTGCGGTAAGCGAGGCGGCACCGGAGAAACCGGCCGAATCCAAGGCCGAGACTGCGGCAAAATCTAAGCCTGCAAAGCAGGAGACGGCTGCTTCCTCCAAAGAAGAAAAGACGGAGCCTGTGGAAAGCAAGCCCGTTACAGAGACTGCTCCGGCAGAAACTGCCAGCCTGGAAACTGCCCTGAAGTATGTGGGCAAAGACGTTTCCAAGCTGTATGCCGCTATTGGCAAGCCGAACAGTTCGGAGTATGCTTCCAGCTGCATTGGTGATGGCGAGGATGGCCTGCTGTATTACAACGGCTTTACTGTGACGACCTACCGTGAAAACGGTAAAGAGACGGTACAGGACGCCTATTAAACATGAAATTCGGCCTCTGGCATTCCACCGGGGGCTGAATCTTTATATGGGAAGATGAGAATGAAACGCCAGAAGATCAAACGATATCGGTTTAGCGTGACGCAGAATACGCGCAGAAGAAGGGCGGCAAGGCCGCTGAAAGCCGTCGGTGTAGTACTGGTGTGCCTATGTCTGCTCACAGGGGTCGCTTTTGGAGCTTACAAAGCGATCCAGAGTAAAACTACGGGGTGGCACGGCGAAGGACTGCATCGCTACTATATCTCGCCGACTACCGGCACCCGTGCGCAGGGGCTGTATGAGATCAACTATAAGCTCTACTATTTTGGCAGCAACAACTTTTTGAAGACCGGCTGGATCGAAGAAAACGGCTATGTCGGCTATGCCAACGCAGATGGAGAGCTCACCCAGGGCGAAGCGAAGATAGACGGAAAATACTACTATTTCCAACCGGAGACCGGCCAGTTGTACACCGGCTGGATCATGCTGGACGGAGTGCAGTACTGCTTTGACGAAACCGGACATCCGCGCACCGGTACTTATCAGGAGGACGGAAAGGTCTGGGAACTGGATAGTGATGGACGGGTCAAAAACCGACTGAACGGTTGGAAAAAAACGGACGGCGTCCTGAAATACTACGACAACAGCGGCGCACCGGCACAGGGCTGGACAGAGATCGATGGAAAGGATTATTTCTTTGTAGACGGTGTCAGTCAGGCCGGCTGGGTTGAAACGGATGCGGGCACGCGCTATTTGGACGGCAACGGAAATCAGATGACCGGGTGGTGTGTGATCGACGGCCAGCCCTATGCTTTTGGGACAAATGGTGAACTGAAGCAGGGATGGGATCATTCTCATGAAAAAAGCTACTATTTTATCAACGGCGTCAGTCAGTCGGGCACATTCGGGGAGGGCGCACTTAGCAGCAACCTGAACGGCAGCGGCAGTGTTCAGCCGGTTGGGGATCAGGCATCGGAGGACGATCTTGCAGAGGATGCCGAGGGCGAACCGCCGGAGGAAGAACTGCTGGAAGCGCAGCCGACACAGACCGAAACAACGGAAGCGGGGCAGACTGCCCCGGCGGCACAACAGCCGATGCAGTCGCCGGAAGGATCGGCGGCAGAGCAGGAGACCGCATCGAAGGCACCGACAGCGCCGGAAACTCCGGCACAGGAACAACAGGAAGAAGGGACGGAAAATACATGAAAACAACAAGACGTGATTTTCTGTGCCTTTCGGCCATGGCATGCGCATGGCTTCTGACGGGCTGCCAGAAACCCACAGTGGAAGAGCGGGCTGTCAGCTGGCAGCAGCAGGAAGTCAGTGATCCGGTCTCTGAAACCGGACCGGTGTGGAATGCAGCACTGGACGACAATGCGGTTCTGCGGGATGGCATCCGCGTTCCCCAGAACTTCGAACTGCCGTTGGAAGGTTCAACAGGCTTTGCAGGGGCGGCTGTGATGCTGCTGTACGAGAGACCGGATGGGACCAGTACGGTACTGCGCAGACTTGCAGCGGGAGATATGTTTTATATCCGGCAGGAGTCTGGCGCATATTGGCAGGTCTGCCTGCTGGACGGCACCGTGGGCTGGTTGGAAAATGAACTGTGTATGATCAATCTGCCCGATGTTCTGCCTTCCATCGTATACGAAAACCCCAATGCCAAGGCATCAATCTTTAAAACCTGCGGAAAGGATATTGAAGGCATTACGGGACAGAAACTGTATGACGGCCTGTTCTACAACCAGCGCCTTGGGCGGGATGAGTATCTAATGCCTATCAATTACGCTATGGCAAAAAAAGTTGGTGCAGCGCAGAAAAACGCTTTGAAGGCGGGCGATTGCCTGAAGATCGTAGAGACATTCCGGCCCTATGAGGTGCAGATGCTGGTAAAGGATGCAGTGTACGCCAAGGCAAGGATGGACAAGGAACTGATGACGGCGCTGAACAAGGGCGCGTGGAATATCGGCTGGTTTATTGCAACGTCTCTTTCCAACCATCAGCGCGGTGTGGCAATGGACACGACCCTGCTGCGCATCACTGAGCAGACAGAGCACAGCATGGCGGGGTGTCCCTTTGTACAGGTGACCGGTGAGGAATACGCCATGCCCTCTGCCATGCACGAGCTGAGCAGTGCGGCGGCCTGCTTTACCGGCCCGGTAACTTCTAATTCGGCCACCGCATGGAAGCGGGCCACTGCATCGGCATCCATGACAGACGGTGCGCGGCGGCTGCAGGGGTACTGTACCAATGCAGGCATGACACCGCTGGCCTCGGAGTGGTGGCACTTTAACGATCTGGATGCACAGAATAAGGTGCGCATGACCTCTGGAAACGGAAAATTCTGGCTGGACGGCTGTGTCAGCTGGAAAATGTTTGAAGCATAACTTTGGGATTGCACTTTGGAGAAATACAATTGGAGGAACAACGCTTCGCGTTCAGGAAAAGTTCTTCAATAATGGTGTAGTGGACGGCGACTGGGACACTAAGCTTATTTTTTCACAGCCAATTCTGGGCGTATCGAAAAGAGGATATGGCGCAACATTTACGGTTCCGGCAGGAACAACTGTAAAAAGAGTCGATGAATACGGACTAGAAACATTTAATGCTGAAAGCGGAAAGACCCTCACGATCAAAGCAGGAGGAGTATATTATTTGAACTACGCTGGAATGGAAAGTTATGGAATAACGATAACTGCTGAGTAAAACATAATGCTTGATTGACTTTGCCAACCCACCATTTATTCAGCATCGTGCCGATCGGTGGTGATTTTTCCGCGCAGCTCTGCGGCGGACAGCGGCAGCGTGTGGCAATCGCCCATGCGCTTATCGTAAAGCCCTGCATCACCCGGAAATTGCGCAGCAGGTCATTCGGATCGAGGATGGGCAAACTCTGTTAGGAGGGCTGTATTATGAATACCATATTGCGGCGGGATGCGGATGAGATCATCTGTTCCAGCATTCAGGCGGTGCTGCCGGACAAAGCGGTGTGCCGGGCGCTGGAGGACTTTCAGCCGAGGGGCGGCAGGGTGCTGCTGGTGGCGGCGGGCAAGGCCGCTTGGCAGATGGCACACGCCGCCGTGCAGGCACTGGGACGCGTGGACGGCGGCGTGGTGGTGACCAAATACGGCCATGTGAAGGAAAAAATCCCCGGCATAAGCTGTTATGAGGCGGGCCATCCCGTGCCGGATGCCAACGGCTTTGCAGCCACCGAAAAAGCCTTAGCGCTGGTGCAGGGACTGACCGCAGAGGATACGGTGCTGTTTCTGCTTTCCGGCGGCGGCAGCGCCCTGTTTGAAAAGCCGCTTGTCTCCGGCGGGGAATTGCAGGACATCACCAATCAGCTCCTTGCCAGCGGAGCCGATATCGTGGAGATGAATACCATCCGCAAGCGGTTGTCCGCTGTCAAGGGCGGTCGGTTCGCACAGCACTGCGCGCCCGCAAGGGTGTTCAGCATCGTGCTCAGCGATATTCTGGGCGACCCACTGGATATGATTGCCAGCGGCCCGGCGGTGCCGGATTCCTCCACCTGTGCACAAGCGCTTGCCATTGCGGAGAAATACCACCTGAACCTGTCGGAACAGGCAAAGGCGCTGCTGGCGCAGGAAACGCCGAAAGCCCTTGACAACGTGACCACGCAGATCACCGGCAGCGTCCGAGAGCTGTGCACCGCTGCCGCTAAAGCCTGCCGGGAGCTGGGCTATGCACCGCTGCTCCTCACCGACCGGCTCTGCTGCGAGGCGCGGGAGGCAGGCAGCTTTCTGGGTGCCATCGCCCGCACCCATGCGGGACAAGGAAAAAAGCTGGCCTTTATCGCGGGCGGGGAAACCGTGGTGCACCTGACCGGCAAAGGGTTGGGTGGGCGCAATCAGGAGCTGGCGCTGGCCGCAGCTCCGGCACTGGCGGGACAGAACGCCGCGGTGTTCTCCGTGGGCAGTGACGGCACCGACGGCCCCACCGATGCCGCTGGTGGCTATGTGGACGGCGACACCGCCGCCGCACTGACGGCAAAGGGCTGGAACGTGTTCAACACCCTGCAAAACAACGATGCCTACCACGCCTTGCAGGCGGTGGAGGGGCTTATCATCACCGGTGCTACCGGTACTAACGTCAATGATGTTGCCGTGGTGCTGATTGGGGGAGAAACGCAGGCAGACGCCTGAAACTCTGTCTGCCCGGCGCACCTATAACATTTGACCCCGCTTTGTCCGCAGTGTACGGGCAGGCGGGGTTTTTGTTGAAAATACTTGACAGCTCTTCTGCAAAGTGATATGATTTTGATATCAGAAAGAAACACTTCCGACCCTGATAAGGAGGGACTTGTTATGGAAGAAAAAATTTTGAATACCCGCAAAAACGGCATGGCCGCGCTGCTGCTCACCCTGCTGGGCTATGTGATGGCCATCGCCCTGTTCATTTACAGCATCACCCTGCTGAATGCAGACCGGATGCTTCTGGGCGTGCCGCTGCTGATTTTGTCTATTGCGTATTGGATCGCAGGCATTTTCCTGTTCTGCGGCCTTAAGGTGTTAAAGCCGCAGGAGGCGCTGGTGCTCACCCTGTTTGGCGATTACATCGGCACCTTGAAGGGACAGGGCTTTTACTGGGTGAACCCCTTCTGCACCGCCGTCAACCCCGCCGCCGGCACCCGCCTGAGCCAGAGCGGAGATGTGAACAGCAAGGAGAACAGCGTGGCTGCGCTGTTTGGCAATAACGGCCAGAATGCTCAGATGAGCGTCGAGTCCATGAGCAAAAAGATTTCGCTCAAGATGATGACCCTGAATAACTCCCGCCAGAAAATCAACGATTGTCTGGGTAATCCGGTGGAGATCGGCATTGCAGTCATCTGGCGCGTGACCGATACCGCCAAGGCTGTGTTTAACGTGGACAACTATAAGGAATACCTCTCCCTGCAGTGCGACAGCGCCCTGCGCAATGTAGTGCGGGTGTACCCCTATGATGTTTCTCCAAACGTGGACACCACCGGCGACGGCGTAGCCGACGAGGGCAGCCTGCGCGGCTCCTCCGAGGTAGTGGCTGCCCGCATCCGGGACGAGATCCAGAAGAACGTGGCAGAGGCAGGTATCGAGGTGGTGGAGGCCCGCATCACCTATCTGGCCTATGCACCGGAAATTGCAGCGGTCATGCTGCAGCGCCAGCAGGCCAGCGCTATCATTGACGCCCGCAAGATGATCGTGGACGGCGCTGTGGGCATGGTGGAAATGGCGCTGGATCGTCTGAACGAGAACAAGGTAGTGGAACTGGACGATGAACGCAAGGCGGCAATGGTGTCCAATCTGCTGGTGGTGCTGTGCGGCAACCGGGATGCCCAGCCCATCGTGAACAGCGGCAGCCTGTACTGATATGGCAGAGCCGAAAAAACAGGTGCCCCTGCGCCTGAATGCTAAACTCTACGATGCCCTTGCCGCTTGGGCAGAGGATGACTTCCGCTCGGTGAACGGGCAAATCGAATATCTGCTTACCGAGTGTGTGCGTCAGCGCAAAAAGAACGGGAAATATGTCTCCGACCAGCTGGATGTCCCGCCGGAGCTGGATCTCCATTGAAGAACCCGTGAAAAAACGTTTGGAGCGCGCCGCAGAGCATGACAAACGCAAATTATTTAAATATGGCTGCTGCACAAGACTGGTGCAGCGGCCTTTTGCTTGTCGGGGAAAAGCCGTACTTTCCGGCGGGAAGCGCGCAATGCTCCGGTGTTTCGTCGAAAAAGGCGACCGAAGCTGCGGAAATGTCTTGAAGAGGCAGGAGAAGATGGACATATATCTGGGCGAAAACGTTTCTTTTTTGGGTTTTTCCGGAAAAAAACTTGCCTAAAAGTTTGCGGCGTGCTAAACTAACAGCGGGAAATTGTTTTGCGTAAGCAGACAGGGGGTGAAGCTATGAAAATACTGGTCGTGGATGACGGTCAGCTTGCGATCAATTCGCTGATCCGCATCCTGTGCCGGGTGGCACCGGACTGTGACTATATCAGCGCCATGACGACTGACGATGCCCTGACGTGGATGCGGCAGGGCCCGATGGATGCTGCCTTTTTGAACCTGGAAATGCCGGGTATGAATGGCCTTGCCCTTGCTCGCATGATCCAGAAATTGCAGCCCCGCTGCAACCTCATCGTGGTCACCGAGCACCCGGAGTATGCACTGGAAGCATTGCAGATCTTCGTCAGCGGTTTTCTGCTCAAGCCCGCCAACGAGGCCGATGTGCGCAATGTGCTGGAAAACCTGCGTTACCCGCCGGAGACTGCACCTGTGGGTATCAAGATCCAGTGCTTCGGCAACTTTGAGATCTTTGTGGGCGGACGTCCGCTCTCCTTCAAGCGCAGCAAGAGCAAGGAGCTGCTGGCCTACCTTGTGGACCGCAACGGCGCCACCTGTACCAACGGCGAGATGCTGGCTGTCCTGTGGGAGGACAAGCCCGACACCGCCTCGCTGCACAGCCACCTGCGCAATTTGATCTTTGACCTCAGCCATACGCTGGAGGATGCAGGGGTCAACGGGCTGCTGGTACGCGGCCGCAGCACCTTGGCGCTGGATACCAGCAAGGTGGACTGCGATTATTATAACTTCCTGCGGGGAGACCGCTCGGCCTTCAACGCCTACCGGGGCGAGTATATGACCCAGTATTCCTGGGCAGAGGTCACCCGCTCGGCGCTGCGCCAGCAGGCCGCAGCTATGCCCAAAAGCGGGTCTATCCCAAGCTATTACGTCCCGCCTACGGGCTTTTAAAACTGCATAAAACACCAAAGGCTGCTGCGCAAAACGATGCGCAGCGGCCTTTTTGAGTTTTATAAGTTTGAAAATTGGATAACGGAACGCCCGCAGGTGTTCTGTTATCCCAAAATAAATTCCTTAAAAGTGTTCCAGTTCCAGCAGATATTCCTTGATCTCCAGCCCCTCGGCGTAGCCGGTCAGGCTGCCGTCTGCGCCGATGACCCGGTGGCACGGCACCACGATGCACAGCGGGTTGCGGTGGCAGGCGCTGCCCACGGCGCGGCTTGCCTTGGGTTTGCCCAGCGCCGCCGCCAATTGCCCGTAGGTGCGCACCTCCCCGTAGGAAATCTTGCGCAGCTGCGCCCATACCGCCTGCTGAAAGGGCGTGCCCTTTGCTGCCAGCGGCAGGTCGAACTCCCGGCGCACCCCGGCAAAATATTCGTTCAGCTGCTCCTCTGCCTCCTGCAGCAGGGGTGTTTCCACCACTCTGCGGGGCAGAGGTTCCAGCTCCGGCGCACCGTCCGGGCAAAAATGTACCCCGCACAGCGCGTCGTTTTCCTCCTCCAGACAGATGGCACCAAGGATGCTATTGATGTACCAGACGTTCAAAATCGGCCTCTTCCTTTCCTGCAAGAATGTGCTATACTGGTACTATCTTAACACAAAAATTTCCGTGAGGAAAGGGGCGTTTCAACTATGGTCAAGGCACTGGAAGACATTATTGCAAAAAGCAGCAGCATCGTCTTTTTCGGCGGCGCGGGCGTTTCTACGGAAAGCGGCATCCCGGATTTCCGCAGCGTGGACGGGCTGTACCACCAGAAATACGACTACCCGCCCGAAACTATCCTCAGCCATACCTTCTGGGAGGAAAACCCGGAGGAATTTTACCGTTTTTACCGCGACAAGCTGATCGTAAAGGGTGCAAAGCCCAACGCTGCCCATCTGCGGCTGGCAAAGCTGGAACGGCAGGGCAAGCTGCAGGCTGTGGTCACCCAGAATATTGACGGCCTGCATCAGGCGGCGGGCAGCAAAACCGTGTACGAGCTGCACGGCAGCACCCTGCGCAACTACTGCACCCGCTGCGGCAAGTTCTACGATGTGGATTTCATCGCAAACAGCACCGGCGTGCCCCGCTGCACCGAGTGCGGCGGCATCGTAAAGCCGGACGTGGTGCTTTACGAGGAGGGCTTGGACGAGGAGGTGCTGTCCGGCGCAGTGGATGCCATCCGCCATGCCGATACCCTTATCATCGGCGGCACCAGTCTGGTGGTGTACCCCGCCGCCGGGCTCATCCGGTATTTCCGGGGTGATAATTTGGTGGTCATCAATATGCAGCCCACCGGAGCGGATGCCTCTGCCGACCTGTGCATCGCAAAGCCCATCGGGCAGGTGCTGAGCGAGGACATTTCGCTGGACTGATTTTTGCACTGTAAGGCGCGCTGTTTCGCGCCGGTTCGCACGCAGTTTTCCGTATGCTGATGGAAAGAACGACAGAACGGAGGAACTGCAAATGATCCAGGTATGCGACCCGCCGCGTCAGCGGCAGGTACGGCGGCTTTCCGCCGAGGAATTTTTTACATTGGTGCGCTGCGGCGGGGCGGGGTTTTACCGTCCCCGCTCCGAGGTGCTGCGGATGCTGACCGCAGGCGAGGCGTGGGGCACAGCCGGGGCAGCGCTGCTGGTGCTGCCCCTTACCGCCGATACCGCCGCAGCAGCGGCACTGCGCAGCTGGCTGGGACGCAGGCAGCTGGAGGGCGGCTGTCTGCTCACCCCGCCGGTAAATACCGGCGAGGAGCTGCCCGCCCGGCTGGTGGAAATTGCCGCAGCCCGGGCAGACCGGCTACGCCGCAAGGGCACGGCATGGGCGGTGATAGAGTGCACCGAAACGACGGCAGCGCTGCTTCCGCTGTATTTCCGGCAGGGCTTCGGGCTGCGGGCGCTGCGTCCGCTGGAAAGCCTTGCGCCCTGCTTTTTGCTGCGCACCGGCTGTGTACCCGCCCGCACCGCGCCGGTGTGGGTGCCGCTGGAGGACAGGGTGCAGCTGGCGCTGCTGCTGGCAAAGGGCTATGCCGCACTGGACAGCCGCCCCTACGGCGGCAGTCTTGCACTGGCGCTTTATCCGCTGAAAGAAACGGAATAACGTAATCAGAGAGGGAATGAGAAATTATGAAGGCAGTGATTCTGGAAAGTTATGTGATGGAAGAAGGAGACTTGGACTGGTCCGGGGTAAAGGCACTGGTGCCGGACACCACCAGTTATGTGCGTACCGACTACGCCGACATTGCACCCCGCATCGGGGATGCAGAACTGGTGCTCATCAACAAGTGCCGCATTGACGAAGCAGTGCTGGCGCAGTGCCCGAACCTCAAGTGGGTGGGCATCATCGCCACCGGTACGGATAATATCGACCTTGAAGCCTGCCGCCGCCATGGGGTGGCAGTGGCCAACGTGCCGGGGTACTCTACTTATAGCGTGGCGCAGATGACCTTCAGTCTGCTGCTGGCCATCTGTCAGTGCGCCCAGCGGTACGACCGTGCAGTAAAGGCCGGGTACTGGCAGCTGGACGTCCCGGCAGAATATGGTCTGCTGCCGCAGGTGGAGTTGCTGGGCAAGACCTTTGGCATCTACGGCTACGGCAGCATCGGCCGCCAGACCGCCCGCATTGCAAAGGCCTTTGGCATGGAGGTGCTGGTGTGCACCCGCACGGTGCGCCCGGAGTACGCCGCCGATGGGGTGGAGTTCGTGGACTTTGACACCCTGCTTGCCCGCAGCGATGTGCTCAGCCTGCACTGCCCGGCCACCCCGGAAACCCGCGGGTTGGTCAGCCGGGAAGCCCTTGCAAAAATGAAGCCCGGTGCCATTCTGCTGAACACTGCCCGGGGCGCACTGGTGGACGAGGAAGCCGTAGCCGATGCGCTGGAAAGCGGCAAGCTTGCCTTTTACGGTGCAGATGCTTTTGCCACCGAGCCGCTGCCGCCTCAAAGCCGGTTGCGCAGTCTGCCGGGCGCGGTGCTCACCCCGCACATTGCATGGACCACCAAGGAAGCATTGCAGCGGCTGATGGATATCACCACCGGCAATCTGCGCAGCTTTCTGGCCGGGAAAGGCGAGAATATCGTCAACCCTTGATTTTGGCAGGGCACTGTACTATACTGTTCCATGATTTCAGGCTTTCCCGGCAAAAGAACTGCCGTAAAAATAACGTATGCACAAGAGCATCCGGCAGCCTTGCCGCTGCTCTGAGGGAGGTAAAAATGAGTTACGCCATCGTATTCAGCAGCAAAACCGGCAACACCGCACTGCTGGCACAGACCCTGCGGGAGCAGCTGCCGCAGACAGACTGCTGCTATTTCGGCGCGCCGGACGCTGCCGCGCTGGCAGCAGACACCCTGTATGTGGGTTTCTGGACGGACAAGGGTAAGGCGGACGCCGACACGCTGGATTTCTTGCAGCAGCTGCACGGCAAGCGGGTGTTCCTGTTCGGCACCGCAGGCTTTGGCGGCAGTGCGCCCTACTTTGAAAAGATCCTTGCCGCCACCCGGAAGGCGCTGGACGGCAGCAACACCGTCATCGGCAGCTTTATGTGTCAGGGCAAAATGCCGGTGTCCGTCCGGCAGCGGTACGAGGCCATGAAGGCAAAGCCTTTGCACATCCCCAATCTGGATGCCCTGATCGAAAACTTCGATAAGGCACTCTCCCACCCGGATGCCGCAGATCTGGAACAGCTGAAGCAGGCCGTAAAGTGAGTGAAAAAGAGCGACCGCACATTGTTTTGTGCGGTCGCTCTTTCTGTATGGGCTGTATAGGACAAGCGCTAGTCAATGGTGGTTTTGGTGCGCCCGATGCCGATGACGGCGGTGGAGATCTTTTTCCAGCTGTCGCAGCCGCACACGCCGTCCACCCGCAGGCTGGTGCGCTTCTGGTAGCCGCGCAGCGCCTGCTCGGTGCGGGCACCAAAGATGCCGTCGATGCGGCTGCCGGTCTGGTAGCCAAGGGTGGAAAGTGCATCCTGCAAAACCATGACATAGCAGCCCCGGCTGCCCCGGCGCAGGGTAGGGTAACCGGCGGTGGTGCCGCTGCAGGCCGGGGTGCCGTAGCGGCGGTCAAAGTGCACCCATGTGGGGGTCTGGCTCAGCGGCTCCACATAGCCCCATGCGCCGGAAGCGCGGGCGGCGTTGTAAATGGCAGTGCGCTGACGCTGGCCAAGGCTTTGCCCCACATCGAACGCTACCCCCGCGTAGTGCTGGCTGCGGGTGCCGTGGCCACCCTCCCAGATGCGGCGGAAGGCGTACCCCACCGGGATGCCCCTGCCGTATTTGCGGCGGGTCAGGTTCCACGCCTCCATGGCGGCAATGGTGGTCCACAGGGTAGGGCTGGCCGATTTGCCCCGGAACTCCCGCAGCCGCAGGGTGGTCAGGGTGCTGTAAGGCATGGGGTCGTTCTCGTTCAGGTTTGTGTAGGTGTACACCTTGTTTTCGTAGGCGTCATAGATCAAAAGGCGTGCCATCCCTCATTCCTCCTTCTCGCAGCCGCAGGGGTCGGCGCACTGGGCTTGCAAAGCATTCCATGTTTCCCGGTACACGATGCCGTTTACCGGGTGCAGCCCTGCCTGCTGCTGGACAGCCCGCACGGCAGCGGCGTCTGACGCGCCAAAGCGGTTGTTATCGGCCACATAGCCCTCGCCGCAGGAAAGCTGTGCCCGGCGGTTGAGCCAGCGCTCCACCTGTCCCACCTCCTGCCCGGCGCTGCCCTCGGCGATGGCGCGCCCCGGGTAGGCAGTGCCGGGCAGCGTGCCTCTATCGGGGTTCGGGGCATGAGCGGCCAACTGCAAACTCAGCGCTTCCACCGCCGTCCATGTGTCGGCATCTGCAATGCCAGTCTGCTCCAGTCCAAGCAGCTGCTGGGCGCTGCGGGTGGCTGTGGCAGTTTCGTCGGTATAACGGTCGGCAAGGGGCGGAGCTTCCACGCTGGAAAAATAATAGGCGATGCGCAGCAAAAGCAGATTGTAGTACAGCACCGCCTTGCCGCTGCTGCCCACCGTCAGCGGGGCGCCGGGGTAGGGCAGACGCTTTAAGGTGACCACCGGGCCGGAAGAGCGCAGCTGGCTGGCGCGGCCATAAAGGGAGTTCCATGTGGTGCGCCCCACCACGCCGTCCACGGTAAGCCCCGCAAACCGCTGGTACGCCCGCACCGCCCGCTCGGTATCCGCGCCGAACTTGCCGTCAATGCTTACCGGCGGGATGCTGCTCTCGTAGGCGCTCATGAGGTAGAGATAAAATTGCAGCTCCCGCACCGCTGTGCCGGAAGAGCCGGTGCGCAGCACACCCGGGTACTCGCCGGGGCGCAGAGAGGAGGAAAGCAGCCGGTTGGCGATATCGTTGTACACCTCGTACAGCTTTTGCCATGTGGTGCGCCCCACCACCCCGTCTGCCGTCAGCCCGAAGTATCGCTGGAACCGCCGCACAGCCGCCGCCGTGCCCGCGCCGAATTTTCCGTCCACGGTCACGCTTTCAAGGCTCGTGTACACGGTGCGTGCGATCTTCAGCCAGAACTGCACCAGCCGCACATTTTGTCCGGAGGCACCCTCCCGCAGCGGCGTGCCGGGGTAGGCGTTGGGGGTGCCGTTGTCGGACTGGATGCTCAAAAACTCGTCGTACAGCTCCTTCCAAGTGGTCTGCCCCACTATGCCGTCCACCGTAAGGCCATATTTGCGTTGGAAGGCGCGCACCGCATTGGCGGTGGCAGTGCCGTATACGCCGTCCACCGTTACGGAGGGGATGGCGCTGTCGTACTGCGCCAGCGTGTTCAGCCAGAACTGTACCTGCTCCACCGCGCTGCCGGAAGCGCCGGTGCTCAGCACCGTGCCGTTCCATGTGCCGTCAGACAGGGTACCGGTGGAAGTCTCGCCCTCGCTGGTCAGCTCGGCGAGGTCCTTTACCGATACATAGATGTAGCTGATCTTGTACCATGTCTGCCGCCCCACTACGCCGTCGGCGGTCAGGTTGAACTGCTTTTGGAACGCCCGCACCGTTGCGGCCATCCGGCTGCCGAATACGCCGTCTACCGTCAGTTTGCCAAGGAAGGGATAGTCCTTGGTGATGCGGTTCAGCTGCCTTTGCAGGGTGAATACCGCTGTGCCGCGGCTGCCCTGCCGCAGCGGTGTGCCGGGGTAGCTTTGCGGGATAGAGCGGATATTTTTGGTGCGCACGATCTCGATGCTGCTGCCGTAGTAGTAGCGTAAGATCTGCAAGGCGCTGCGCCCGTTGTTGGCCAGCGTTACCGTGCCCCACTGCTTGAGCCCGGGGCAGGTGACCGACTTGCCATCGCAGTACTCGGAATAATAGGGGTTCACCGTGCCGCTTTTGCGCAGATAGGTGTTAAAGATGTCGTCCGTGATGCGCACCATCACCTCAAACACCGTGCGTCCGTGGACGTAGTACTGGTCGTAGCTGGTGGAGTTGGTGATGTTGAAGGTGTAGCCCTTGCTGGGGTACCACTCGGTGTAGATGCGGTTCAGCGCCAGCGAGATCTGGCAGTGGATATTCGCCCGCAGTGCCTGCTCCGGCCACGGGAAGTAAAATAACCCAACCAAAAAAATCGCACAATTGTCTAAAATACGCCAATTTGGAACGTTCAAGAACTGATTTTTGTGCTGAATAAGTCATACTTATAATAGGCCGATTCTATCGGCGTTTTTCGGTGAACATTTACATACAGCAAGAAAGGTCTCTCCAGCGTTGCGTGGAGAAATGCGAAGGTCGATCACATGAATCAAAATGATCCTACTTTGATGCTGACAGAAAGTTGTGCATATTGTAGGTCGTATAGTCCTGTACGACAAAGGATGTATTGTCGTTGCAGACAGTTATCATACATCGTTGCTTCCAATCGGTCTGGAAAAATCAAATTTTTTCCCAATCGGGTGTTTTATGCGTGGAAGTACCTATATCAATTTCGTTGTCTTCAAGCATCTTTTGCATATTACCCCAGCTCTTGTCGTAGCCGACGTATTCAAACCGAACATTCCAGTAGCGTGCCATAAGACGTAAGGTATCATATCCATAGCCGCTTCGCTTTCCGGTTTCATCCTGCATATGGTATCCGTCCATCTCAAAGAAGCCCACGCGTATGGTTTCACGCTATGAAATGGCTTCGGTGGCATAGGTCGATTGTGGATACAGTACGATCACACAGATAAATGTTAATAGTATTGCAAGATATTTTTGGCAGTTTGATATCATACAACATCCCCATTTCCATTATGATTTTTATATATCTATTTATAAAAATCATATATCTTTTTGTATACATTGTCAATAAATATTGACTTTATCGAGAACTCGTTGTATACTACAGAGCTTTATTCTATATAATATGGACAAAAAAATTTATGGGTGTATACTATTATAGTATTTACTAAAAAGCAAAAGCAGGAGAAAATAATACAGTGCGCGATGTACTGCGGGAAGAAAAGAAATTTCTACTTAATCAGGCAGAAGCACTAAAACTTCGGAATTATTTGTCAAATGTGGTTCATACTGACTCACATAATGGACCGGATGGTTATCAGGTACGTTCTTTGTACTTTGATTCTTTGTCAAATCGGGATTTTCAGGAAAAGGAAGATGGTCTGGAGTTAAGAAGGAAGTTGCGTTTGCGGGTATATAGTCCTGATGCGGATTTTGCACTGTTTGAAATGAAGCAGAAGCAGGGACCTTATGCTGGCATTTCTTGTCTGCTATGCCCTGTATGGTATTTTACTCACATTAACTGCATATTTTTCAAGAATCTATACCATTGACCAAAGGCTTTCTTTTCGAGAACTGATCCTTGCTATTATTGCTTGTTTTTTTGAAACAACTTTTCTCCGCTATTATCTGGCATTTGTCCGTGTGACTGCATTTGTGGGATACAAGAAGAACAAACTGAACTGGGGTAAACTGGAAAGAAAATGAACACAATATAGTTATATTGTACAAGTATGAGCGCGAATTGGTATATCAGTTGACTATAAAAGACATATCAGAATGGAAGCGTGCGGCGGGATCGAAACCCTACGAGGATGAAGAAAATGAAATTCGATAGAAGACTTACAGATGAAATCTACACTTCCGATACGGTAAGGCTGGGAAAAAATGCATTTCAGGCCATGCAGGAGACAATCTATCATAATGGCGGTGTTGGAACCATTACCGGGTACTATGATGCCGACTTGTCGATCCTGTCGGCCAGTGATCTGTTGCTGCATAATCTGAACCACAGCTATGAGTCCCTGATGGAGCAG
>OGKA01000883.1_pt1 | contig 29451 bp, 26 predicted proteins | sample 1572211 | NCBI WGS metagenome assembly OGKA01 (sample SAMEA2582125, study PRJEB24529) | metagenome | biome: Human gut stool | place: China | collected 2011 | reverse complement strand
TTCTATCCATAATACAAAGATAATTGTTTGGGGACAGAGTTCAGATTACGCCCTCCAGACTTTCCTGAAGAACCGATAAAAGCAAGATACGTCTGAGGCAACTCCTTCACACACTCCTTCACCTCATCAGCTTCCATACGTCCGGATAACCCGTTGACCTGAAGCATAACGATTCCATTATATTCGGTCATCGCCATCACCCCGTTTTTCCTGACAAAAGCTGCCGCCGGAAGTATCTTCGGGACCCTCTCTATATAATCATTTTTATCACCGGGAAGTATATAAGGCAGGACTTCTCTCATATTAGAGACCAGTTGTGCTTTAGTTTCCTTTTTCATCTGCTCTACGAGCTGTTCAATCTTCAACGTACGCATCGTATTTACTTTGCCATCGTCTCTCACTTGTGTTATTCTCATTTTTTCTTTCGCTGTTTGTCCTGCTTGCGTGTGTAGGGCAATATATATTTTGCACAAAAGTACTGTAAACATTCTATGTAAACAAGTTTCTGATCATAAGTTTCATTTCCATCTCCTCTCCCTCTACTAGAAAAGAAAAAATATATTTTAGTCTCACGGTCTCACTACTTTTACATAATCATCAAATAATTAATATATTATAGGATGAGAGATACTTTTTACAGAGGTATCTCTCATCATTTCCTCACTGAAATTACTCTATTCTAACCTGTCTCTCACCTTCTTTTGTTTATCTCTCATTCTGCTTTCCAACTTCCATTATTTAATTTCAGACCTATACATTTCTCCTTTTAGAAGTACTTTAAGGCGCATATATTTTACCATTCATTATCATGCAAACAATCCTATAATTGCTTGTTTTACAACTATTATTGTCGTATCTTTGAAGGACGTTATTCATCATACTACCCGGGTGAACCGACCTGTTCACCCAGGTACACAGATACGTTCTCGAAGGTGCAATGATTGGTTCACCCGGGTAGAACGATGAAGATGTCGGTAAGATGACACGCAGATCAAGGCTTTAAATGCCGAAGAGATAAGTAACACCATATATAAACAACAGATAAACAACAATTAAGATGGCAGTACAATTCGAATTTTATAGGAATCCCGTTCAGGGAGAAGAAGAGGGGGAAACAAGTTATCATCCCAGAGTCGTGAATTTTCAACACGTGACTACCCGAAGACTGGCAGCCGAAATTCACTCGGCAACTACCTTTGGCAAGGCCGAAGTGGAAGCAATGTTAATGGAACTCAGTCGGTGCATGGGAAATCACTTACGCGAAGGGCAAAGAGTACATCTTGACGGGGTCGGCTATTTTCAGATCACATTACAAGCAACAGAGCCGATACATTCCATGGCCGCACACGCTGACAAAGTGAAATTTAAATCGGTCAGTTTCCTGGCGGACAGAGATTTAAAAGGTGAGCTTATAGGTATGCATGCACAACGCTCAAAGTATAAACCCCACTCGGCTACCCTCTCCCAAGAAGAAATAGACAAAAAATTAACCGGGTACTTCTCTACGCATACGGTTTTGACCCGCTCTGATATGCAGTCACTTTGCCAATTCACACACAGTATGGCGGCACGCCATATTCGCAGGTTGAAAGAAGAAGGCTCTTTGCAGAATATCGGAATTCGTACGCAACCGATTTATGTGCCGTGTCCAGGACATTACGGGAAATAGTTGTAAAATAGAATGAGAGATACCCAAAAACAGCATGAGAGATAGACTAAAATAGAGTAATTCCAGTGAGAAAAGAATGAGAGATACCTTTGTAAAAAGTATCTCTCATTCTATAATATCTTAATTATTTGGCGATTATGTAAAAGTAGTGAGACCGTGAGACTAAAAAAATTCTTTTATAGCGGACTTAGATCTAGTCACAACACCCAAAGAGGAAGCCCAAATGAGCTTCCTCTTTTACCTAATATCGCTTATGGAATATCTTGAATAATTCCTTCCCAACTATCAATCCCTATTCGAGATAAGTACTGTTCAAAATAATCATCTTCTTCATCTGTATCCGCTTTTTGATAGGTTGTCCATACAGGCTTGGCTTCACCATTATGAGGCGCTTCGGTATACTTACGCAAACCCAAACAGGCACCATCTCCCAAATGATCAAACCAGCTATGCCATTGTATTCCATCAATGCCGTCCAGATTATTAATCTTTTTCCAGCCATAAGCAAAGCCGGCAGCCTGATCCTGCAAATCATTATCACTATAACTTGGAGAACATGTTCCTGCCTCAGAAAGCCAGACAGAACGTTTCACTGTTCCTTTATATTTATTGGAGGAAAGACTTACCCACTTATCCAAAACCTCCAAATTTTTCAAGGTCACATATTCCGTGTCCATAGAATAAGTTGCCTGTTCATCATCCCAAGTGCACGGGTTACCTAACTGAGCCGGGTAACTATGACACGCCAATGACCAGAAGAAATCACCTTCGCCTTCACTGAACTGATTCATAAAGTCGAGCATATCTCTTACTTTATACCAACCGCCACCGGCAGCGATATTCCATCCATGCGAGAAAGAGATAAAGACTTCCGAGTGCTGGTCATATTGATGCGCAATATTATAGCACATACGCATCGAACGGAGATAAGTATCCATAAACGTGGCAATCGGTTTGTCACCCATATTGGTCCAATGACTTCCTCCATCCACTTCGTTATGTATAATCCAGTGCGCTATGCGCATATTAGGGTCACTATATCTTTCTGCCAGGAAGTCAAGTGCGGCAGCATAACAATTTGTAGACTCTATTGTAGTCATATTAGGCATTGTATAAGGAGCTATACCATTAAAATCCGGATGTTTCAAAAGAGTACCGGCATCTCCGGTAGGAGGAACCAGCAAAATACCTGCTACAGAGATTCCACGTTCACTCGTTTGCTCCAACACAGCATCAAATGAACTCTTCATATAGCCCTCATTAAAATAATATGTCCTGCCACCGTAAGTATGCGGAATATCTCCTTCCTGCTGAGAAAGATGCATGAAATGAGAAATAGGAATGTTGATGGTGGCACTGGCAATATCCAAAGCATCCAAATCAGATGCAAGGAATCCATGGTTTATCAATCCTCCCAACCCCTTCTTAGATTTTAAAGGAATAGCCTCAACACTTTGTTTCACGTGTATTTTATCCACGCTCGCATAGCGGGCATGAGAAACAATCTCATCCTTGGAAGCTCCTTCTTTGTATATAGCCCACTTAGACAATAAACGATCATACTCATAGTCACCTATAGTAACATATCTATCCAACTGAACGTTAAAAGAGCCGTTTGATAAAGGTGTTTTATTTTCCACCTTTTCTACTTTGAACATATCTACAAATGGTGGAATCTCTCCCAAGAAGAAAGTACCTTCTCCCGTATAGTTACCTTGAATACTGATCGTACTCTCTCCTACCACCACATCAGTTACATGGCAATCATATTCTTTATTCAGATAATCTTTAATTCCTTGTTCGTACTTCTCTTTATTAAGTGCTTCATTATTCTCGTCCTCTTCCGCCTGTTTTTCCTCATCATTCATCATACGCAGGCGTATATTACGCATTTGTATGATATTATTAGGCTGGTCTCCAAAATCCAACCGCAGATAATCTTTCACTTTTCCCCAATCAAACTCCTGTCTATATTTCTTTAGACGAACGCTGAATGAAGCCCATTCCGTAGAAGCAGGAACGGTTCCCGCGCTCATGCTATGAGTAGCATCAATCCCATTTTTTGCATCAGCAAAAAAGAGTTCTAGGTTACTCATCCCCATTTCCGTCTGATATTCAAATTCAAGAACATTACATTCTTCGGGAACATCTTCTTTAAACAAACCGGCAGTCGCCCAAGGATCACCATTAGTAGTTTCTATCGTATAACTACTGTCTTCATTCTGAGTTAACGTTACTCCCGACTTATAGGGCCCATCCAATAACATATAAACAGGCGGGGTAACAATTTCCTCAGGAGGAATAACTTCTCCCCCATCGTCTTTAATAAAGTCATCATTACAGGAAGACAAGTTCATCACAAAAAATGCCATTAAAAACAACATGCCACATCGCCCTAGCAGGCGTTCAGGCCTTCTCGTAAAGAAAGCTTTCAAATTTTCCATAATTTCAGTTTTAGTTAATAATGTCGTTGATTAAAAATTCTCAATAATATTCCAATCAGGAATTCCAATTAAAGGTAAGAATTGTTCGAAGTATTCATCTTCTTCATTTGTGCCTGCTTTTCGATAAACTTCCCACACAGGTTTGGCTTCCCCTCTGTAAGATTCATCCAAGTATTTACGCAATCCGAAGCAAGCTCCGTCTCCCGGATGATCAAACCAATTATGCCATTGTAGCCCATCAATCCCTTCCAATGCATTGATTTTCTTCCAGGCAAAAGCCAAACTAGCCGCTTGCTTCTGAAAATCTTCATCCGAATAAGTAGGAGAATTTACTCCAGCCTCAGAAAGCCAGACAGAGCGCTTAATAGTCCCTTTATATTTATTTTCTTTGGTAAGCGCCCACTTACTCAGAACTTCCAGATTCTTAAACGTAATAAATTGGGTATCCATGGAAAACGTTGCGTTCGGATCAATCCAAACACATGGATTCGTCAAATCCTGAGAATAGCTATGATAAGCTAATCCCCACTGAAAGTCCCCTTCTACCCGACTATAAACATTCAACAAATCAATGATTTCCTTGCTTGTATAGAGCCACCATCCCACATTCGCTATCTGTGTCCAGGAATGTGTAAAGGAGCCCAAAACCTCTGCCTGCTTATCATATTGGCGTACTATATTATAACATATACGCATTGATTTTATATAGGTGTCCGTAAATACAGTAAGAGGTTTTACTCCCATATTTGTCCAGTCTATACAGCCGTCTACCTCATTATGCATAATCCAATGAGCTATACGCCCGTAGCGATTGTCCGCCGTACAATATCTTTTCGCCAGAAAATCAAATGCCGCCGCATAACAATTTACCGATTCCAGAGTAGTCATATTAGGCATTGTATAAACCCCTCTTTCATAATCCGGATGTTGCAACAATGCCCCCAAGTCAGGATCTACACATTTAGCTGCCGGTTCGACAAGAATGATGGCAGCAACAGCAATATTCCGTTTGGCTGCTTCTAAAAGAGGAACGTCAAGCACAGTCTTGAGGTAACCTTCATCCATATAATAGGTTCTTCCCCCATAAGTATGCGCAATATCTCCCGCTCTTGGCGTCAGATGCATAAACTGAGTGATACAAACATTAATCGTAGCACTACTTATCCCCAACGAAGTAAAATCCGATATATATTGGTTAGGAATAATTCCACCCAACCCTTTCTTTGAAGTCAGTTTGATAGCCGGAAGATTCTGAAACGCATGAATTTCATCCGCTTGATGCGCATGAGAAACCAGCTGGTCTCTTTCTACTCCCTCTTTATAAATAGCCCACTTTGACAAAAGACGGTCATATAATGCTCCATCCCTTTCTACATAACGCTCTAACTTAATTTCAAAAGATGAATCTTCTAACTTCAACTTATAAGGAGCCTTCTTCACATCTATGATATCCAAATAAGGAGGAATCTCACCTAAAAAGAAGTTGCCTTCACCGGTATATTCACCAGTAACGCAAACGGAAGATTCCATTACTGAGACCTGAGAAATTTTACATGAATAGCTTTTTCCCAAATAAGCATTCATATCTTGTTCGTGTTGAATATCTTCTTCGTCAAAAGGAGATTCAGGTATCTCCTCTTTCTCTTCCTCGTGACAGGAAGAAACAATGAAAGGACAGCAGGACAGAAACAAAAGAATAATAAACGACTCAATATAAGCCTTTCTCATTTTAAAAAAATGACTTTTCAATAGCTCCATAAGTAAACTGTAAAAGGGTTTAGGTTTAATTATACAAATATAGAGCTATTAATATGAACACATGCAAAATCCTACTTCTTTTTACAATTTTTATACACAGCAAAAAATATTACTACCGAAAAACATCTTAACTGACAATCATCTATTATCACAAATGAATACTAATCAATCAGCAAAGCTTTCATCGGCTTTTTGTCTCCCATATAATAGACGGAAATACAAAAAGCTTCCCAATCCGCATACCCTCCGAATCGCCAGACATAAGAATCGACCCAACAGGGAAACTCTTCGTATCTGAAAGAAACAACACCGTCTTCTGAGTGGAGATAAGTGGTCACTATATCCTGAAATTGCGCATGAGAACGTTTTGCGCATGGAATGACAAATGCCATATGCAAAACGATCGCACTTGCTGCCACAATTGATACACTTCTACACCAAACCACATTAAATGAAGTCTGTTCACTGATCAGCTTGATTAAAATCACAACAGAAAACAACTCTATTCCAAACAATTGCCGGACATTTCGAAATCCTATAACCAAGCTAAAAACAAGTTCAATTAAGATTACATAAAAATAAAGTTGATTATCATAGAAAAACTTTCTCAGGGTATGATTATTGTTGTTTCTCTTTTCACGAAAAAAAGTATATACCAGCAAAAACAGAAGAACATAAAATGCCCGAAGCTCACCGATTATCAATAAGAAGGTTTCCCAGATGGAAGGATGATCAAACGACGCGCGCCCGCGGGCAGCAGGCGATAAACACAACAACAAGGTCCCAAGCCAAAAGCCGGCAACCAAAGCTATTTCAGGTGATTTAGGCTTCCTCTTATTATATTGTACACAATAAATAATAAACAAAGCCCCGGAAATGCCTATAACCAAAGATTCATGTGTCCAACCAGAAATGACGCCCAGCAAAAAAAGAAGAAAAGCAACTCCCCAATTCACCCTTTCCATTTGCCGCACTTTAGTATAAACAAGCAGAAAAGCCAAACAAAGAACGGCGCTCCAAGTATAATTGAGAGCACCACTCATCAGTAAAAAGAGATCAACCGGGCAAGGCAATAAGAACCATATAAAGAAAACTGCAGCAACCCAGTAACCGAATTTTGTCAGATTTCTTTTTCCGGAAATCCATATAACCAACATATTAAGTAACAGAAAAGCGAATACATTGATTAAATTAAAACAATTCTCCCCCCAAAGTCCGGCAAACGACTGCTCCAGAATATGAGGAATGGTACGGCCATTCACATAAAAATAATGATTATATTGCGAAAAAATAACATCGGTAAATGATGATATCTTCTGCTCAAATCCTATCGATGCGCCTTCAAAGAAAGACTTAGCTGCCACAGGAGTCAAATAGAATGAATAAAGATAATCATCTCCACATATCGGAGTATACATATTCATCAGGTAAAATAAACTTCCTATTATCAACAGAAATGCGCCAATACCAATCCGAACCGTTTTTTTACTCATAATCTTAGTTATTGTTTCACACCATTATATTCTCTTGCAATGTAGGTAGGACGATTCTTTGTTTCATTGAAAATACGTCCTATATACTCCCCTATGACTCCCAAGGACAGCAACTGTATCCCACCTAGAAAAAGAATCACAACCATCAGAGTAGGGAAACCCTGTACTACTTCGCCCCATATCAATGTTTTAAACATGATGAAGCACATGTATATGAAAGCAACCAGGGAAACTATAATTCCAGCAAAAGTAGAAATGCGTAAAGGAGCTACAGTAAAGGAGGTCACCCCTTCCACAGCCAAGCTCAGAAGGCTGAAAAAGTTAAACGAAGATGTACCGGCAACACGATCTTCCTGCTCGAATTTGATCTCTTTCTTACGAAATCCAATCCAGCAATACATACCTTTAGTATATCTTTGGCTCTCACGCATCTGTTTCAAAGCGTTTACACAACAACGATCTAACAGTCTGAAATCACCGACATTCGGGAGAATCTCCACACGGGTCGTTTTCTGCAATAACTTATAGAATAACAAGGACAGATATTTACGCATCAAACTCTCCTTGCCTCTGGTTATTCGCTTTGCGTATACATCATCATACCCTTCTTCCCAATATTTCAACATTTCAGGGATTAAGTGAGGAGGATGTTGCAAGTCAGCATCCATAATCACCAGACAATCGCCCGTAGCATAATCGAAACCAGCTAACATTGCTACTTCTTTTCCAAAATTGCGCGACAGGTCGACAAAATTAATTCTCTCGTCTTGTGATCTCAAAAATTTAATAACTTCCAATGTTTTATCATGGCTGCCATCATTAACAAACAAAATCTCCCACTCATATTCTGCATAAGAATCCATCATTTCTTTTAGCTTCGAATAGAGCTCCGGAAGAGAGAGTTCCTCGTTGTATGCAGGTATTAAAACACTAACTTTACTCATATTTTTTCAGATTTTAGAACAAAACGAACAAGAAGGAAATTAACCGGTACTACTAATGCAAACACAGGAAGAGGTGCCCATCTCTCGGGAACTCCGATCCATATAAATAGCGACAACAGCCCGATATGCAACAAATAATTGATAAAATGGCTGATGCCAAATCCTATTCCTTTCCTAACAGTAGGCTTAGTATTAAAGGTGAATATATTAGACAAGTAAAAATTCAGAATAAAGCTAATAGCATAACCAATAGTATATGCAATAGCTGGTAACATCAATACACATAAAAAGAAATAAATACCATAATGAGTAGCAGTTGCCAGAACACCAACCAATATGAAACGAACAAACTCTCTACGCTTATTAAAAACAGACATCATCCAATACTCTTTTATTGATTTTGATCCAACTACCTACAGGAGACTTATAAAACGGTACAATATTATAAATAATATATAAGACCAGCAAAAAAGTATAACTAAATATACAAAAATAAATAATATCACTTCTCCATTAGATTAAATCATAGAATGATATCTAAGGTGCAATTTCTCTACTCATCTTCATGAGTTACCACCACACATCACTTTATACATTCAAGAAAAAAGCTCCCTTATTTTGATCACAACATCCATATTCTGCGAATCAAATTTTCGAGCAAACAAATGCTCTGTTTCTAATAAATATTGCAAATCCTCCATTTTCCAAACATAAGGATTCCCCCGTTCCCAATCAATTGCACGAAGTCCGGCATTCAACTGCTCACTACCTGGATAAATATGACTCCGCCTTTCTGAGTTCCACAATATAGATTGAAGAAATATTTCGTCACCACAGCAAACATTTTTAAAACGCCTTAAAATAAAAGACTTTTGGGCTAATATAATTGTTAGCAACTCATGCGTAATACTAACCCAATTGGAACCCTTTTTAAATTCAATTTCTTTAGGTCGATTATAATGGAAGAAATCCTGCAACTTTAAAAAGCTTATTCGAAGAGATTGTACTTGCTTTTTAAAAATACGAGGTGGAATTTTATAATAACGACAAAACAAATGATATTTAAAAACCTTTCTTTCGAGATCTTTTAAATTAGCCTCACCACAAGAGTAAGGCACAAACTCATACCCCTTATTTTTCTCAAAGAAATGATGGATATAGTCTTGTGACTTTATCGGCAAATCGACTCCTGACAACAAATGATAATAATCATAAGGACCTTTCATACTGGCTGTCTCAAGTAACAACAGTTCAGCCTTTACCACACTAATATCACCCCATCTTACGTCAAGACGTTGCTCAAGTACAAAAAGACGAGCTTTTGCAAGCCGAAATAAATCTTGCTCTAAAGGTCCGAGCACGACTTTCTTATCAATATGCAGATATATATCATTCCTCCCATCATCAAGCATAGAAAGTAGTATCTTCAATATTTGAAATTCATTATGGGCCAGAATTAAAAAAGCATGTCTCATTACCTTTGCATCATTAAATAAGTTCATTATCATGCAAAGATACAACAGATAGAATTCCAATACAACAATAGTTGGATAAATTCCAAACATATATTTTGATAAGTATTGGAATCTATCTATCTTTGTGAAATTTAAGTCTTAAATCATTAAATTGGAGCTGACACCCGATTCTTAATGGAGACAAAGACAATAACGTCATTAACCTAAACAACTATTATATAGACCAATAATATCCATAATTACAATGATAGATAAACCTATATATGTGACTTCCCCCCTACTGCCTTCTTTGGAAGATTTTACTTTCTTATTAAAAGAAATATGGGAAAGCAAAATGCTGACAAATAATGGCAACTTCCACCAAAAGCTAGAAGAGGAATTAGCTAAGTATCTTAAAGTTCCCTATCTCAGTTTGTTTACGAACGGAACTCTACCTTTAATAACCGCTTTACAAGCAATGAGAATTACCGGTGAAGTGATAACTACTCCCTTTAGCTTTGTAGCAACAACACATTCTCTTTGGTGGAATGGAATCAAACCTGTTTTTGTAGACATTGAGCCAGAAACCTGTAATCTGGATCCTAGTAAAATAGAAGCGGCCATTACCCCCAGGACTACAGCTATCATGCCTGTACACGTTTACGGGAAGCCTTGTAAAACGAAAGAGATTCAAGAAATTGCCAATAAATATGGATTAAAAGTCATATATGATGCCGCTCATGCTTTTGGAGTAGAAATAAACGGGGAAAGCATTTTAAACTTTGGAGATATGGCTACTCTGAGTTTTCATGCAACGAAAGTTTACAATACTTTGGAAGGTGGAGCATTAGTCGTTCATGACGAGCAGACTAAAAAGCGCATCGACTATCTAAAAAACTTTGGTTTTGCCAGTGAAACTGAAGTTGTAGCCCCCGGTATTAATAGTAAAGTAGATGAGGTACGCGCTGCATATGGATTACTTAACCTTAAGCAAGTAGATCATGCAATCAATTCCCGTCGCAAAGTAGCCATAAGATATAGAGATGAACTTCAAGGTGTTAAAGGGATAACCTTTTTTAATGATATACCAGGAGTACGCCACAATTATTCTTATTTCCCAATTTTCATAAATGCTGAAGAATATGGAATGACGCGTGATGAACTTTATTTTAAGATGAAAGAACATAATGTATTCGGACGCCGTTATTTCTATCCGCTAATCAGTACATTCTCAACATATCGCGGATTAGATTCTGCTAACCCTGACAATCTGCCAGTAGCAACCCAAATGTCCAATAACGTCATCTGCTTGCCAATGCACCATGCTTTAAGTGAAAATGAAGTCGAGTATATCCTCCAAATTATAAAGAAATAGTATGATACAATTATCAGAAATAACAAACTCTATATCCCCTTCCTTAACAAGGCGTCTATTTAACTTGGCCCAAAAATATGACAATGTTATAGACTTCACATTGGGAGACCCGGATATACATCCACACGATAAAATAAAAGAAGCTGGCTGTAAAGCGATACTGGAAGGTCGTACAAGATACTCCCCTAATGCCGGATTATTAGAATTAAGAGAAATAATATCTTCCAGATACAAGTTACAATATAATATAGAATACAACCCGACAAATGAGATTATGGTTACAGTTGGGGGAATGGAAGGATTATATTTAACCCTGCTAGCCATTCTAAACAGAGGGGATGAAGTCATTATACCAGCTCCATATTGGATAAACTATGTACAGATGGTATGTATGTGTAGTGGAGAGCCCATTATAACAGCTCCTGTCAGCACCAATGACTTATCAATATCTATAGAAAATATAAGGAAGGCAATCACTCCTAAAACAAAAGCTATTATTTTAAATACGCCCAGCAACCCTTCCGGGCGGATAATTTCTGATGACTCCATCCAACAAATAGCACAGATAGCTATTGAGAATGATTTGATAGTAATAACAGATGAGGTATACAAAACACTACTTTATGATAATGCTCATTTCAAAAGTATTGTTACATGCGACACGATGAAGGAACGCACTGTTGTTATCAATAGTTTATCAAAAGAATTCTGTATGACCGGATGGCGTTTGGGTTATGTAGCTGCACCTTCAGAATTAATATCAGTGATGACAATGTTTCAAGAGAACATAGCTGCTTGTGCTCCATTGCCGTCTCAGTATGCAGCAATAGAAGCACTAAGAAATTCGGAGAAATATTCGGCTGGTATGATTGAGGAATTCACTCTCCGCCGAAATGTTTTATTGGAAGAAGTTGCCAAAATCAAAACAATAACAGTCGATGCGCCACAAGGAACCTTTTATGCAATGTTAAATATAAAATCTACCGGATTAAAATCTGAGGAGTTCGCATATGCCCTTTTAGAAAAAGAACAAGTGGCAGTGGTTCCTGGAATAACTTACGGTGATTGTTGCGAGGATTTTATCCGGATTGCTTTTACATTAGATATATATAAAATTAAAGAAGGAATTCAAAGACTTAAGCGATTTGTCGAAAGTTTATAAGATGAAAAAAGTTTTAATGCTAGGAGGCTCTTTATATCAGGTCTATGCGATTAAAGAAGCTGTAAAAATGGGATATTATGTAATCACCTGCGATTACTTGCCGAATAACCCAGGACATCAGTATGCCCACGAATATTATAATGTCAGCACAACAGATAAGGAAGCTGTTTACGAGTTAGCCAAAAGACTTCAAGTAGATGGCGTCGTTGCATATGCTTCAGATCCTGCAGCTCCTACAGCTGCTTATGTTTGTGAGAAACTAGGATTGCCTACCAGCCCCTATACTTCTGTAGAAATTCTTTCTCAGAAAGACTTATTCAGACGATATCTGGCTGAACATAATTTCAATGTTCCCAAATACGTCGGATGTTCTTCATACCCGGAGGCTTTGGAACAAATCAAGAATTTAACCCTTCCTGTTATGATAAAGCCTGTCGATTCATCAGGAAGTAAAGGCATCAATAAACTGACTAACGTAGATCAACTAAAAGACTTTATAGAAGATGCCCTCTCATATTCCCGTGAAAAACGCATTATTATTGAGGAATTCATAGAGAAGGACGGATATCAGATATCAGGAGATGCCTTTTCCGTAGACGGAATTTTAAAATTCCACTGTTTTGGAAACGAATACTACAGTTCTTCAGTTGTCAAAGATTTCGCCCCACTTGGCGAATGCTGGCCTTTCCAAATGAAACCTGAAATTATAACAGAGCTAGAAAAGGACATACAGCGTCTGATTTCTGAACTAAAAATGGGGACAACCGCATATAATGTCGAGGCTATTCTTGGCAAAAACGGGAAATTGTATATACTGGAGTTAGGTGCCATAAGCGGTGGCAGTTTAATACCTCAGATTACAGAACTGGCAACAGGAGTCAACATGGTTAAATATGTGATAAAAGCAGCTTTGGGAGAAGATTGCTCCGAAATAGAGATGTCACCTGCAAGGGGATATTGGTCTAATTATATGTTACATAGCAAACAGACCGGACGGTTTAAAGAAATATCATTTGATGAAAACTTTGCAAAAAACAATCTGGTAGATTGTGTAACAGAACTGAAAAGTGGAGATAATGTTCATGCTTTCCGTGATGCTGGCGATGCATTGGGGACACTTATCCTCAAATATTCTTCGAAAGAAGAAATGTTTAATGTTATAGAAAACATGGACCAGTTTGTACATATTATTATTGATTAAAATATGAGCATAATAATCCATACAGAACCTCTAGCATATACCGAATTCAGAGATTTTATCATATCCTCTGCAAACTGGTTTGTTCCTTCTCTGTTACAGATGCCCAACCTGGATGAATGGATATTGAAAATGTACCATAATGGCTCTATGTACTATACTATTTCCGGATCTAACATTATATCCTTAATTGTTGGCTATTACAATAGAGAAGAGAGATTTTTATATATACCCTATGTCTGTGTAAACCCTGACCATCAAGGTCATGGGATCTCTAAAAAAACAATTAATTATATCATAGAACATCTTTCTACGGATATTCAGGAGATATTGCTCGAAGTTAGAAAAGACAATAACAATGCACTTCATGCATATCATAAAATGGGATTTTATGAGGCCGAGGATAGGGATGAGAAGTATTTAATGAAGAAAGAGGTACACAAAAGTTAATATTGAATGAAAGATATAGCAAATACTCCATTAGTAAGTATAATTTGTAGCACATATAATCATGGATTATATATATCCCAGTGTCTAGATGGTTTTCTAATGCAAAAGACCAATTTTCCATTTGAAATTCTAATCCATGATGATGCATCCACTGATAATACTCCTGATATCATTCGCGAGTACGAGCATAATCACCCTCAAGTCATAAGACCCATATATCAGAAAGAAAACAAATACTCAAAGAAAGAAGATATCTTTGCCAAATACCAATGCTCACGAGTCAGAGGAAAGTATATTGCAATATGCGAAGGAGACGATTATTGGATTGACCCATTAAAACTTCAGAAACAAATCGATTTTCTAGAAAACAATCCTGATTACGGCATGATATATACTACCAGCAAGGTATATAACCAAAAGGAAGGCAAAATAGAAGAAGATATTATTGGACGGGAATTTAATGATTATATAGAGTTATTATCCGGAAATTGTATTCCAACTCTTACATCTTGCATACGCAGTGCCTTAGTAATGGAGTACTTGAAAGAAGTGGAACCCAAGAGCAAAAACTGGCTAATGGGAGACTATCCTATGTGGCTATGGATATCATATTATCACAAAATAAAGTTTCTTCCGGAAAGCACTACCGTATACCGTGTCTTAGAAGAGTCAGCAAGTCATTCTAATGATATACAGAAATATGAAAGATTCATATTATCGACCATTGATATAACTGCATTTTATATCCACAAATTTAATACTCCATTAACAGAGCCATACTTACGATCCTTAAGTTGCTTTTATTATGATTTATACGATAAATATATGTATCTGGGCATGTATAAAAAGGCCAGACACTATTCAAAACTCATTAATCCTAGTTATGTATCCGCACGTATGCGGAGAAGAGTCCGCCGATTCCATCTCAGATTCATTCAGATAAGATTAGCAAAATGGTTCGATATAAAAGGAAAAGAAAGGAAGTAAAAAGGGAAAAAACTATCTAGTGAGATATTAAGTAAATATCCCTTTTTCTATTCACGAATCTCCACCTTTTTTAAACAGGAAATGAGTCAAGTAGTACAAATGCCAATGATAAGCTATTTTTCTTACCCTCCTGCGATATTTCAATTCATATGTATCTTCAGGCAATGCAGCTATCTCTTTCATTTTCTGCCTCATATCCTTAACAGGTTCTTTGAATTCTCTCAAATTCACCTTCAAAAGTATCTCCTTAAATATTGTAAGACAAGTCCCAATCAACCTAGTCCTAATTTTAAAAAGATCTTCTTCTTCAAATAGAGAATATTTCTCCATGAACCTCATGCGGGCATATTCTGCCAAAAAATAATGATAAAGATTCATAGGAGACATCGTGTGACATATACTCGTTTGTCGTTCTACATAATGATAAAAAGGGCTATCTACCCATACAACTTTCTTACATAGAGCAACCCATTCATACATTACAAGCCTGTCTTCATAATTTTTCCCCTCTGGGAATTGTAATGATGTCAGAAAGTCACTCTTATAAAGCTTTGTACAAGCAGAACAACTAACTCTTTCCATCATCATATCTTGTAATACATTCTTTGGATCTCGAATAAAAATATCTCCAGAATTCCGGTAAGGAGACTCGTTTGGTTTAAATTCATATTCAAGAAGAAAATTACAATATGCAATTTCCGCATCACTTTGTACCATTGCATCCAACATTTTCTCAAACATTACAGGTTCAACATAGTCGTCACTGTCAACAAAACCAATGTAAGGAGCAGAAGCTATACGCATGCCAGCATTACGGGCAATAGAGAGTCCAGCTATAGAAAGATGAAGCACTTTAATACGTTTGTCAATTTTCACATATTCATCACATATCTCAGAAGAACCATCAACAGATAAATTATCAACCAAGATTATTTCAATCTGCTGTAATGTCTGACTACGTAATGATTCAATACATTTATGCAAATAATCAGCGGTATTATGAACAGGCACTATTATACTAACCAAACACTTATTCTCCACTATTTATCTTTTTAAGTTTAAAATGTATCCAATAATAAATAGGCCAAAAATAAACAATCTTTCTCAGCCGTTTATAACATTTAATATCAAGTTCCTTTTTAGACAGAGGAATTAATTTCTTCAAATTATTCTTCATATCAACAACATAGGCACGACTTTCGCTAACAGGAAAAGAACGCATCTCTTTAAAAGTCCTTAAGCAGCTCTTAACAAGGGATGTTTTCATATTATATTGTTCTTCCGTATCGAACAATAGATTATTATTAATAAACTCCAAGCGGCAAAATTGTGCTAAAAAGAAATGATAACGTTGTAATGGTGAAATAACATGGCAAATACTAGAGCTTCTTTTTACATAATGATAAAATGCCTTATCAATCCACACTACTTTTTCAGACTCTAATATCCACTGATGCAAGATAAGACGATCCTCATACATATTATGTGTAGGAAATTTTAACGAAGAAAAAAGTGTCTTCTTAAAGAGTTTCGTACAACAAGAACTATTCAATCGATCACACATCATATCATACACCACTTCCTTCGAAGATCTTTCACAGACCATACCACTATTAGGTTCAAAAGAGTCTATATGCCCGTCGTCATGTTCAATCTGAAAATTGGAATATACCAAATCAACACCATATGAACTAATTGCAGCAAGCAATTCCTCATACATATTGACGTCAATATAATCATCACTGTCTATAAACCCTATATATGGAGCAGAAGCCACATCAATGCCAGCATTACGAGCTACAGATGCATTAGCTACCGAAAGATGGATTACTTTTACCCGAGTATCCATACTTGCATATTCATCACATACCTCAGAAGATCCATCAGTTGATAAATTATCTACCAGAATTATCTCTATATTTTCTAAAGATTGATTTCGTATAGATTCAATACATTTTCGCAAATAATTAACTGTATTATGTACAGGTACAATCACACTTATCAAATAATTATTCTCCATGCATGCTCTCCATTAATAAACTTACGCACAAAGATAGAGAATATAGTATTATCAGTAAAATAAAAACCAGATTTTAAGTTCCCAGGTTATCATTAATAATCGTATCTTTGCCGGAAAGCTTATTATATTAATATGAGTAAGGAAAATATAGCATTTGTTGTTGTACGTTACGGATTAAATATCAATGGAGGAGCAGAGTATCATTGTAGAATGCTAGCCGAAAGACTCACCAATGATTATAACGTTGAAGTTCTAACTACTTGTGTAGATAATTATAGAACTGGAGAAAATCTTAAGTTTAAGGAAAAAGAGATTATCAATAAAGTCATTGTTCGCCGTTTTAAAACTAATCCCACTCATCCTGAACTTGAAAACTTTTATAAAAAGAAAGCTAAACCGGCTTATAAATTAAGACGTTTTTTATACAAATGCCACTTTCTAGCTATTGCTTCTTACTTTTTCCCTGTTTGGCATTTCAAAGAAAAAGAAGAACTAGAAGCACTCGGTAGCCAAGTTTTCCATTCTCCGGCTCTCTTCAATTTCGTAAAAGAAAATAAAGATAATTACAAAGCAATCATCCCTATTACAATAGATTATTCTCATGTATATTACACAACTTTATATGCACCAGAAAAGACTATTGTAATCCCTACAATGCATTATCACAAAACTGCATTTCGCTCAACCTTGACACAAGTCTTTACAAAGGCAGCCTACATCGCTTTCAACACAACAGCAGAACAAAAACTAGCAAGAAAAATATTTGGTATGCACATGGCACCCCACAGTATTGTAAGCGTAGGGATAGAGCTAAGTGCTCCATCAGACTGGGCAGTGACCCAAGAAAAGTATAATCTTCCTGATGAATATATGCTCTATGTAGGGAGAGTAGACCAAGGCAAACTTAACAATGTGTATACTTATTTCCTCAACTATAAAAAGGTATATCCTAATTCTGATTTAAAGTTTGTTCTTGTAGGCAAACAATATAGTGATCCTTTTAATCATCCGGATATTATATATACTAATTTTGTTGAAGAACAAGAAAAAACATCAATCATTCAACATGCAAAGATTGTAATCAACCCATCACTGTATGAAAGCCTATCACTTATATTACTGGAAGCAATGGCTTTAAAAAAAGCGATGCTGGTCAATGGCAATTGTAATGTATTGAAAGAACATTGCCATAAAAGTAATAATGCTGCTTTATACTACACTAATGAAAAAAGTTTCATTGATAAGCTTCATATGCTAGACTCTTCTACCAATCTTAGATTAGAGATGGGAGAAAAAGGATATTCTTATGTTAACAGTAATTACGACTGGAACATAATAATGAATAAACTAAAGCATGTTATCGAAAATATATAAAGATTTAGATACTCTTGATAGCTTGCTTTAAGCGCCCCATAATCAAAGTCCAATTATAGTTCGATTTCACATAAAATACACCTTTCTCTCCCATCTCCTCTCTCAAATCTTCCGATTGTTCAATCCGTCGAAGTGCCTGATTAAACCCACGATTATTCATGTAATAAAAAGAAGCAAAATCACTTTTTAAACAATGTTCTTTCAAAACTTTACAATGTCCGTTTACAAGCATTGGCCTCTTTTGACTCATAGCCTCTAAAAGTATTAAAGAAAGGCTCTCATAACGAGAAGGATTCACTACAATATCGGCATGCTGTAGAATTGACATTTTCTCTTCATCACTGACAAAGCCTGTGTATATAACATCAGGATGCTCAAATCGCTCCATAGCCAGCCCACCTACCAATACTAATCTTAATGTTGAATCTGAATATTTTTTCTTATAGTTCACAAAATATGTAAGTAAACGATGAATCTTTTTAGGAGTAATACGACCAATATATAACAAATATTTCTCTGGTAATTGAAACTTTTCTTTTGTCATCGCCCAATCTGCGGATAAAGACTCCTCTATTCCTACACTCAATATCCCATGAGCCCCCAAAGCCTTACCCAGAATATTTTCAGCAAGCCTCTGTTCCTCTCCGGTATTAAAACCAACATAAGCTATCTTTGAAAAAGCAGATGTTAATACAGAACGGAAAGAAATACCCATATTATGCATTGTAGGAATAGCTATTGTTTTTCTACCTGCATACAATGCAGTGTAATAAAAGGTGACATAATCAGAAGACATTGCTATAAATGCTTTATATTCATCTATATGATCACGAATATAATCATTCAATGCGGACGAATAGAATTTATCACTCTTCATCGCCTGCACTTCATCATCATTCTTGTAGGTCCATACAGGAATCAAATAAGACAAGTATTTCAAGATTCCTAATTTAAAAAGGACCTGGCGTAGTTTTCTTGCTGGTTTAGCCCTCTTTGCGAAATAGCGTTCCTTTTCACGCTGAACAGGATTCGTCTTAAAACGACGAATCACCACTCCATTCCATTCCTCCTCACCTTCCGGATATATATTTTCGCCTGTCGCAACATCTCTGACACAGGTAGTAAGCACTTCCACATCATAATCAGGTACTAACCGTTCTGCTAACATCTGACAATGATATTCAGCCCCACCATTTATATTTTTGCCATATCTGACAACAACAAAAGCAACTTTCTCTTTCTTCATAGCTTCCCTTAATACAACATTCTACTTATGAGAGCATCTGAATCACATTTTTCATCCGTCCTATAATCATCTCCCAATTATAATTCTCCTGAACATAGTGACGCCCTTTCTCTCCCATCTGTTGACGTAATGTTTCTGAGTTCTCAAGGTGATGCAATTTTCGCATAAAATCTCTACGATTCATATAATACAAAGCTGCATAATTGCTCTTTTCACAATGTTCTCTCAACACATTACACCTGCCATTGACCAACATCGCCTTACCTTCGCTCATCGTTTCAAGTAAAATAAGTGATAAACTTTCATATCTGGAAGGATTCACTATTACTTTAGCATTCAACTGAATCGCTACTTTCTCCGCATCATCAACAAAACCTGTGTAAATTATATCCGGATGTTCGACTGTCTTTCCAAAAATACCTCCGACTAAAACTAGCTTTAATCGAGAACCTGCATATTTCTTTTTATAGCTTAAAAAGTAATCAACTATATTATTCAACTTTATAGCATCAATTCTCCCTACATACAATAGATAATCTTCCGGCAAATTATATTTTACCTTTGTTTGCTCCCAATCAGCAGCCTTCGTCTTCTCTAAACCTACACTAATAATGCCATGAGCAGCCAAAGGCTTTCCAACTATATTCTCTACCAATTTCTGTTCTGCCTCTATATTAAATCCAATATAGGCAACCTCAGAAAAAACAGAAGTAATAATAGAACGAAAGGATGAACCGTTATTATGCATAGTAGGAATCAGAATCGTCTTCTCCGGCGCATATAATGCAGTATAATAAGTATGAGGGAAAAAGGAAAGCGGAATGAATGCTCTATAAGAAGCTTTATTCTCCCTTATAAAAGCATACATTGAAGATGAATAAAAAACCTGACTATTCAAGGCCTTTATTTCTTCTTGTTCTTTATAATGCCAAATCGGTTTCACATACGACAAAGGCTTCAAAAGACGACATCTGTACAAGAAGTGCCTCCACTTCTTTGCCGGAGCCGCCTGCCTGACATAACTTTTATGTAAGTCCGGTTCAACAGGATCTGAATAGAATCGACGTACCAAAACTCCATTCAGGATTTCTTCTCCTTCAGGATATTCATTATCACCGGTAACATAATTCTTGACACACGTAGTCAATACTTCAACATCATAATCGTTAACCAGCCTTTCGGCCAGCATACGACAATGATATTCAGCACCTCCGTTTATATCTTTTCCATAACGAACTACTATAAAAGCTATCTTTTCCTTAGTCATTCTAGTCAATCAACAATTTGTGCTTTCTCTTAAATATAGCACGATAACCACGATATAGCATCCTATAGAAGCCGAAGTGTTTACACATAAAATATCGTTTGATTGACATACTCGGCCCTAGTTGCCAAGGAGTAATATGACGATATTCACGCATTTTCAACATCGTTTCATCTATTATATCCTCAAAAGCCGGTGACGGAGGGCACAACAAAGTATGGTTAATCAAATGAATCCCTCTCTTAAGTACGCCAACGGAAGATTCACCTCCAAGTTCCGCATTTTGAATAAACTTATCCTGTTCATAAAGACTCAGGAAGTAATGATATTCCTTTACCGGATCATACCCACCACGAGTAATGCTTTCATTCTTATGAATCATATAATGGTATTTAGAGACACAACTCAATACCACTTTCTGAGAGCTATAAAATACTTTATATAATACAGCCACGTCCTCATAAACCCGTCCAACAGGGAATGAAAGGCGGTCAAACAATTTACGTTTAAAGAGCTTCGCCCATAAATAGTTCTTTACCAAGTCATTCTTTACCAAAGCACGTATAATCTCCTTTCTGGAGAAAACATACAACTTACCCGTGTTGTTGATTATTTTAGAAGGCCTTCCCTCCTGCTCAAGAAGATAAGTACAAGCAGAAACATCTGCATCATGCTCTTGCATCAAAGCGTAAAGATACTGATACATATCATGATCAATCCAGTCATCACTGTCAACAAAGCCCAAGAGCTCTCCCGTAGCTGCAGCCAAACCAGCATTACGGGCAGCACTCACCCCACTATGAGGCAAATGAATAGTCTTAATGCGCTGATCCATACGCGCATACTCATCGCAGATACCGGAAGAGCCGTCGTCAGAACCATCATCAACTAAGATAATCTCAAGGTTCTTATAGGTCTGCTCCAATATAGATTGCAGACAAGTCTTCAAATAGTCCTTTACATTATAAACAGGCACTATAAGACTAATCAATGGTCCAGAGATATTAGTATTCATATTATTCTACTTGTCAACTTTTTATTTTTACTGCAGCCCCTTCTATATAGAATGCTATATAACAAGAAATACTGCAAAACTACCCTCTATTTTAAATAAATTTCACACTTGTATGTGATTCGATAATACAATCTAAACACTCTCAAATCAAACAATTACCTCTTATTTGCCATTTATACAGTATAATTCGTCTAGTTTCCAAAGTTCATTCAAAGATTTCCACTGTTTATCATTCAGGTTAGTTTTCCCATTATTTTTCTTTTGTAAGCTATTATTCTGCGTTTGAGGCAACTCTATCGGCCGGGGATAGAATTCACCCCCTCCTGTCACCTTGACCCGCCTCTTTAATTCATTCGCTTTCAACCATAAATCATCCGCAGACGGACAATGTTCACTGATTATTTTCCAGTCAAACAACTCCTCTCCATACCAATGGGGAGGATAATAAATCCCGCCACATCCGATTGCCACATTCTGCAAAGAGCTATTCACCGACATCGTAAACACTTTCGTCCACTTTCTATATACCGAAAAAGAATTTCCATCCATATGAATCTTCCGGATAACGTTTCCGCAAACTGTATCCGGATACTGATACGATAAGGAAAGCAAACGCTCAACCGTATTCCGGGGATAAATCAAATCATCATCCACTGTTATCACTTTACTATCCGGATATTCACGGAAAACATAATGATACTTCTTATGTGAACGGAAATTCTCAGACACAAATCTGAATTCTATTCCTTTAGCCATCAATCTTCTAAGTTCTTCCGGCAGATCATTCAACCGTCCGGGGAACTCCTGTTCCGACAACCATACAATTATCTTTTCGGGCGGACAAGTCTGCCACAGAATTGATTTCAACATCAAATGAAGCTGAGAGATACGGGGAGGAAACGTCGTCAACGAGACAATGACTCCCGAATGGTTCGATAATGTCGGAGCATCAGTGCCTTGCTGATAAGCACGCACCACTTTATCATGATACTTTGCTCTTCTCCACCTGCAAGGCAAAGAATAGATATGTCGGTAGAATCCTCCTTTTTCCTTATAGGAAGTCAGCTTCTCTTCTTCCCGTGTATAACGATCATAATAACTGTTCACCTTCACAGACTGACCTCTCAGTTCATCCTTTACAATGCCCAGAGAAGCCCATTGAACCTTTGCTCCACGAGTATGCTTTCGTATGTTCCGGTTCTTCTGGATAGAGTCTTTCGTCTTATACCCTCTTGCATGATCCAAATGGAGGCATACGGTAGAGTAACGTATCTGCATACCATGAATTCCATAGTTCTCCAGACGTTCTCCAAATTCACGGTCTTGTCCACCGTACTGCATACGCTCATCAAAACCATTCACAGCCAGAATATCGCTTAGCCAACCGGAAGCGTTATGCCCGTTCCAGCTTGCTTTGGTAGGAGTAAAGGTATTTAATGCCCACCTTTTAAATCCTGTAGCAGTCAGTTTGTTATTTTTAAAAGAGGCAGGCATCCCTTTTCCTCTCATCCATTGCAGATCAAAACATCTGCCGGATAATATATCGTCCTTTGTAATATCTTTCGACAAATCCATACTCAACTTATGATATCCGCCGGACAGGAAACGTCCTTTACGGCGAAGACGCAAGTGAGTTGAGACGAAGTCTTTACGTGGAATACAATCGCCATCACTGAAAAGCAGGTAATCTGCTTGTGCAGCCAGTATGCCTTTATTCAGAATATCGCATTTACGGAATCCTTTATCTTCGTGCCATACATGCTTCACCTGAAAGGATAATTGCGGAGTTATCCTCTGCAACATATCATAAGTTTCTTTCCGCGAACCATCATCGGCAACAATCAATTCAAAGTTCTTAGTATCCTGGGCTTCATATCCCCACAACACCTTCTCCAGCCATTCAAGCTGGTTGCAAGTTGACAGTACGACCGACATCTGCAAAGAAGTAGTCTTCCGGCTAAAACGGATAATAGAATAATTGCACTCCATCTGTTCCCCAGCCCAATAAAGTTCTCTCGAAATCTCCCTCCATCCGGCTAAGTCCACACGATCAGTGCCATCAATGTCTTCCTCCTTATGCAAACGAACCAGACATAATGCGTCCTCATCCTGATCTTCTTTCAAGTCAGCATGATGAGCCAGCAAGTAGTCCCGTACTTTTTCATCCGAACAAACAACATTATTTTCAAAAGCTACTATCATTAATTACCCTCCTTTAGCCATTAAATATCCAACTGAAACCAGACCTGATGTCTGCGACGATATCTGTTCCAGAATTTCTTTCTGTAATGCAGAATCAAACGCACACATTCTTCTTCATCCATCCCTCTCGAACGGGCATACTCTTTTCCCAACAAGATGAAGAAGGGCGTCTGCCCCCATAAACGGGCAAAATTCGCACAACCTTTCTTAATATCCACTTCACCAAAATGCATTCTGTTAATATCCACCAGTGAGAAATGATATTCCTCTCCTATCTTGTCATACAGGATATTTCCCGGCGAATAGTCCAAATGCAGAATTCCGGCTTCATGCAAACGCGCTGTAAATTCCGCAAAAGCGGTCACTACATCTTCGCAGCTTTTTATATCCGCATTGCCAAACTGGCAAAAATTATATCGATAGGGAGATTGTACGCTCATAAAATATGAATGACCAATCAAACCCATTTTTGTCTCTTCTATATAGGCAATAGGACAAGGGGTTTCAAACCCTTTCTCCAACAGTTTCTCCGGATAGACAAAAGCCCGTTTCCCTTTCGAAGGGCGAAAGAAAGCATAAGCGATCCGGTTTATCAGCGGAGGTATCGTATACCGTTTCACATTAATATCCAATCCATCCACCGTAATCATCTTTATCAAATTTCGCCCGGAATGAATTACCGTTCCTATTGTCTCAAAATCTTTCGGAATACGTTCTACATATTCTCTCAGATATTCGTATTTGGGGTTAATCATTATTTTCATCTTACGAAAAAACAAGAATGGTCATACTTCTCTTCATCTCTCAACTCTTTTGCCCGGTCATCTTAAAATATTTATCCAACACAAGCAGTGATATCAAATTTTCTCTTCTCTTATCTTTAAACTGGGACACATATTCATGGGCATGATTGATGATCTCCAATGATTCGTCTACATGCTCTATATAGTAATTCAACCGTTCCTCCAGATCAGAGAAATCCGGTTTTATTTCAATATAATGATAATTGGGAATAAGCGTGCCTTCCATAAACCATGTCTCACAGGTAGGCCGGGGCATCACTGCTATTGAATTTGATGACATCACCCACTTCAGGTTGCTGGCCACATCGATTCCTTCAAGAGCCATTATGAATTTATAATCCAAATGCTCATTAATCGTTTTCTTCTCCGTGCGCCACTCTGCCGGGTCAGTCGTATTTTTGCTGACATCGCCCAGATCGCACATCGGATGATGAAAATACATTTCCATAAAAAGCTTTCTGGAAGGTTTTCCTTTTACCTTTCCACGAAAGATGACCATATTTTTCTTCTCAGTAAAAGCCTTCTTATCGTCCACAAATATAAAATGACGAACCTTATCCAGTTTCATCACAATCGAATTCGCGTTATCATCTGTCAGCGGACGGCTTTTCACAATAGAGGGATAGTCGGGAACAAATGTCACATCACCGGGACAAAATCCCCACTGAAACTGATCGGAAAACCAGCGGGTATATTGATAAGTATCAAAGAAATACACTTTTTGTTTGCTCATCTTGTGCTCTGAAAGATGCGGAGCAGAAGAAGGTAATTGCACCGTTCCGGAAAGTTTGTTATAATAGTCAACGCGACGTTCTATATAATCCTTGTCCTTCCGGCGGGATAGTGAAGACAACTTTCCTTGTAACCGCAGCCGGAAAATGCCTTTCGGAATGATAAGTCTGAGAGCATTTACCGAGTAGTAAATGAACTTAGGATTTTTCCCGCTACGCAACTTATATAAAAGTTTATTCTTCATTCTTGTTCCATATCTCAGGAGTACCTGGCTCCTAATTGATTATTCCTTCAATCTTCGCTATTACCTGTTCGGAGTTTATTTCTCTCAGGCAGGCATAATCGCCCCGCCAGCATGGTTTCTGTCCGTATACGGAGCAGGGACGGCATGACAGGTCAAGCTGTACCGTATTGACCGGCAACTGTTTCCATCCCATAAATCCGGCATAAGGATGAGTAGCTCCCCAGACAGAGATCACCGGAATATTGACCAGCGAAGCCAGATGCATATTCGCCGAATCCATCGAGAGCATCACATCCAGATGACTCATAAGATTCAGTTCGGTACGCATATTCAGCTTACCAATCATAGAAACAACGGAAGGGTATTTCGCCACCCAGCCATCGAATACTTCCTGTTCACTCTTGCCACCACCGAAAAGGAAAACCTTCACCTTTGGATCGGCGGCAAAATGGGCTACTACCTGCTCCTGCAATTCAATAGGGTATATCTTACCCATGTGTTTGGCAAAAGGAGCTATACCAATCCATTTCAAATTATCTTTTGCACCTGTGACAGGTTCTATCTCTGCAAAGTTTCCTTTCTCATCTCCATAAATCGAAGAAAAGTTCAACAATACAGGAAAACCTAGTTTCTCCAACACATCGGCATAACGGCGGAAAGAACTTTTCTGGTTCTCCAATACTTTATGCCGGCGGCGGACTAATTTTTCTTTTCCCACTCTACCTTTATAGATAGATGCCACAGGTATATTAGCTAACCGGAACCTCAGACACAGGTATTTCGTACGAAGCACATGATGAAAGTCTGCCACATAGTCGAAACGCTTTGCTTTCAGTTCCGAATAAAGGGTGTTCAGCCCCCATAATCCTTTATGTTTACCCGTCAGGTCAGCACCGATAAAACTCACATTTGCAGGAAGTCCCTGAAAAAGTGGCTGCCACACAGCACGGCTCAACACAGTAATTTCAAGTTGAGGATATTGTACTGCCAGCGAATGTACTACCGGTATCGTCATGGCTACATCGCCAAGAGCTGAGAAACGGATAATGAGAATACGCGCCATTCGTTATTTTTTTGCATAAAGCACCGGATTCAGCGCCGGGTCATTATACATCTTCATCTGTTTATATACTTTCATATACTTCTTCCCTGCCTCAATATCAGCCAGCAGCTGATCGATAGCCGAAGAAAGGTCTTTCCGTTGTTCCAGCAGAATATCCAGTTTCACCTGGCATTGTGCACGATGTTCTTCCGTCGTATCCGTACGCTCCACTTCCTGCTGCATGTGGTAAATTTTCAAAGCAAGAATAGAGAGACGGTCTACTGCCCAGGCAGGACTTTCCGTATTGATGGTAGCATCTGCCAGCGGCTTTACGTTCTTATATTGATCAAGAAAATAGCTGTCGATTAGCTCCACCAGATCCGTACGGTCCTGATTGGATTTATCGATTCTTCTCTTCAAAGCTACGGCTGCCACCGGATCAATATGCGGGTCACGGATGATATCTTCGAAATGCCATTGTACGGCATCAATCCAGTTTTTCAGATACAAATAATACTCTATCGACTTCAACTCGTAAGGATTGTTCATCAGATCGGAAGAGCGTCGTGTAGGGAAAGAGTGTTCATCGGCGCATCTACGCTGTCCGTCACATGGTAATCTGTCGTCGATTTCCAAAAAATATCATTGCAAAGGTTACTAAATGTCATAATCTTAACTAGCTAATAGATGTATAATAGGACAAAGCTATGTAATATTTTTCAGACAAGCAACCGTTTCTTACTTTTTTATTTCTTACCTTTGTCTGAGCAAAAAAGGAATTGTATATGAAAATTATTATAGATGATAAGATACCTTATATAAAAGAGGCAGCAGAGAAAATTGCCGAAGAGGTAATCTACGCACCGGGAAAGGATTTTACACGGGAACTGGTACAGGATGCGGACGCACTCATCATCCGGACCCGCACTCACTGCAACCGCGAATTGCTGGAAGGCAGCAAAGTAAAATTTATCGCCACCGCAACCATCGGATTTGACCATATCGACACCGAATACTGCAAACAGGCGGGTATCGAGTGGGCAAATGCCCCGGGATGCAATTCCGCCTCGGTGGCTCAGTATATACAATCCTCTCTTCTGATCTGGAAATCTCTTCGGAATAAAAAGCCGGACGAACTGACGATCGGCATTATCGGTGTAGGTAATGTAGGAAGCAAAGTGGCCAAAGTCGCACAGGATTTCGGTATGCGTGTACTACTGAACGACCTGCCAAGAGAAGAGAAAGAAGGAAACATTGCCTTCACCCCACTAGAGAAAATAGCCGAAGAATGTGATATCATCACCTTTCACGTGCCTTTATATAAGGAAGGGAAATATAAAACGCACCATCTGGCAGACGGGAATTTCTTCCGGTCTCTCCAACGAAAGCCTGTTGTCATTAACACTTCAAGAGGTGAAGTGATCGAAACAAACGCCCTGCTGGAAGCCATCAACAACGGTACAATCTCGGACGCAATAATCGACGTATGGGAACATGAACCGGAAATTAACCGTGAATTATTAGAAAAGGTACTGATAGGCACCCCGCATATCGCCGGATACTCCGCCGACGGAAAAGCAAATGCCACCCGAATGTCGCTGGACTCCATCTGCCGTTTCTTCCACCTAAGCGCAACTTATGAAATCACCCCTCCCGCCCCATCTTCGCCTCTTATTGAAGCAAAAGACCGTGAAGAAGCTCTGCTGAAAATGTACAATCCCATCGAAGACAGCAACCGATTAAAATCCCATCCGGAACTATTCGAAACCTTACGGGGAGATTACCCGTTGAGGAGAGAAGCGAAGGCGTATATGCAGGTAATAAGTAATAGGTAATAAGTAATAGCCATGCGGATATCTAGCGAACGGGCACGGTACCAAAGTAACTACGATTATTACTTATTACCTATTACTTATTACTTCTTCTACAACATGTGGGAAATGCTCATACTCCAAAGCGTGTACTTTTTTAGCCACCTCTTCGGGTGAGTCATCGGGAAGTACGGGGCAGGTGGCTTGGAAGATGATGTTTCCTTCGTCGTAGTGCTCATTAATATAATGTATAGTAATACCACTTTCTTTTTCGCCCGCAGCCACTACGGCTTGGTGAACTTTGTCGCCGTACATACCTTTTCCGCCGAACTTGGGCAGGAGAGCAGGATGTATATTTATGATTTTATCGGGATAAGCATGCAAAAGCAAATCCGGCACGCGGACAAGGAAACCTGCCAGCACGATAAAGTCAATGCGATATTCCTGCAAAATAGCCAGAATTTCATCTCCGGCTATCCAGTCCTCCTTTGGAAACACGTTACAGGGCACTTTCAAACGATGCGCACGTTCCAAAACATAGGCATCACTTTTATTAGAAAGTACTAACGACACCTCAACGGAGTCGCTCTTCTGGAAATACCGGATGAGATTCTCGGCATTTGAGCCGGAACCGGAAGCGAAAATGGCGATGTTTTTCTTCATTATACTCGAATTCAATGCACAAAACAGTGAAAAATGTGCAAAAGACTGCATTTATTTAGTCAAATATTTGCGCAAAACGATAAATATTCATTCCTTTGCAC
>OGKA01000876.1_pt1 | contig 29537 bp, 20 predicted proteins | sample 1572211 | NCBI WGS metagenome assembly OGKA01 (sample SAMEA2582125, study PRJEB24529) | metagenome | biome: Human gut stool | place: China | collected 2011 | reverse complement strand
GCTCGTCACCGCTGGTGCTTTGGTATAACCAACTCGGCATGAATGATGTAGACAGGGTTGGGGGCAAAAATGCCTCCCTGGGTGAAATGATTACTAACCTTTCCGGAATGGGTGTTTCCGTTCCGAATGGTTTCGCCACAACCGCCGACGCGTTTAACCAGTTTCTGGACCAAAGCGGCGTAAACCAGCGCATTTATGAACTGCTGGATAAAACGGATATTGACGATGTTACCCAGCTTGCGAAAGCGGGCGCGCAAATCCGCCAGTGGATTATCGACACTCCCTTCCAGCCTGAGCTGGAAAATGCCATCCGCGAAGCTTATGCACAGCTTTCCGCCGATGACGAAAACGCCTCTTTTGCGGTGCGCTCCTCCGCTACTGCAGAAGATATGCCGGACGCTTCCTTTGCCGGTCAGCAGGAAACCTTCCTCAACGTTCAGGGTTTTGACGCCGTTCTCGTGGCAGTGAAACATGTATTTGCTTCTCTGTTTAACGATCGCGCCATCTCTTATCGTGTGCACCAGGGTTACGATCACCGTGGCGTGGCGCTCTCCGCCGGTGTTCAGCGGATGGTGCGCTCCGACCTCGCATCTTCTGGCGTGATGTTCTCCATTGATACCGAATCCGGCTTTGACCAGGTGGTGTTTATCACTTCCGCATGGGGCCTTGGTGAAATGGTCGTGCAGGGCGCGGTTAACCCGGATGAGTTTTACGTCCATAAACCGACACTTGCAGCGAATCGCCCGGCTATCGTGCGCCGCACCATGGGGTCGAAAAAAATCCGCATGGTTTACGCGCCGACCCAGGAGCACGGCAAGCAGGTTAAAATCGAAGACGTACCGCAGGAACAGCGTGACATCTTCTCGCTGACCAACGAAGAAGTGCAGGAACTGGCAAAACAGGCCGTACAAATTGAGAAACACTACGGTCGCCCGATGGATATTGAGTGGGCGAAAGATGGCCACACCGGTAAACTGTTCATTGTGCAGGCGCGTCCGGAAACCGTGCGCTCACGCGGTCAGGTCATGGAGCGTTATACGCTGCATTCACAGGGTAAGATTATCGCCGAAGGCCGTGCTATCGGTCATCGCATCGGCGCGGGTCCGGTGAAAGTCATCCATGACATCAGCGAAATGAACCGCATCGAACCTGGCGACGTGCTGGTTACTGACATGACCGACCCGGACTGGGAACCGATCATGAAGAAAGCATCTGCCATCGTCACCAACCGTGGCGGTCGTACCTGTCACGCGGCGATCATCGCTCGTGAACTGGGCATTCCGGCGGTAGTGGGCTGTGGAGATGCAACAGAACGGATGAAAGACGGTGAGAACGTCACTGTTTCTTGTGCCGAAGGTGATACCGGTTACGTCTATGCGGAGTTGCTGGAATTTAGCGTGAAAAGCTCCAGCGTAGAAACGATGCCGGATCTGCCGTTGAAAGTGATGATGAACGTCGGTAACCCGGACCGAGCTTTCGACTTCGCCTGTCTGCCGAACGAAGGCGTGGGACTTGCGCGTCTGGAATTTATCATCAACCGTATGATTGGCGTCCACCCACGCGCACTGCTTGAGTTTGACGATCAGGAACCGCAGTTGCAAAACGAAATCCGCGAGATGATGAAAGGTTTTGATTCTCCGCGTGAATTTTACGTTGGTCGTCTGACTGAAGGGATCGCGACGCTGGGTGCCGCGTTTTATCCGAAGCGCGTCATTGTCCGTCTCTCTGATTTTAAATCGAACGAATATGCCAACCTGGTCGGTGGTGAGCGTTACGAGCCAGATGAAGAGAACCCGATGCTCGGCTTCCGTGGCGCGGGCCGCTATGTTTCCGACAGCTTCCGCGACTGTTTCGCGCTGGAGTGTGAAGCAGTGAAACGTGTGCGCAACGACATGGGGCTGACCAACGTTGAGATCATGATCCCGTTCGTGCGTACCGTAGATCAGGCGAAAGCGGTGGTTGAGGAACTGGCGCGTCAGGGGCTGAAACGTGGTGAGAACGGGCTGAAAATCATCATGATGTGTGAAATCCCGTCCAACGCCTTGCTGGCCGAGCAGTTCCTCGAATATTTCGACGGCTTCTCAATTGGCTCAAACGATATGACGCAGCTGGCGCTCGGTCTGGACCGTGACTCCGGCGTGGTGTCTGAATTGTTCGATGAGCGCAACGATGCGGTGAAAGCATTGCTGTCGATGGCTATCCGTGCCGCGAAGAAACAGGGCAAATATGTCGGGATTTGCGGTCAGGGTCCGTCCGACCACGAAGATTTTGCCGCATGGTTGATGGAAGAGGGGATCGATAGCCTGTCTCTGAACCCGGACACCGTGGTGCAAACCTGGTTAAGCCTGGCTGAACTGAAGAAATAAAATAAATCCCCGGCGGCGTTCAGTCGCTGGGGTTATGTGATCCCCGAAGATGAAACTTATTCAATCTCTTCACAGACATCCTGCGTTAATCGCCGCATAATATCTTTTCTTAACAAAAACTTTTGTATTTTACCTGAGGCAGTGCGCGGTAGTTTTTCGATTACCACGATATGTTCAGGATATTTATATTTTGCGACCCGTTTACGGCTAAAAAAAGCCACCACCTCTTCCAGCGATAATGAATGATGCGGCGCTTTCAGCACGACATAAGCGCATGATCGTTCACCTAAACGTTCATCGGGCATTGCAACCACACAGGCATCGTGAATTTTAGGATGCTGCAATAAAATATCTTCCACTTCACGGCTGCTAATATTTTCGCCGCCGCGGACAATAATATCTTTTTTGCGTCCGGTAATTTTTATATAGCCAGCCTCATCCATACGGCAGAGATCGCCGCTGTAATACCAGCCTTCTTCATCCAGGGCACGGGCGGTTAATTCAGGTTCATCAAAATACCCCATAAACACATTGGGGCCACGCGAGGCTTCTTCACCTTCGCAACCTGGCGGTAAGGTCTTGCGTGCGTCATCGACCACTTTAATCTCTACACCTGCGGCAGCGTAACCATCGGTGTGCATAAAGCGCGACAAAGGATCATCGAGATTCACCACCGCATGCGGCGAACTTTCTGTGGAACCATAAACACTTAATAATTTAATGCCGCGCTGCTGGCATTCACGCGCCACTTTTTTGGGGATTGTGGTACCGCCGCAAAGAAAGAAGCGCAGCGCTGAAAGGTCTGCGGGTTGTTTCTCTAGTAAATTCAAAAGATCATAGACAAACGGCGTTGCGCCGAGCATACAGGTGCAACGCTGCTGCTCAAGCAGCGCGAGACACGCATCAGGAGTGAAAATATCTAACAACACGCTGCGAGCGCCAATTAAGAATGGTGCCGTTACGCCATGCAGAAAGCCCGTTGCGTGACCAAGTGGCGCAGGCATCATAAAGACATCCTGCCAGGTCAGATTCAGCCGCGCGCAATAAGCCCGCTCACTGGCGAGAATATTGTTATGCGTTAGCATCACGCCCTTTGGCAGACCCTCGGTTCCGGAGGTAAACAGCACCGCAGCTAATTCATCGCCGTGGGTCGTTATCGCCGTGGTCAGTGGGGTATTGTCGGCGATAATCTGACTTAATGAGAGGGAAGAGGTGGCGGGAGCCAGTTTGTCCACGCCGACAATTTGTTGAAGTTGTGGAAGCTGATTTTGCAGCGGCAGGATTAAATCTACCGGACGCGTTTGTTTAAACAACGTCGGTGCAAAGAACATTTTTGCCTGACACTTATTGAGCACCCACACCAGTTCTGCTTCCCGCCAGGAAGGCAACAGCGGTACGGAAACCGCACCGATTTTCAGGCAGGCAAGATAGATAACGGTAAATTCACACCAGCCTGGCAGTTGAAATGCGATGCGATCGCCTGATTCAATACCCTTCGCTAACATCCAGTTTGCCAGACAGCTCGCGGCGTGATCGAGCGCGCTATAGGTGTACGATGCTCCATGATTATCGACCACGGCAATTTTGTCTGGCATCGCACGAGCGGTCTGCTGCCAGTAATCGGCCAGCGAAGCATCGCCCCATAGCCCTTGCTGACGATACGCCGCACGACGTTGTTCGTTAAACGTTAATGTCACTTTCATGTTGGACTCTCGAAACAGAACATCAGGCCCGAGATGCGGGCCTGTGGGATGCATGATTAGCCGTAGCGAAAATCAATACCGAAGGTGCCTGCGGGATATTGCCACTGTTCGAGAATAGTGTTACCGCACAGCACCCGACAGGTGCCGCACTCCAGACAACCGGCAGAATCAAAATGAATGTTTCCTGCGTCATCCTGCTTATAAAGTCCGGCAGGGCAGGCTTTCATTAATTTACGGAATTCATTGATATCGGGATTTTCCGCCAGAATGATATGCGGGTGGCCCTCATCAACATGGAATTTATTGACGCCTAATTTGATGTCGACGTTAACCGTAGCGTTCTGGCTCATAGCGCGGTTGCTCCCTTAATGCCATCTTTCAGCAAGTTGATCAGCCCAATTTTCTTCGCGTGTCCCATGATCATTTTGCGTACCGGTTGGTTAGGCTTACCGTCGATAGTGAACATCTCGTTCATGATGTCGGCTACCATTCGTGGGTATTGGCTAAACAGGCGCGGGTTTTCCATCAGCGCCGGGATCTTGCGAAAATGCTGCATATCACGCATGACGCAGCTTTGTTCCAGCTCACGTTTGTATTGCGCCAGACTGCTGGCGGAGAAATCCGCGCGTTCTTTGGCGGCGATCACCGTTGTGGCGGCAGCCTGAGCCGATGCAATGGCTAAATCCATGCCGCGAACTGTAAAACCCAAATTCAGGCAGAAGCCTGCGGCGTCACCAACGATCATCACGCCATCGTTAACCAGCTGCGGCACCATTGCCAGACCGCCTTCCGGCACCATATGCGCGGAATATTCAAGCAGTTTGCCGCCGCTAATCAGCGGGCGAATGGCGGGGTGTTGTTTAAAATCTTCCAGCATTTGCGGCACGCTTTTTTGCGCATGGGCGATATCACCCAATCCACAAACCAGCCCCAAGGATATGGAATCCTTGTTGGTATAGAGAAATCCCCCGCCCATCAGGCCGTCAGAAGGGGAACCGGCAAACAGCCAGGCGGCACCTTCCTCGCCCGTAATATTAAAGCGATCGTTGATCTGTTCTGGTGTGAGGCCAATAACCTCTTTAACACCAACAGCGTAATGATGCGGATCGGAAGCGGGAACCATTCCCAGCGAGCGGCCAAGCATCGAGTTAACGCCATCAGCCAGAATCACCACATTCGCTTCGAGAATATCATCCCCAGCCTGCACGCCAGTGACCTTGTTTCCTTCACGAACCAGCGCATCGACGCGAACGCCCGGGATAAACTGTGCGCCCGCCTGCTCGGCATGTTCCATCAACCACGGGTCCAGACGATTACGCAATACGGTATAAGATGCGTGTTGCGGAACATCTGGTTGCTCGCGGTGAAAATCGAGGGTAACGGCGCTTTCTTCGGTTAAGAAGGAGATTTTCTCGCGTGTGACCTTGCGTTCTACCGGCGCTGATACTGCAAAGCCTGGAATGATTGCTTCAAGTGTGTGGGCATAAAGACGCCCGCCGGTCATGTTTTTACATCCGGCACTGTCGCCGCGTTCTATCACCAGGACATCCAGCCCGGCTCGTGCCATGACCAGTGCGGCAACGCTACCAGCAACGCCCGCACCGACCACAATGGCATCAAATTTGTCATCCGACATGCGTTATGCTCCCTTCCCGCTGCGTTTACAGCGGGAGATGTGGTTGAAAGGGGAATTAGCGGCTCAACTGGCTAATCAGGGCAGGGACGACTTTGTAGATATCGCCCACCAGACCGTAGTCGGCATAGTTGAAGATTGGCGCATTTTTATCTTTATTGATGGCGACAATCACTTTTGCGCCGTTGCCGCCAACCATATGCTGGATCTGCCCGGAGATCCCCAGCGTCAGGTAGAGATCGGATTTCAGCAACACGCCGGAGACACCGATATAACGTTCACGCTCCATCCAGTTCTCGCCTTCGGCAATTGGACGTGAACAGCCGACTTCAGCATTCAGCACCGCCGCCAGTTCGTGGACCATTTTCAGGTCATCCTGCGCCGCCAGACCACGACCGACGCCAACCACACGTTTTGCTTTGCTCAGGTCCACGCTGCTTGCGGCTTTCGCACGGCGTTCGCGACAGAGAATTTCATGACGCGGAGCAACATAAGGTACCGTTTCTGTCGGGCACTGATGAGAGGTATCACTGGTGCACGGTTCCTGAACACCGGGTGCAAGGGTAATGATCGCCAGCGGGCTGTTGATCTTTTCCTGAGCGAACGCTAACCCGCCATACATCCGGTGTTCGGCGCAAATGTGACCATCGACAATATCCACCGCCGTGGCATCGTTCACCAGCGCCGCATTCAGTTGCACACTTAACCGTGCTGCCAGAGCTTTACCACGTTTCGTCGCGGCCAACAGCAACATAGCGGGGTGTTTATCTTTCAGCAGAGCAGCAATGCTTTCGGCGTAATTTTCAGTGCGTTGCAGCGCGTCGTTTTGCGCAAGAACATAAATACATTTTGGACCATAAGGCATAACTGCCTGCGCCTGGTCGGTATTTTGTACAATGGCATACACCTGTTGGCCCCATTGCTGAGCGCCGCCAAACAGTTCAGCATAACGTTCAGGATTATCGCTAAAGACCCAGACGCTGTTTAATTGACTCATCGTTTCTTCTCCGTAGGCTTCAGTTCAGGGCTTTCTTCAGATGTTCCGCCAGCTCGGCAATGGCCTCCGGCGAATCGTTATCGAGAATGATGTGCTTACGTTCTGTTTGCGGCGGTACGCGAATGCCGGTCAGTTCAGCAAGTGGTGCGCTCTGGCTCCAGCCAATATCACTTGCCTGCCACTGATTTACCGGTTTTTTACCCGCGCCGAGAATGGCTTTCATCGAAGGAATGCGTGGCACGTTAATATCGGAGGTGACGCAGAGCACGGCTGGAACAGAGAGTTCAATAACTTCAACGTCATCTTCAAGCGTGCGTTCAATCACCAGTGTATTGCCCTGACGCTGAATAGCACTCACTGCATTAATCACCGGAAGTTGCAGAATTTCTCCGACCAGCAAGCCAACCTGCTGGGCATAAAGGTCGCCGGAACCTTCACCAAAGATCAGTAAATCGAAGCCGATCTTTTCAACTGCTGCCGCCAGCGCTTTTGCGGTATCGAGAGGCAGTGCATGTTCAAGTTGCGCATCCTGCACCAAATACAGGCTGTGCGGCCCGCGGGATAGCACGTCTTTGCGCACTTTCGAGTTCTGCAACAATGAGCCGCCAACGGTCAGCGCGGCTATCTCATCGTCATCTGTTGCAAGCTGGCTTGCAGCTTCAATGGCATTGAGATCGAACTGGCTGATTTTGGCGTCGGCATTGTCGAAATTCAGGGTGTATTCTGGAGTGACAACAATGTCCTGTTCTTCAGGCACCAGCTTAAAGCAGGTTATTATTTTCATGATTTCTCCTGTGAGTCGCATACGGAACCATCTCCGATGGAAGGTAAAAATGGCCTGAAAATAGTGTGCGATAGCGGTGCGGGGTTTTCGACGGAGCAAGCTGTTTTCCTTGCCAACAATCTTGCAAAAAAAATGCGATCGCTAAAACAAAAGTGCAATTTGCGGCAATATAGTTATTCCATGACCGTACAATCTTGCATTCAGTGTAAATAATCTTGTTTAGCTCTCGCTAAACGCGGTTGTATAACCGCAATACACGCCGTATTTTATCCGGCATATATTGTTTTTGCTTGCTCATGGAATAGGGAGGTTGTCATGTATCAACGCTGTTTTGATAACGCCAGTGAAACGCTGTTTGTCGCCGGTAAAACGCCACGGCTTTCACGTTTTGCATTTAGCGATGATCCAAAATGGGAGTCCGGACATCACGTTCATGACAATGAAACCGAGTTGATTTACGTCAAGAAAGGGGTTGCAAGGTTTACCATCGATTCTTCGTTATATGTCGCACATGCGGATGACATTGTGGTGATAGAACGCGGCAGGCTGCATGCGGTGGCCTCTGACGTTAACGATCCGGCAACGACGTGTACCTGTGCGCTGTACGGCTTTCAGTTTCAGGGGGCTGAGGAAAATCAGCTACTGCAACCGCATTCTTGTCCGGTAATTGCCGCGGGGCAGGGAAAAGAAGTCATTAAAACCTTATTTAATGAGCTAAGTGTGATTTTGCCGCAAAGTAAAAATAGCCAAACATCTTCGTTATGGGATGCATTTGCCTATACATTAGCAATTCTTTACTACGAAAACTTTAAAAATGCTTATCGTTCGGAGCAGGGGTATATTAAAAAAGATGTTCTGATAAAAGATATTCTTTTCTATCTGAATAATAATTATCGCGAAAAAATCACTTTAGAACAGTTATCGAAAAAATTTCGTGCCAGCGTCAGTTATATTTGCCATGAATTTACCAAAGAGTATCGTATTTCCCCTATTAACTATGTTATTCAACGGCGTATGACGGAAGCAAAATGGTCACTCACTAATACTGAATTATCACAGGCAGAGATCTCCTGGCGTGTGGGTTATGAAAATGTCGATCACTTTGCCAAACTGTTTTTGCGCCATGTCGGTTGTTCGCCCAGCGATTACCGCAGGCAATTTAAAAACTGTTTTGCGGAACAAGAAATCCTATCTGAATTTCCTCAACCGGTAAGTCTTGTTGGATAAATCTGGCGGCGCAGTTTGTTAAGAAGCTGCGCCGCCTGCAGATTATTTGTTCTGATAGTCTTTCAGGATCTGCCGACCTGCTACGTAAATCATAATTTCGTCTGTACCGCCGCCGATACGTTCACAACGGACATCACGCCAGAAGCGGGAGACGCGCGCCTCATCGGTATAGCCCAGACCGCCCATGATTTGAATCGCATCATCAATGACTTCCATTGCGGTACGTGCACAGTACAGTTTTGCCAGCGCCGCGCTGGTGCGCAGTGACTGATGCTGATCGGCTTGCCATGCCACTTTCAGCACCATGTTGCGCATGTTGTCGATCTTAATCGCCATCAGCGCCAGTTTTTCCTGGATCATCTGGTTATGACCAATGGGCTTACCAAAAGCGATACGTTGGTTGGCATAGCGGGCGGCATCTTCAAAGGCGCATTCGGCAAAGCCGGTGCTGCGCGCGGCGTTGATCAGGCGCTCCATCTCAAAGTTGTACATCACATTGAGGAAACCCATTCCTTCTTCGCCCACCATGTCGCTCTCTTCAACTTCCACGTTGTCGAGATAGACTTCGCAGGTGCTGAGCATATGCCAGCCGATTTTATGCAGCGGGTTAATCTTAATGCCGGGCTTACTGGAGTCGACCCACCACAGGGTGAAGGCTTTTTTGGGATCTTTCGGTTGCGGATCGCGCGCCAGCACCAGCATATACGGGTACTCTTTCGCACCGGTAATAAAGGTTTTTTGTCCGTTGATGTAGACCTTGCCGTTTTTACGCGTGTAAGTGGTAGTGGCACTGTTGTTATCTGAGCCAGCACCTGGTTCCGTCAACGCCAGGGCATAGGCGGGATCACCCGTTTCCAGGGTGCTCTCTGCCGTTTTACGTAGCTGCTCTGCAGAACCGAAACGGCGCATACTGTGAATACATTGACCGTTGGTAATCAAAAATGCCGGAGCACCGCATTTTGACACTTCCATCAGCGCCAGCATTTGGGTGACGTAATCCGCAGGGATACCACCAAATTCTTCCGGCACGCCAAGCATGGAAATACCGTTATCCGCCAGCGCCCGCATAAACTCACGCGGATATGTCCCGTTTTGATCGCAGGTGCGGAAATACTCTTCCGGAAAGTTAGTCGTAATCAGTTCGCGAATACTGGCCAGCAGCAGTTCTTGTTCTTCAGTTAAAGAAAAATCCATCATTATACTCCTGTTAATGAGCCGCTTCAGGCAGGACAAAACCCATCGCCGCATCGATAAATAATCTTTCGTCCATCAGTTTGAGTTCTGGCGAAATCACTGGGGTGAAATCCATTTTGTCGAGAATATCTTTTTGTAAATCGACGCCAGGGGCGATTTCGATTAAATGCAGGCCGTCTTCTTTCAGCGTGAATACTGCGCGCTCAGTGATATAACGAACATCCAGCCCTCGCTCGAGAGCGATTTTTCCGCTGAAAGTAATTTCCGGTAGTTCCCGAATAAATTTCTTCACCCGTCCTTCCTGGACGATATTTAATTTGCCGTCGGTAATTTCTGTTTTTAAACTGCCCGCAGTTAATGTGCCGCAGAAAATGATTTTCTTCGAAGTGGCACTGATATCAATAAATCCACCGGTACCCATGATTTTGCCATTGAATTTATGCACGCCGACGTTACCGTGCTGGTCGACTTCAGCAAAACTCAAATAACAAACATCCAGACCACCACCGTGATAAAAATCAAACTGGGACGTCATATCCAGAATGGCGCGGGTATTCACGTTCGCGCCAAAGGCGATACCCTGTGAAGTAATTCCGCCAATCGGACCTGTTTCTACCGTCAGAATAAAGTCATCAGCACAACCTTCTTCCCGGGCGACCAGGCCAATGCCGTCAGCAATACCGACGCCGACATTCCCCACCGCGCCTTTACGCATTTCGAATAATGCGCGCCGCGCAACTAATTTACGTTGGTTTAGGGGCAGGCTAAGTTTGGTACTGTCATCAAGGGTGAAGTCACCAGAAATAAAGCGGTTAACCGGTGCACCGCCATACAGTTGGGTTTGATCCGGATCGACCACCACAATATCCACCAGATAACCCGGAATACGGACAGATTTAGGATGCAGCGTGGCTTTCTTAACCATTTTCTGCACCTGCATCATCACAATACCGCCGTTATTGTGCACCGCCTGGGCAATAACCAATGCGTCGAGATACATCACCTCATCTTCAAAAGTGGCGTAGCCTTCACTGTCGCAGGTGGTAGCGCGAATGAAGGCAATATCTGGCGCAATCGCTTTGTAATAGAGATATTCTTTGTTATCAAACTCGACCAGTTTAATCAGGTCTTCTTTAGTGACTTCATTCAGTTTGCCGCCTTGCTGGCGTGGATCGACAAATGTCCCGATGCCAATATCACTAATAATACCAGGCTGGTGGGCTGCGGCGGCGCGTAAGGTTTGTGTAAGTACACCTTGTGGATAGTTATAAGCAATAATTTTATTTTGTTCTGCGAGTTCAGAAATACGCGGCGATTGTCCCCAGTGACCGCATAATGCCCATTTCACCAGACCTTCTTGCGCCAGAGGACTAATACCACGGTCGGCGCGATCGCCAAGCCCTGTCGGACTAATAATCGATAAATTACGTGGCGTTTGAGTCTGTTTATATTTATCAGCAAGAGCAGTAATTAACGTGGTGGCTTCCAGAATACCGCCGCCAGCGCCTAACACACAAAGTGTTGCTTCGTCGGGAATATAATTCACCGCTTCCTGTGCCGACAGGACCGGCACTCGTCCATTAATACGAGGTGGTTTTACAGGTTTCATTGTTAATTCCTGATTCAGGTGTGATTTTCCCTACGCCAGATGGATAATTAGCGCACAGAGACTCACGAAATATTTTTATTAAATACGGTTGAATATATTTTTTTTAGTTCGGCGGGGGAGGGTATTCCCGCCGAAATATTATTGCTTATGCCTGATGTAAAATAGTTAATACCGTGCGTAAATCATTTACCGAGATTTGCCCTGGCGCAGAGGCTTTTTTTACCGCACCAAAAGTTGCCGCCGAGCCAAATACTTCACCAGCCAGACGAGAAATTACGCCAGTTTTTGCCATCGACATCGTGATGATTGGACGATCGGCATACTGCTCCTGCATCTCCAGGGTCGCGGCAAGCAACGTCAGCACATCGCTGGTACTTTGCGGCATCAGCGCAATCTTAGGAATATCGGCGTCGAAGGACTGCATTTTGCGCAGACGGGCAATGATTTCTTCGGCTTCCGGCGTTTTATGGAAGTCATGGTTGGACATGACAACTTTCACATCATGCGCGTGGGCGTAGGCGACGGTTTCTTTAACCTGATCATCGCCGGTAAATAACTCCAGATCGATCATATCAACCAGGCCGCTGTCGATGGCTGCACGATTGAGAGCAATATAAGCCTCGGTGGAAATCGCCTGCTCGCCGCCTTCTTTGGCACTGCGGAAGGTAAACAGCAGCGGTTTTTCTGGCATGGTTTCACGGAGAATTTTTGCCGCCGCCATGACAGACTCCACATTGGAGAGGTCGGCAAAGTGGTCCACACGCCATTCCAGAATATCAAAGTCCGCTTCACGATAGGCGAGAGCTTCGGATTTCACGCTGGCGATATCTTTCGCCATCAGCGAGACGATGATTTTAGGTGCGCCCGTACCAATGACGAGATCTTTTACAGTTACGGTTTTCATTTTTTACCCTTTCTGCACGCGGTCAGCCTGTCAGGCACCGAACCCCATGACCTGTTTAACATATTCCAGAGGGAAATCTTTGCCAGTCCATAACGTGAACTGTTCAGCCCCTTGCCACAACAACATGCCGTATCCATCAATCGTTTTGCAACCAGCTTGTTGCGCCTGCTGCAATAACTTCGTCATATGCGGGTTATACACGCATTCAGTGACCAGCAGTCCCGGATGTAACAGACTGATATCATTAACCAATGATTCATTCTCAAGGGGTTTCATACCCACTTTTGTGCCATTGGTTAAAATGTCGGCGGAAGCCAGGGCTTCAGCAAAGGCTTGCTGATCGGCGAGATCGGTAACCGTGACGACACAATCGGTGTTTTCGTTAACCCGCTGCGCGAAGGCGAGGGCTTTATCGAAGAACTCATCCCGACGGTTAAAGAGTTTAATTTCTTTTAAACCTTCAATTGCCCCCTGCGCGCCAATCGCCGTTGAGGCACCTCCGGCCCCTAACAGCACCATCGTTTTGCCTTTGATATCAAAACCGCTCTCTTTAATGGCGCGAATATGGCCCGTGCCGTCGGTGTTATAGCCGCGCAGGTAGCCATCATCATTAACGATGGTGTTGATGGCACCCACCAGTTTGGCTGCTGGCGTTAATTCATCAACATATTCACACGCCAGTTGTTTGTTCGGCATTGATACACCAGTTCCGCGCATTTTTAGAGCTTTTAATCCTTCAATTGCTCCGGGAAAGCTATCGTTATCCACTTCGAAGGCCATATAGGTAAATGGCAATCCCGCTTTTTCTAAGGCTTTATTCTGCATTTCAGGCGATAAACTGTGGCGGATAGGATAAGCCATCAACCCAATCAATTCGTATTTTGCGGTAACATCCATAATTAACTCCTTTAACCTCTATGCTTAATTGTGTTTAACTGGGTGCTAAATTTGCGCTCGCCAAACCGCACATCATTCTCAGGAATAATAAAAACGCGGTAATAGCGGATAAAAACAATAATTGCGGTAATCAGGGCCAGCAGCGCGAAAGTAAAATCGAGAACAATGATATATTGCAGGCCGATGTTCGACAGATAACCGGTAATCAGCGGAATAACAAAGTTAGCCAGTCCACCCATCATCATATAAATACTGGTGACTTTGGCTTTGCTTTTTGGGAAAAACTCTGACATGACCGAAACACCGAGCTGTAAAATGCCGCCAGCTGCTGAGAAACCGATAACAAAGGCGCCGGCATTACACACCAGTGGAGAAGGGTACAGGTAGATAATGGCTGCTGTTATTGTTGCCAGTGCAGAGTTAAATACATTAGCCCAGATGGGCCGGACCATTTTTTTCAGTAGTGCGGCAAAAATAAAGACACAGACCAACGAGCCCATACTGTAATAAGAGATGGTTTTTAATGCCTCAGCTTCTGACATACCAGCAAAAGCCATCGCATATTTGGGCATCCACACCACAATCACATAAAAGGTCGAGAATGCGGCTACACCGAACAGTACCGATGAAACACCTTCCAGCCAGACTAACGGTTTGCTGTTCATTTGCGGTAATTCATTAGCTACGCTGGCGTCCACCAACTGGCTGGGGAATTTGCTTTTCAACAGCATCAGCGTGATCAGTACAAACAGAATACCCGGAATAATCAGCCCATAGCCGTACCAGATGTTATTGAGCAACATATAGCTCACCAGCATTGGGTAGAACATTTGTCCGAATGACACCATCGCTTTAACCAGTATGACCGCCGAACCAGAGGCTTTCGGAAAGCATTCCATGAGCGCGGGGTAGCCACCCGTATCCAGCGCTGAGTTAGCGATACCTACGCACACTGCCAGACCGTAGGCGAGAGTTAAATTCGGGCAAGCGGGAATACCAAAGAAGAATAGCAGATACATTATTACTGCCATTAATATCACCGCCCGACGACCAAACTTATCGGAGATCACACCGAAGAATAAAATACTGATCAATCGCCCCAAACCGATACCGGAAATTAAATAGGCAATGCCCGCGTTGTCAGTGGAAAACTTTTCTGCCAGAGATGTCATATTTTGGGCAAGCGTAATAACACTAATGCCGTGCAGGAAGTAGCTGAAGTAAATACAAAGAACAGCCAGGATAAATGGCGTGCTGAAAGCCTTATTTTGAGACATTTTCACAGCTCCTTGCTGAAAGATAATTTCGTTACCGTACGTATTGTTCTCCGACGGTTTACATAATTACTATACTGAAGATGATTTTCCCTGGGTACATGGCATAAAGTTTATGTTTCCAGGAATATTGCATGTCATAGTTTGTTTTTGATCGCGATTTTCCTTAGTTAGCGCAGAAAGAGTTATTTATCCGTAAGATCTTGCATGACCTGAAAAGAATATTGCATTACCCACCCGGAGCGACATTTTCCTTTAGCGAGTGATGCCGGCGGCTGCGTAAGCCGATAAACAGTGCCAGTAAAAAGCCGATGGCAGCGATGGCGGTATCGAACCACATAATATCGGCAATACTTCTTTGGGACAGATGAGCCGTAATCAACGGAATAGTAAAGGTCGCAATACTGCCCGCACTGTAATAGATCCCTGTAGCTTTACCTTTAGCGTAAGGGAAACGTTCAGCCATTAACGTCAGGCCAATTTGCACAACACCTCCAGCAGAGGTAAAACCAATGACAAAAGCAAATATTATCACCACATAAAATGTGGGATGCAGGCAGACGGTAAACAGAGCAATAAATGAGATAAAGGTGTACAGCATCAGTAATGTTGTTGGGCGAACGGTATTACGAATGAGTGGAGCGGTAATAAATACACAAAGCAGCGAACCCACGGTGTAGATACTGAGTAGTTTGATCGACATAGTGTATGACATGCCTGCAACAAATTGTCCGTACTGTGCCAGCCACTGGCTAACCAGATAAAACGTTGCCATTGAGATATAGCCATATAAGGTATAACTGGCTAAATCGATAATTGAACAGCGATGTTCCGTAGAGCTGGTGGTTTTCTTTATGACAGGTAAGCGACGACCCGGATGGGGTGGGAACGTACAACGGTATAAAAACAGAGCGTTAATAAACATAATGCCTGCAGCAATCATAAAGGACCAACCGAACCACAGTTCAGCCCACACTAACAGGCTAATGATTAGCGGTAATAAAAATTGTCCGCTGGAAACAAATGCTTTAATTAAAATATTGGCTGTCCCAGGTGAGCGTGGAAAAGCTTCCATCAAACTGGGATAAGTGCCTGCATCGAGAAAACTGTTTGCCATTCCTGCCAGAAAGCCAAAAACATAAGCGATAATGATGTTATTGGTGTGCAGGATGCCAAAAAAGAAGGCCATATAGCAGCACATCCCGAGCATGATAAAAGGGCGGCGACCAAAGCGATCGGATAATAATCCTGCAAAAAGCAAGACACTTAATCGACCAATGCCCAGCGATGAGATAACTATCGAGACACCCGCGGCATTAGTCTGCCAAAGTGTCTCCAGCGAGGCCATATTCAGGCTCATCAAAATGACGCCCATACCATGCACCAGGTAATTAAAATACAACCCAAGTGCGGTAGGGTAATAGGGATTTTTCATAGGTTCTACTTAGCAAAGGTGCTTTAAAAAGTGTAGCGATGTTGTGTCAGTATCCATTCATTATTGTTGTAACAACGACAATTCCTTTCTGTGGAAAAATTAACAAAGCCGCTCCAGATCGTGTGCATATAATTCAGCGGCTACCGATTGATAGATCTTCCAGTCAATAAAATTGCCATCAGGGTAGACTCGTTGAAATGCGGTTAAGTCGGGGAAAAAACGCATGGTGTTGTTGCCGATGCGGTTATTTATTTTCTCTATGATGGCATGAAGATGTTTTTTTCTTTGCTGACGCATAGCCAACAGTTGCTCGACTACACGATCAGGAATGGCACACTTGCCATTTTCCCACTGACGCCAGCTTTCACTGTCACCGGTCTGGGCAATCCAGGTCGCGCATTCATCAATAGTCATGGCAAAAATATGGCGGAGTGCCTGGAGTTCATAAGCGTTCATCGTGTAATGGCTGCATGAAATAAACAATAAAATATAAATAACATTATCAGCCTGCTGACGGCTTGAAGAGAGTCACAGTATCTTGTGCAACATTATTGGAAAGAGTGAGGGGCGAGGTAGCGAAGCGGAAAAATGTTAAAAAAAAGCCCATCGTGGGAGATGGGCAAAGACTACACACAGCAATTCGTTGTTTCACTCAGGGGATTTCCATGCTTATAAATCAATATGTTGATTTATAACCGTGAGCTAATAGTAGGCATACGGACTTTTTGCGTCGATCAGATTCGTCTCATTAGTTTAAAAACTGTAAAGAATTTGCGACAGGTACTACCAGCTGAATGGCGGTAAGCAGGAAAATATGGGGAAGAGCAAGCAAATATCAATTAGCGGGGGTTAACAATCAGGCGGCAGAGCCGCCTGATGAGAAATTACTTATTCGGTTTCTCGATTTCGCCAAGTTCTTCGAGAATTTCCTCCGGTTGGTCTGTCGGCGGCGGGACTTCTTCCACCCACGCGGCAAACAGACGCCAGGAAACGGCTAACAGAACCGGACCAATAAACAGACCGATCATCCCGAAAGCAATCAAACCACCAATAACGCCAGAGAGGATCAGGATCAGCGGTAAATCGGCACCCATGCGAATTAACATTGGGCGGATGACGTTATCCAGCGTGCCAACCACACCGCTCCACACTAACAATACCGTTCCCCAGGTGGTATCGCCAGTCCAGTAGAGCCAGATAATCGCCGGAATCAGTACCGGCAACGGGCCAAGCTGGACAAGGCAGGAGAGGATCATTAACACCGTTAGCAACGTTGCATAAGGTACGCCGGATACGGCGAGGCCGATACCGCCAAGCACTGCCTGTACTAACGCCGTCACCACCACACCCAGCGCCACCGCGCGGATAGCCTGTGCCGCCAGCAGCACGGCGGCATCTCCGCGAACGCCTGCCAGACGGGTTGCAAAATGGCGAATGCCTTGTGCAACCTGTTCACCGCGCCAGTACAGCAGGGCACTGAAGAGAAGCATCAGCGCACAATGCACCATAAAGCGCCCGATATGCGCCGCTTGCCCAACGAACCAGGTGGTGGTGGTGCCAATATAAGGGCGGACTTTCGCCATGATCGCCGTCCCCCCCATATCCAGCAAGTTGTGCCAGCCGGCAAACAGCTTCTCGCCAATCACCGGAATGGTATTAAGCCACGCCAGATCGGGTAACGTCATGTCACCGCTGGAAATGGCTTTAATTAGCGGGCCGCTGCCGTCGACGATACTGTTAACCAGCAAAGCAATAGGGATGATAAACACCATCACTAATAACAGCGTCATCACCAGAACGGCGAGAGAGCGGCGGCCAAACATGATCTTTTGCAAACGTAACAATACCGGCCAGGTGGCGATAACCACCGTACCGGCCCATGCAAAGCCGAGAATAAAGGGTTGAACAATCCACAGACATGCCACAATCATGATGGCTAAAAACAGCACCGAAAGCAGAATTTGTGCGACATCCCTGGGCTGACGAACATTTACCATAACTACTTTTCACCTTTTTTGTGCGTCAAATCGTCGACGCGACGTGAACACGCGAAACTCACCTGCATAATGATGAGCAATTTCAGCGGTTTTTAACAGGCCGATTCTGCCCTTAATTCTGATGGGCGTGTTAGAAAAAAATGTGGTACAACAACTCAGGCAACACGCAAACGATTTACTCGTCGTATTTCAAGTTGCATGTGCTGCGGCTACGTTCGTTCACCCCAGTCACTTACTATTGTAAGCTCCTGGAGTTCACTCGCTTGCCGCCTTCCTGCAACACGAAATCCATAGAGTAAACAAACATCACCTTTCAGTGCGCTATTGCAGCCGCCTGAAAGAATAGTGTATCGACCTACATCACAGACCGCAGGAAAGGGTCAATATAATGATTCCACAGATTTCCCAGGCACCCGGCGTCGTTCAACTGGTGCTTAATTTTTTGCAAGAGCTGGAGCAACAAGGTTTTACCGGCGATACGGCGACAAGTTATGCCGATCGTCTGACAATGTCGACCGACAACAGTATTTACCAACTTCTCCCCGATGCGGTGGTATTTCCGCGTTCAACCGCAGATGTGGCGCTGATCGCCCGTCTTGCCGCGCAGGAACGCTATTCATCGCTGATCTTTACCCCCCGCGGCGGCGGCACCGGCACTAACGGTCAGGCGCTCAACCAGGGGATTATTGTTGATATGTCCCGCCATATGAACCGCATCATCGAAATTAACCCTGAAGAGGGCTGGGTGCGCGTTGAGGCCGGGGTGATAAAAGATCAACTCAATCAGTACCTGAAACCGTTCGGCTACTTTTTTGCGCCGGAACTTTCGACCAGCAACCGGGCAACGCTCGGTGGGATGATCAATACCGATGCATCCGGTCAGGGATCGCTGGTCTATGGCAAAACGTCAGATCACGTACTTGGCGTACGCGCGGTGTTGTTGGGGGGCGATATTCTCGATACGCAACCTTTACCCGTCGAGCTGGCGGAAACGCTGGGTAAATCCAATACCACAATCGGGCGAATTTATAACACGGTTTATCAACGTTGCCGTCAGCAACGCCAGTTAATCATCGACAACTTCCCCAAACTTAACCGCTTTCTTACCGGTTACGATCTGCGTCATGTCTTTAACGATGAGATGACCGAGTTCGACCTGACGCGCATTCTGACGGGTTCAGAAGGGACGCTGGCCTTTATTACCGAAGCGCGGCTGGATATTACGCCCTTGCCTAAAGTGCGCCGTCTGGTGAACGTCAAATATGACTCTTTTGACTCTGCGCTGCGTAACGCGCCGTTTATGGTTGAGGCGCGGGCGCTTTCGGTAGAGACGGTGGACTCAAAAGTGCTGAATCTGGCGCGGGAAGATATTGTCTGGCATTCCGTCAGCGAGTTGATTACCGATGTGCCTGACCAAGAGATGCTCGGGCTGAACATTGTGGAATTTGCTGGTGATGATGAGGCGCTGATTGATGAGCGGGTAAATGCACTCTGTGCGCGGTTGGATGAGCTGATCGCCAGTCATCAAGCAGGTGTCATCGGCTGGCAGGTGTGCCGTGAGCTGGCGGGGGTTGAACGTATCTATGCAATGCGCAAAAAAGCCGTTGGTCTGCTTGGCAATGCCAAAGGTGCCGCTAAGCCAATTCCGTTTGCTGAGGATACCTGCGTACCGCCGGAACATCTGGCCGATTATATTGCTGAATTTCGCGCGCTGCTCGACAGCCACGGCTTAAGCTACGGTATGTTCGGTCACGTCGACGCAGGTGTCTTGCACGTCCGTCCAGCGCTGGATATGTGCGATCCTCAACAAGAGATTTTGATGAAGCAAATCTCTGATGACGTGGTGGCGCTGACTGCGAAATACGGTGGTTTGTTGTGGGGCGAGCACGGCAAAGGTTTTCGCGCTGAATACAGCCCGGCGTTTTTCGGTGAGGAACTTTTTGCAGAACTGCGCAAAGTGAAAGCGGCATTTGACCCGCATAACCGACTCAACCCAGGGAAGATTTGCCCGCCAGAAGGTCTCGATGCGCCGATGATGAAAGTGGACGCGGTGAAGCGCGGTACATTCGATCGGCAGATCCCCATTGCGGTACGCCAGCAGTGGCGCGGTGCGATGGAGTGTAACGGCAACGGTTTATGCTTCAACTTTGATGCCCGTAGTCCGATGTGTCCGTCGATGAAGATCACCCAGAACCGGATTCATTCACCGAAAGGGCGCGCAACGCTGGTGCGTGAATGGCTGCGTTTGTTGGCGGATCGCGGCGTTGATCCACTCAAACTGGAACAAGAACTGCCTGAATCCGGCGTCAGTTTGCGGACGTTAATTGCCCGCACGCGCAATAGCTGGCATGCGAATAAAGGCGAATATGACTTCTCACACGAAGTCAAAGAGGCGATGTCGGGCTGTCTGGCCTGTAAAGCGTGTTCGACCCAGTGCCCCATCAAAATTGATGTGCCGGAGTTTCGCTCTCGTTTTCTGCAGCTCTATCACACCCGTTATTTACGCCCGCTGCGCGACCACCTCGTCGCTACGGTCGAGAGCTACGCGCCGCTGATGGCACGTGCGCCGAAAACCTTTAACTTCTTCATTAACCAGCCGCTGGTGCGCAAACTCTCGGAAAAACATATCGGCATGGTTGATTTGCCGCTGCTGTCGGTCCCCTCGCTACAACAACAAATGGTGGGGCATCGCTCGGCAAACATGACGCTGGAACAGCTTGAAGCTCTCAATGCAGAGCAGAAAGCGCGCACGGTGTTGGTGGTGCAGGACCCCTTTACCAGCTATTACGATGCGCAAGTGGTGGCGGATTTTGTCCGTCTGGTCGAAAAATTAGGTTTCCAGCCTGTGTTACTGCCATTTTCACCAAATGGCAAAGCCCAGCATATCAAAGGCTTTCTTAATCGTTTTGCGAAGACGGCGAAAAAGACGGCGGATTTCCTCAACCGTATGGCGAAGCTGGGTATGCCAATGGTAGGCGTCGATCCGGCGCTGGTACTTTGTTATCGCGATGAATATAAACTGGCACTGGGCGAGGAACGTGGCGAGTTTAACGTCTTACTGGCGAATGAATGGCTGGCAAGCGCACTTGAGTCACAGCCAGTGGCTACAGTCAGCGGTGAATCATGGTATTTCTTTGGTCACTGTACCGAAGTTACCGCCTTGCCGGGTGCGCCAGCACAATGGGCCGCGATATTTGCCCGTTTTGGCGCGAAACTGGAAAATGTCAGCGTGGGTTGCTGCGGCATGGCAGGGACTTACGGACATGAAGCGAAAAACCATGAAAATTCGCTCGGGATCTATGAGTTATCCTGGCATCAGGCTATGCAGCGACTGCCGCGTAACCGCTGTCTGGCGACCGGATATTCCTGCCGTAGCCAGGTAAAACGGGTTGAAGGCACGGGGGTACGCCATCCTGTGCAGGCTTTACTGGAGATTATTAAATGATATGGAAACGGAAAATCACCCTGGAAGCACTGAATGCTATGGGTGAAGGAAACATGGTGGGGTTCCTGGATATTCGCTTTGAACATATTGGTGATGACACCCTTGAAGCGACAATGCCAGTAGACTCGCGGACAAAGCAGCCTTTCGGGTTGCTGCATGGAGGAGCATCCGTGGTACTGGCCGAAAGTATCGGTTCCGTTGCCGGTTATTTATGTACCGAAGGTGAGCAAAAAGTGGTTGGTCTGGAAATCAATGCTAACCACGTCCGCTCGGCACGAGAAGGGCGGGTGCGCGGCGTATGCAAACCGTTGCATCTCGGTTCGCGTCACCAGGTCTGGCAGATTGAAATCTTCGATGAGAAAGGGCGTTTGTGCTGTTCGTCACGATTGACGACCGCCATTTTGTGACGTTGTCACCAGAAAAGTGTGACGCATATTGCTTTTGGTCATTATCTGCACAGTAAACGGTGGTATACTGTGCAGGTCTTGTCTAAAAGCGAGGATGCTATGTCTACTCAACTTGATCCCACCCAGCTGGCCATTGAATTTTTACGCCGTGACCAGAGCAATCTTTCACCTGCCCAATATCTCAAACGTCTGAAACAACTAGAACTTGAATTTGCTGACCTGCTTACTCTCTCTTCTGCTGAATTAAAAGAAGAAATCTACTTTGCCTGGCGTCTGGGCGTGCATTGATCCTGACTTAATGCCGCAAGTTCGCCAAATCGACCTGGATTAACCTCCGTCCAGGTTCGATGACCTTCTTAATACTGCTTATCTACCGCCTGATATTGTTCAAAAATAATACTAATCGCAGTTTGTGTTAAAACGGCGGGTTAGCTTTATGAGATTATTCTTATCGCCCCTTCAAGAGCTAAGCCACTGAGAGTGCCGGAGATAAGCGCCGGATGGGGTAGAAACCCTTAAGCCTGTGTCGCACAGACTTAAGGGTTTTCTTATTTCTGAACGCTGCACTTTTTTACCTATCTCTTAAATAGTCATTTTCAATACAACTTTTTCTTTTTCATCACAGCCTTAATGCTCCTTAGATAATAACCATTATCTAACAATGAGATACCTAATTCTTAGCGTGCCTGTTAACCCACACATCAGGGTCTATGCTTATTAAAAGCAGGCAAAAAGCATGTTTTACGGTAAAGCCCCTGCGTTTGCTGGGTTGAACTGATAATCATTATCACTAACATGCTGTTATACGCTGAAAGCGATGAAGTGAGGTAAATCGATGGACATGCATTCAGGAACCTTTAACCCACAAGATTTCGCCTGGCAAGGCTTAACGCTGACACCCGCAGCGGCGATACACATCCGTGAGCTGGTGGCAAAGCAGCCGGGTATGGTCGGCGTGCGCTTAGGCGTGAAGCAAACGGGCTGCGCGGGCTTTGGCTATGTGCTCGACAGTGTTAGCGAGCCGGACAAAGACGATCTGCTGTTTGAACACGACGGCGCGAAGCTGTTTGTCCCGCTGCAAGCGATGCCGTTTATTGATGGCACGGAAGTCGATTTCGTTCGTGAAGGACTTAATCAGATATTCAAATTTCACAACCCTAAAGCCCAGAATGAATGTGGCTGTGGCGAAAGCTTTGGGGTATAGGCGGTACTATGTCTCGTAATACTGAAGCAACTGACGATGTCAAAACCTGGACCGGCGGCCCGCTGAATTATAAAGAAGGATTCTTCACCCAGTTAGCCACCGATGAGCTGGCAAAGGGGATAAACGAAGAGGTGGTGCGCGCAATTTCGGCGAAGCGTAATGAGCCGGAGTGGATGCTGGAGTTTCGTCTAAACGCCTATCGCGCATGGCTGGAGATGGAAGAACCGCACTGGTTGAAAGCGCACTACGACAAGCTGAATTATCAGGATTACAGCTACTACTCAGCACCATCGTGCGGTAATTGTGACGACACTTGCGCGTCTGAACCTGGCGCGGTGCAGCAAACTGGCGCGAACGCCTTTTTAAGTAAAGAGGTGGAGGCGGCGTTTGAGCAGTTGGGCGTTCCCGTGCGGGAAGGCAAAGAGGTGGCGGTGGATGCCATTTTCGACTCAGTTTCGGTTGCCACTACTTATCGCGAAAAACTGGCGGAGCAGGGAATTATTTTCTGTTCCTTTGGTGAGGCGATCCACGATCACCCGGAACTGGTGCGTAAATATCTCGGCACCGTGGTGCCGGGGAATGACAACTTCTTTGCCGCGCTTAATGCGGCGGTAGCCTCTGACGGTACGTTTATTTATGTGCCTAAAGGCGTGCGCTGCCCGATGGAACTTTCCACCTATTTTCGCATTAACGCGGAAAAAACCGGGCAGTTTGAGCGCACCATTCTGGTGGCCGACGAAGACAGCTACGTCAGCTACATTGAAGGCTGTTCCGCTCCGGTGCGTGACAGCTATCAGTTACACGCGGCAGTGGTGGAAGTCATCATCCATAAAAACGCCGAGGTGAAATATTCCACGGTACAAAACTGGTTCCCTGGCGATAACAACACCGGCGGTATTCTCAACTTCGTCACCAAGCGTGCTTTGTGCGAAGGCGAAAACAGCAAAATGTCATGGACGCAATCAGAAACCGGGTCAGCGATTACGTGGAAATATCCCAGCTGCATTTTGCGCGGCGATAACTCCATTGGTGAGTTTTACTCAGTGGCGCTGACCAGCGGTCATCAGCAAGCGGATACCGGCACCAAGATGATCCACATCGGTAAAAACACCAAATCGACCATTATCTCGAAAGGGATCTCTGCCGGACATAGTCAGAACAGTTATCGCGGCTTAGTGAAAATCATGCCGACGGCAACCAATGCGCGCAATTTCACTCAGTGCGACTCAATGCTGATTGGCGCTAATTGTGGGGCGCATACCTTCCCGTATGTCGAATGTCGCAATAACAGCGCACAACTGGAGCACGAGGCAACGACATCACGTATTGGTGAAGATCAACTGTTTTACTGCCTGCAACGCGGGATCAGCGAAGAAGACGCCATCTCGATGATTGTTAACGGTTTCTGCAAAGACGTGTTCTCAGAACTGCCGCTGGAATTTGCCGTTGAAGCACAAAAACTCCTCGCCATCAGTCTTGAACACAGCGTCGGATAAGGAATAAACATGTTAAGTATTAAAGATTTACACGTCAGCGTGGAAGATAAAGCTATCCTGCGTGGATTAAGCCTCGACGTTCGTCCCGGCGAAGTTCACGCCATTATGGGGCCAAACGGTTCGGGCAAAAGTACCTTATCGGCAACGCTTGCCGGGCGAGAAGATTATGAAGTGACGGGCGGCACGGTTGAGTTCAAAGGCAAAGATTTGCTTGCACTGTCGCCGGAAGATCGTGCAGGCGAAGGCATCTTTATGGCCTTCCAGTATCCGGTGGAGATTCCCGGCGTCAGTAACCAGTTTTTCCTGCAAACGGCACTTAATGCGGTGCGCAGCTATCGCGGCCAGGAAACGCTCGACCGCTTTGATTTTCAGGATTTGATGGAAGAGAAAATCGCTCTCCTGAAGATGCCGGAAGATTTATTAACCCGTTCGGTAAACGTTGGTTTTTCCGGCGGCGAGAAAAAGCGCAACGATATTTTGCAAATGGCGGTGCTGGAACCGGAGTTATGCATTCTTGATGAGTCGGACTCCGGGCTGGATATTGACGCATTAAAAGTGGTCGCCGATGGCGTGAACTCGCTGCGTGATGGCAAGCGCTCATTCATCATTGTTACGCACTACCAACGCATTCTCGACTACATCAAGCCTGATTACGTCCATGTGCTGTATCAGGGACGAATTGTGAAATCCGGCGATTTCACGTTGGTCAAACAACTGGAGGAGCAGGGTTATGGCTGGCTTACCGAACAGCAGTAACGCGCTGCAACAGTGGCATCACTTGTTTGAAGCTGAAGGGACAAAACGCTCACCGCAAGCACAGCAGCATTTACAACAATTGCTGCGTACCGGACTGCCGACACGTAAACATGAAAACTGGAAATATACGCCGCTGGAAGGGCTGACCAATAGCCAGTTTGTCAGCATTGCGGGAGAGATATCCCCACAGCAGCGAGATGCCTTAGCGTTAACGTTAGACGCTGTGCGGCTGGTATTTGTCGATGGACGTTACGTGTCAGCACTGAGCGATGCGACTGAAGGCAGCGGGTATGAAGTGAGCATTAACGACGACCGTCAGGGGGTACCCGACGCTATTCAGGCGGAAGTGTTTCTGCATTTGACGGAAAGCCTGGCACAAAGCGTGACGCATATCGCCGTGAAGCGCGGTCAACGGCCGGCAAAGCCATTGCTGTTAATGCATATCACCCAGGGCGTGGCAGGTGAAGAGGTGAACACTGCCCATTACCGACATCATCTGGATCTGGCGGAAGGTGCCGAAGCAACGGTGATCGAACATTTTGTCAGCCTTAATGATGCTCGTCACTTCACCGGCGCACGGTTCACTATCAATGTCGCAGCGAACGCCCACTTGCAGCATATCAAGCTGGCGTTTGAAAACCCGCTCAGTCACCACTTTGCTCATAACGATTTGTTGCTGGCTGACGATGCCACCGCATTTAGCCATAGTTTCCTGCTGGGTGGCGCAGTGTTACGACACAACACCAGTACGCAACTCAATGGCGAAAACAGCACGCTGCGGATCAATAGCCTGGCGATGCCGGTGAAAAACGAGGTGTGTGATACCCGTACCTGGCTGGAACACAATAAAGGTTTTTGTAACAGCCGACAGTTGCACAAAACTATCGTCAGCGACAAAGGCCGCGCGGTATTTAACGGTTTGATCAACGTCGCGCAGCACGCCATCAAAACGGATGGTCAGATGACCAACAATAATCTGCTGATGGGCAAACTGGCGGAAGTGGATACGAAACCGCAGCTGGAAATCTATGCAGATGATGTGAAATGCAGCCACGGCGCGACGGTGGGGCGTATTGATGATGAACAGATGTTCTATCTGCGCTCGCGCGGGATCAATCAGCAGGATGCCCAGCAGATGATCATTTACGCCTTTGCTGCCGAACTGACGGAAGCACTGCGTGATGAGGGGCTTAAACAGCAGGTGCTGGCCCGAATCGGTCAACGGCTGCCAGGAGGTGCAAGATGACTTTTTCCGTCGACAAAGTGCGGGCCGACTTTCCGGTGCTTTCGCGTGAGGTAAACGGTTTGCCGCTGGCTTATCTCGACAGCGCCGCCAGTGCACAGAAACCGAGCCAGGTGATTGACGCCGAGGCCGAGTTTTATCGTCATGGCTACGCGGCGGTGCATCGCGGTATTCATACCTTAAGCGCCCAGGCGACCGAGAAAATGGAGAACGTGCGCAAGCGGGCATCGCTGTTTATTAATGCCCGTTCGGCGGAAGAGCTGGTGTTCGTCCGCGGCACGACGGAAGGGATCAATCTGGTCGCCAATAGCTGGGGCAACAGCAATGTGCGGGCGGGCGATAACATCATCATCAGTCAGATGGAGCACCACGCTAACATTGTTCCCTGGCAGATGCTTTGCGCACGCGTTGGCGCAGAGCTGCGTGTGATCCCTCTCAACCCCGACGGTACGCTGCAACTGGAGACGCTGCCTACGCTGTTTGATGAGAAAACTCGCCTGCTGGCAATTACTCATGTCTCCAACGTGCTTGGCACAGAAAATCCACTGGCGGAAATGATCACGCTTGCGCACCAGCATGGCGCAAAAGTGCTGGTGGATGGCGCTCAGGCGGTGATGCATCATCCGGTGGATGTTCAGGCGCTGGATTGCGACTTTTACGTGTTCTCCGGGCATAAACTGTATGGCCCCACCGGAATTGGCATTCTTTATGTGAAAGAAGCCTTGTTGCAGGAGATGCCGCCGTGGGAAGGGGGCGGTTCTATGATCGCCACCGTCAGCCTGAGTGAAGGCACTACCTGGACCAAAGCACCATGGCGGTTTGAAGCCGGTACACCCAATACCGGGGGCATCATTGGTCTTGGCGCGGCGCTGGAGTATGTTTCGGCGCTGGGGCTTAATAACATAGCCGAGTATGAACAGAATCTGATGCATTACGCGCTATCACAGCTGGAATCTGTACCGGATCTCACTCTCTATGGCCCACAAAACAGGCTTGGCGTTATTGCTTTTAATCTCGGTAAACACCACGCCTATGATGTTGGCAGTTTTCTCGATAATTACGGCATTGCTGTGCGTACCGGACATCACTGCGCTATGCCATTAATGGCCTATTACAACGTCCCTGCGATGTGTCGGGCGTCGCTGGCCATGTATAACACCCATGAAGAAGTGGATCGTCTGGTGACCGGCCTGCAACGTATTCACCGTCTGCTGGGATAACAGGGAGGCACTATGGCTTTATTGCCGGATAAAGAAAAATTGCTGCGTAATTTTTTACGCTGCGCCAACTGGGAAGAGAAATATCTCTACATTATTGAGCTGGGCCAGCGTCTGCCAGAATTACGCGCCGAAGACCGAAGCCCACAAAATAGCATTCAGGGCTGCCAGAGTCAGGTGTGGATTGTCATGCGCCAGAATGCGCAGGGAATTATTGAATTGCAGGGCGACAGCGATGCGGCGATTGTGAAAGGGCTTATTGCGGTCGTCTTTATTCTCTACGATCAGATGACGCCGCAGGATATTGTCAATTTCGATGTGCGTCCGTGGTTTGAAAAAATGGCGCTCACCCAACATCTCACCCCATCTCGTTCACAAGGTCTGGAAGCGATGATTCGCGCAATTCGCGCCAAAGCCGCTGCACTTAGCTAAACTAAAGGGACAGCTTTCATCCGGTTGGCTCACATTGCCGGATGGTCAATGTTTACACTGACCTGCACAGGAGTGTTTTGGTTTCAGGTGAACATAAGCGCCATCCGACGTTTCAGCGTGAGTCTCCGGCAAATACAGGAGGTTTACAATGAAACGCGCGTCTTTGCTTACACTCACGCTTATCGGCGCTTTTAGCGCCATCCAGGCTGCCTGGGCGGTTGATTATCCGCTACCACCAACCGGAAGCCGACTGGTTGGGCAAAATCAAACGTATACGGTGCAAGAAGGGGATAAAAACCTTCAGGCTATTGCCCGACGTTTTGATACTGCGGCAATGTTGATCCTTGAAGCCAATAACACTATCGCCCCGGTGCCAAAACCTGGTACGACGATAACTATTCCTTCGCAACTGTTATTACCTGATGCGCCGCGTCAGGGGATTATCGTTAACCTTGCAGAGCTGCGCCTTTATTATTATCCGCCGGGAGAAAATATTGTGCAGGTTTATCCAATAGGTATTGGATTGCAGGGGCTGGAAACGCCGGTGATGGAAACGCGTGTTGGGCAGAAAATCCCTAACCCAACCTGGACGCCTACGGCAGGCATTCGTCAGCGTTCGCTGGAGCGTGGCATTAAATTACCGCCAGTCGTTCCTGCCGGACCAAATAACCCGCTAGGACGTTACGCACTGCGCCTCGCGCATGGTAATGGCGAATACCTCATTCATGGCACCAGTGCGCCGGACAGCGTTGGTTTGCGCGTCAGTTCAGGGTGTATTCGCATGAATGCACCGGATATTAAAGCCTTGTTCTCCAGCGTGCGGACGGGAACGCCGGTGAAAGTGATCAACGAACCGGTGAAATATTCCGTGGAACCTAACGGGATGCGTTATGTTGAAGTACATCGACCACTATCAGCAGAAGAACAGCAAAACGTTCAGACAATGCCATACACACTGCCAGCAGGCTTTACGCAATTTAAAGACAATAAGGCTGTAGATCAGAAGTTAGTCGATAAAGCGTTGTATCGTCGGGCAGGGTATCCGGTTTCGGTGAGCAGTGGAGCAACTCCCGCAGCCAGCAATGCGCCTTCAGTAGAGTCAGCGCAGAATGGTGAACCAGAGCAAGGGAATATGTTACGCGCGACGCAGTAGCGGTAAACGGCAGACAAAAAAAATGGCGCACAATGTGCGCCATTTTTCACTTCACAGGTACTATTACTTGCGGTATTTAGTAGCCATGTTGTCCAGACGCTGGTTAGCACGAGCTGCGTCATCTTTAGCAGCCTGAACGTCGGAACGCATTGCGTTCACGTCGT